>Ga0134127_10001109_pt1 | contig 20710 bp, 17 predicted proteins | sample KB31753_FD_96459 | JGI IMG/M metagenome (GOLD analysis project Ga0134127, IMG submission 96459) | Terrestrial soil microbial communities with excess Nitrogen fertilizer from Kellogg Biological Station, Michigan, USA - KB3-175-3 | ecosystem: Environmental > Terrestrial > Soil > Unclassified ... | reverse complement strand
GCTTAGCTCAGTTGGTAGAGCGTCTGATTCGTAATTAGAAGGTCGCCGGTTCAACTCCGGCAGCCGGCTCCATTTTTTTCAGGACGGATCATACAGTATTCACTTTCCCAGGCCACAGTTTGTTTCCTCAGACTGGCCAACACAACCAGGACCGAATCCAGACGGTTCCATCCTTAGGAGAATTTGCCCATTTCAGTACTTGCTTGCTATAGCGGTTATTCCCCGACTCAAACCTCATAGCTAATAGGATTACTTTTGTGCGCGCGCGCGGAATTGGCGTTACAATCTCTTGGATTGCGCCAAAGGAAGCGACGTCAGGCCGCGCCCGGGCCGTAACAACAAGATTTGGAGTTGGATCCGATCGTGCAAAGGCTACGAGAAGAGACGAGCAACGGTCGGCTGACTCGAATCACATAGGAGGTTCCATGACAAAAACTCTTACACTCATTTTTGCTTTTTGCTGTCTGGTGTTCGGGTTTGAACAATCAGTCCTGGGACAGGCGGCGCAGGTTCGAACGTCCAATCCCCAGCCAGCCGAAATGACCAATCGGGAGCAGGACGGCCTGAAGGGCCCAGTGCGACGGGTTCGCGTGGAAACGTCGACTATTCTCATAAAGGGCGGCGAGGTTAGCGAAGGGCCGCGGGTCGTCCGTGGAGTCTCCACTTACGATGCGGCTGGGAGAAAGATCGATTCGGTTGATTATCCGATTGAGAGTAGTACTCCCCCGGGTAAAGAGCGGTACCTCTACGACAAAAATGGAAATATCGTAGAGATGGACGTGGTGGGCAACGATGGTTCAGTCCTCAGCAAAGAATTTTACGAATATGAAACTGATCAACTGGGAAACTGGACGAAGCGACGCACGCTCGTCGCGATTTATGAAAATGGAAAAGTGACCTCCGAACCGATGGAAGTCACCTTCCGCACAATCAGCTATTATTACAATCAAGCAATTGAAAAACTCGCGTCGGCTCCCAAATCAAAAGGCACGGCTCCGACTTCCGTTGCGTCGCCTGTTGCAAGCGCGGTGAAAGATCAGAGCAGAACTCTTCAACAGAGCGCCACAAATCAAACTACAAATCAAACAGCCGCCGAGGCCACAAACGTATCCCTGAAGGAATCGGCCAAAGCGACGCCTCCCAAAAGCAAAGCCCAAAACAATGACGCGTCAGCAGTAGAGTCAGTGCCCAAAGAAGCAAGCGAAGTCACGCCTGCTACAACCGAGGGGAATACTTCGACAGCCGTTCTGAAGGTTACAGAAGATGTGCTGCGCAGCGCAGCGATGGAATTACCTCAACCTGAATTTCCGGTGGGAGCAGTACTTACTAAGGCCAGCGAAAAGATCGAAGTCCAGCTACTGGTTGATACAAAGGGGAACGTCACAAACGCACGTGCGACATCAGGTAATCCGCTCCTCGCTCAGGCGGCGGAGACAGCGGCGCTTAAGGCGCGATTTTCCTCTGCAAAGCTCTCGCCAAATGCTGCCTTGATCTTCGGAGTTATCACCTATGACTTCGCATTGCCGTCAGCACCTGCAGTCGCACCACATGCAGCCAATCCTCCAATTGAACGCCGGACTGAAACATTAACCGACAACAAAGTCGCCGTTGTTGAAACCAAGCCGATTACTAACCCGACCGCACCGGCTTCAGATTACGAGAGAGGCATGACATTTCTGGCAGCAGGCAGTTATGCGGAAGCGGCAAGTGCGTTCAATCAAGCCGTTCAAGTCGATCCTAACAACGCGAATGCCTACGTAAAACTTGCAATGTCCTATTCAGGAATGCACAGAGACAAAGAAGCGCTCGCTGGTTTCAAAATGGCTTCTCAGATCAACCGCAGCGCACTCGACGCCCGTGCTTACTATATGTGGGGCGGATCCTACCTGACACTGGATAAGCCTTCTGAAGCGGTCTCAGCATTCAAGCAAGCACTGGCGATCATTAGATCCAAAGCCATCGGCACCGACACCACTGACAACAACCAGAACGCACCTTCAGCGGAACAACTCCATCAGGGTCTGGGAATCGCCTATATGAACTCGAGCCGTTTCAATGATGCGGTTAAAGAATTCCAACAGGTGGTTCTCCTCAATCCTCAAAACGCGGACGCACATTACGCTCTTGCGATGGCGTACCTGGTTAACGGCGATCGAACATCAGCTGAGAACCAGACTCGGATCCTAGCCTCTCTGAATGCCGAGTTGGCGAAGAAAGTCAAAGACGCCATTACAACTCCAGTCGCTCCTGGTTGTCGTAATATTGCCTGCCGTTAAGGTCCTCATCAGTTGGCAGGATGATGACAACCACTTCCGGGTCGTAATTCCTCGAGCTCGCCGTCATATCTCTCGTGGTAACCTCTCCCCGGGATGAAAATCGATTCGAATCAGCTCTCTTGCTATGAGCGCGACGGATTTCTCGTGCTGAATGATTTCGTACCGGAAAACACCTGCGATGAATTGCGCGCTCGCGCCCGCCAGTTAGTGGAGGAATTCGATGCGGCCGGAGTCCTTTCAATCTTCTCCACACATGAACAAAGCCGCCTCAGTGACGATTACTTCCTGGAATCAGGCGACAAGATTCGCTGCTTCTTCGAAGAAGACGCCTTCCTGCCAGATGGGACTCTCAAACACACAAAAGAGCGTTCGATAAATAAGATCGGACACGCGCTACACGAACTCGATCCGGTCTTTAGTGACTTCTCACGCTCGCAGAGCATCAGGGACCTAATCAATGATTTGCAGATCGAGGATCCGCTGCTGCTCCAGTCGATGTTCATCTTCAAACAACCGCGAATCGGCGGCGAAGTCAGCTGTCATCAGGACAGCACGTTTCTCTACAACGAACCAATAGAGATTGCGGGACTTTGGTTCGCTCTGGAAGATGCCACTCTGAGCAACGGTTGCCTCTGGGTAATTCCCGGAGGACACAAGCTCGGACTCAAATCCCGCTGGGTGCGCGCTCCTGAAGGCGGAATGCGCTTCGACATTCTCGACAAAACACCCTGGCCGGAAGAACGGTTAGCACCGCTTGAGGTTTCGAAAGGCACTTTAATCGTCCTGAATGGCCAGCTGCCGCATAAAAGTCTGGCGAATCGCTCCTCAGAATCACGACACGCTTACACACTGCACGTGATCAGTGGCCGCAGCCATTATCCTCAGGATAATTGGCTACAACGATCGAAATCTGCCCCACTCCGAGGTTTTTGAATGCAAGCCAGCCGAACGTAGTGAGTTTGACTTGATGCCCAAAGCGAAACTAACCAAGCCTCCTTGCGACGGTGCGCGAAAAGCCGCAATGCCGGCTTCAATCAAACCGATGCTCGCGACGCTTGTGGACAAAGCCTTCTCCGACCCTGCGTGGTTGTTTGAAACCAAATGGGACGGTGTCCGGGCTGTTTGCTTTATCAAAAATGGAAACGCTCGTTTCGTTTCTCGAAACCAGATAGAGATGACCGCTCAATATCCCGAGCTCGCGGGAATTGCTGAAAGCGTTCGCGGCACAAACGTGATCCTGGATGGCGAGATAGTGGCACTCGATGCACACGGCGTTTCGAGGTTTCAGTTGTTGCAACCCCGACTGGGCCGCAAGAATGCTGGTGAGATCGGCAGACTCATGTCAACAACTCGACTCGCCTACTACGTTTTCGACGTGCTGTATCTTGATGGGTTTGATCTGATGGGTTGCCAGTTGACCGATCGCAAGATGGCGTTGGAACGCATTCTGAAGTCGTCAAAAAATGTGCGCTACTCCGATCACATCGTTGGCGAAGGCGAGAAACTCTATGAAGCGATTGCCAAAGTTCCCCTCGAAGGAATCATCGCCAAACGTCTGAACAGCAAATACGCTCAGAAGCGTTCTTCTGACTGGCTCAAAATCAAAACATCTCTCGAGTCGGAAGTAGTCGTTGGCGGATACACCGAACCGCGAAACTCACGTTCTTACTTCGGCGCACTCGTCGTAGGACTCTACAGTGACAAGAAACTTCATTACGTGGCCCACACGGGCGGAGGCTTCAATCAGAAAACCCTCGAATTGGTTTTCAAACTAATGCAACCATTGAAGACCAAGGACTCTCCCTTTATCGATGCGCCCAAGACGAATGAACCTGTGCAATGGGTGAAGCCCAAACTCGTGGCGCAAGTGAAATTCTCAGAATGGACCGCCGACCGGCGTATGCGACATCCCATTTTCCTCGGTCTCCGAGAAGACAAGAAACCTCAGGACTGCACTTTTGAAACGAAGGCAGACACTAAGAAAGTGATTGCCGGGAGTGCAGGCAAACGTAAGCGCTGATATTTGGTTTTTTTAGGAAATTGGCCGGAAATCAGGCAATTGACCGCAATAAACCGCGGAAAATACCCTGAACTTCGACGTCCCTGGCGGGAACTGTTAGAGGCTGAAGCTGGGAGTTGGCGGGATGCAGTTCGACATTAACACCGCGCCGGTACAAACGTTTAAGAGTCGCCTGATTGCTTTCCGTTAGTAGCGCCACAACAATCTCGCCGTCGCGCGCTTCAGTACGGTTCTCAATCAACGCGATGTCACCATCACAGATGTGCTCGTCGATCATCGAGTCGCCTTTGACTCTCAAGGCGTACACACGATCCGGTCTGACTCGACCTAACAAAAAACGTGGCACCGGGATCGTTTCCTGGTCATCGATGACATCGATCGGCGCTCCCGCCGCAATCCTTCCAAGCAGCCTGACCTCGCAAAGTGAGTCGGTATCATCCACTTTCACGGTCAATGCAAACGCGCCATCTGTGTTCGTGCGAGTTAGCAGACCGCGACGTTCGAGTGCCGCAATGTGTTTTGCAATCGTCGCCCTTGATTTAACTCCAAAGTGCCGAGCGATTTGAGCGTAAGAAGGTTCGTAAGCGTGGCGCTCGAGGAAGAGCGTGATGTAATCGAGGATTTCTTTTTGCCGTTGAGTACGTGGGAGCATAAGCTGCAGCATTCCCCGCTGACTATTACCGATGCCCGCTTGGTGAAGAGCTACCCTGATTGACGAGGCATTCTAGGGCGCGCAAACGAAACCGTCAAGTAACTTCCAACTATGAACGCAGACTGTCAGGTTGTAGGCCCAACAGTCTGCGTCACATCTACCATTCGCTTGCGCGGTTAGACGGGAACTGATCCGATTAACGGATCGAGTAACGAGCGAGCGTACGCGGAAAAATTCGCACATTCGCCGGCATCGTCGTGAGGGTCATCGGCTTTCCTGTTAGAAGCTCAGTCGCGTTAACGCCATAGACTGCTTTGTTCAAGTCGTTGTCGTGACTAATGACAACGCCCTTAAGTGCAGCTCCGATGAAAGCGCCTTTGCTTCGCGAGTACGAAAGAATCCCAGCATCGAGCGTGGCGTTAGTTGTCGCCGACGCTTCTCTTCCCACTGGGCCAGCGACAATTCCGGCTTCTCCGCCCATCTCAAACTTATCCTGTAACAGGCCCTTGACGCCGTCCTCATTCATAACCAGAAACACGTAGTCATTTTTCTGGGCGCCAATCTGCGCGCCGAAACTTCCGCCGCTCAGATTGAAGAATGCTGGTGCGCTCCACCCGTTCTTTTGCCGCTTGCTGATCACGCCCTGGCCGCCACGACCGCCAAAAACAAACGCTGCTTTGATTACGCCGGGGAAAACAGCAATCGCCTCCGCTTTATCCAATAGCTCCTTAGGGATTGCCTTGTCACGCACGTTCATAATCTCTGTAAACACTTTGGCTGCCTCGCTTGCGTGGCGCGACGCGTCCTGCATCCGAGACTTGTTCTGCGCCGGCGACTCGACGGCAAACATCACAAGCAACAAGACGGCGCTCACGCCGCCCACGATCTTTCTCAACGAAGTACTCATCGCTTCTCCTCCTCAAATAAATGCCGAAATATTCAAACGACTTACTGTCGTGCTGATACTACAACGGAGGTGTGTCTTAACGGTAACAACGAAATCCACTTCCGATCCGAACCGCAAAGTATTTTCATCTGCTGTCAGTTACTGCTGGAATACTTCTCGATGATCAGCGCACGCACCTGCTCGGGACTCATCTTTTGTTCCGTCTGAAGTTGGTAAGCCAGCAAGGCCTCGTCCACACACACGGCGCAATGCGCTGCATGATCGTCCTCGAAACATGAATGCAGACTCTTGTGGCCGTACCCAACGTCACAGTTGCAATAGCACGGCAGCTGAGCAAGTGTCGCTGGAATCTCTTTAGCCGCTTTGTACGCCGCCCGAGTCTTGCCGATGAATTGGTCGGCGGCGAGCGTTGGCCCTAACGACTTGGTCTCAGCGACTGACTGGTATGCTGGTACGCGCGGAGGCGCGCCGGTTGAATGAGAAGTGTGGGAAGTAGCCTTTTGAGAAGAATGTTCATCGATGCGGGCTGCCTGGTTCCTGCCTTTCTGGGATTGCACCAGTCCCACCACAACTGCGCTGAGCACAAGGATCACGATGATCAAACCTAACTTCTTGTTCACGTTGTCTTCCTCCAATTCCTACATGAATGGCTATTGCTCCACCGACCAAGACTTCATACAACTCTAGATGCGCTTGCCGCCCAATCGCAATGCGTTGCCAATGACCGAGACCGAACTCAAGCTCATCGCGGCTGCAGCTATCATCGGACTCAGAAGGATGCCAAAGAAAGGATAAAGCACTCCTGCCGCAATCGGCACGCCGATAGAGTTGTAGAGAAATGCGAAAAAGAGATTCTGTTTGATGTTGTTCATGGTCCGCCGGCTTAACACGCGCGCTCGAACAATGCCTCGCAAGTCACCCTTAACCAGGGTTACATCCGCGCTTTTCATTGCCACGTCAGTCCCAGTCCCCATGGCAATTCCCACGTGGGCCTGCGCAAGTGCCGGAGCGTCATTGATGCCGTCTCCGGCCATCGCCACAATTCGACCCTCGCGCTGCAGTTTTCGCACGGCTTCGATTTTCTGATCGGGGAGGACGTCCGCGATCACTTCGTCCAAACCGAGCTTCTTCGCAACTGCGTCTGCAGTGGTCTTGTTATCACCGGTTAGCATCACAATGCGGATTCCCTCGTCATGAAGTTGTTGCACCGCTTCCTGAGTAGTCGATTTGATTGGGTCGGCTACACCCAGCAGCCCGACCAATCTGTTGTCGATAGCGACAAACATCACGGTATGCCCATCCGAGCGCAGCTCTTCGGCCCTGGTCTTCAGTTCGAGCGTCTCAATTCCAGCTTCCTCAAGAAGGCGGACATTTCCCAACATCACTTGATGTCCGTCAACCACGCCGTGCACACCCATTCCGGTGAGCGACTCAAACGACGAGCTGTTGCCGACCGCCACTCCACGCTTCTCTGCGCCAGCAACAATCGCTTCAGCCAAGGGGTGTTCGCTGCCGCGTTCGAGACTTGCAGCCAGTCGCAGCAGTTCCTGCTCGGGAAAGGTCGTCGTTATGATCGTAACCAATTCTGGCTTCCCCGCCGTAAGTGTGCCCGTCTTATCCACGAGCAAAGTGTCGACCTTACGCAGTACCTCGATCGACTCGGCATTCTTGAAGAGCACTCCTAACTGAGCACCCTTGCCGCTCGCCACCATGATCGACATTGGCGTCGCAAGACCGAGCGCGCAAGGACAGGCAATAATCAGCACGGCAATGGCGTTGATGAGGGCATAAGTCATGCGTGGTTCGGGCCCCCATAGCGCCCAGACTAAAAAGGTCACTATGGCTATCACGATGACTGCGGGAACGAAGTATCCGGCGACCACGTCAGCCAGCTTCTGAATTGGAGCTCGGCTGCGTTGCGCTTCGGCAACCATCTGCACAATCTGGGCAAGCAGCGTTTCAGAACCTACTCGCTCGGCTTTCACCAACAACATTCCGTTGCCGTTTACGGTCGCTCCAATCACTCGATCTCCCGATTGCCTAACGACCGGCATCGGTTCGCCAGTCACCATCGATTCGTCTACCGCGCTCGAACCCTCCAACACAACTCCATCAACCGGTAGTTTTTCTCCCGGCCTTACCCGCAACGTGTCTCCAACTCGTACTTCCGTAAGTGGAACATCTTCATCCGTCCCATCGGCTCGAAGTCGGCGGGCAGTTTTTGGTGACAACCCGAGCAGCGCTTTTATCGCCGCGCCGGTTTGGCTGCGCGCTTTCAGTTCAAGCACCTGCCCGAGCAGAACCAGAGTCGTGATTACAGCCGCAGCTTCAAAGTAAACGGGAACCGCGCCGCTGTGTCCGCGGAACGAATGAGGAAATATCTCAGGAAAGAGAGTCGCCACGACGCTGTAAAGGTAGGCGACCGAAACACCCGCCCCAATCAACGTGAACATGTTCAGGCTGCGATTCACGATTGATTGCCAGGCCCGAACAAAGAAGGGCCATGCTCCCCAAAGGACTACTGGACTGGCCAGCACCAGTTGAATCCACGACAAGACTCCGGGACCTATTAGTTTTTGAAGCGGTGCGCCCGGAATCAAATCACTCATCCCGATAGCGAAGACGGGAATCGTGAGGAGTGCGCAAACCCAGAAGCGTCGCCGCATATCCATAAGTTCTGGATTCTCTGACTCCGCAAGTGAAATAACGCGCGGCTCCAGCGCCATGCCGCAAATCGGGCAACTGCCCGGCTGATCGCGAATGATCTCGGGATGCATCGGGCACGTGTATTCGATCTTTTCCGCAGGCGCGATCGGCGAGACTGGCTCGAGCGCCATACCGCATTTCGGACATGCACCCGCTCGAGGTTGAGACACCTCGGGATGCATTGGACACGTGTAGTTGGCTTTGTCAGAACTGGGAGCGATAGCGACCGGGTTGCTTGCAGTGGAGTGCTGATCGCCTTTTCTATGGATCCCAATCGGTTCAGAGCCCGGCCGCCTGCTGAGGAACTGTTCCGGATCGGCCTTGAACTTCTCAAGGCAATGAAGGCTGCAGAAGTAGTATGTCTTGGCGTTGTACTCAAACGATCCGGCTGCGGAGTCTGGGTTCACCGTCATCCCGCAGACAGGATCGATCCGTGATACTGGTTCAGTTTGAATCATCCTCTGGTTCGAGTGTCTGTTAATCTCTTCGCGATGAATTAGAAACTCACGCTGTAGCTCATGCCTGGATCGCGTCCCTTGACCATTACAAGTGAAAACGTGTGACGGTTGTGCGTGAAGTTCAGCAGACCGTGAACATTCACTCCATTGAAAGTGCCCAACAGCGAAAACCTTCTGCTCAAAGTAATCGTCACACCCGCAACCGGCCGCAGTCTGTCGTCAAACGTGCCGTAAGCCGCGCCCACGTACGGCGCGATTGGCAGACCTGTCTCCCGGCGCAGGTTCTTGCTAAACGTGGCATAAAAGGATTGACCAGAAGGTGTGCCGATCCGATCCGTGCTCGTACCAATCATCAGAGCTGGACGCGTTGCAGTCTCTCTCACGAGTAGCAGGTTTGCGATCACACCAATCTCGTCCGCGCGCGGATTGTATTCCACGCCCGCTTGCAGTCGTTCGTGAAAGCGATAAGTAAGGGTCGTTCGCACCGCGGCTCGCGGAATCTGGTTAGTCAGAAGCCGAAGTCCAAAGGTCCAACGATGTGTAATGTCGTGTCCTGCCCCGCTCACGGCGCGGCCCTCCCCCGGTCAAAGGGGTCAACTGGGTACCGAAGAAGTCTCTGTTACTCGCACGTCCTTCTTAGCGACCTCTTTTCCGCTCCTTGAAACAGCGCTCGCCGTGGTGGGCAATGAGACAAGAGCGTCAACTTGTTTGCGAAGGTCAGCCTGGTTGACTACTCCCGAAATTACTTTTGCAACTCGCCCATCCTTGCCGATGATGATTGTTCCCGGGAGCGCACCGCCGAGTCCAAATCGAATCATGTCTGCTGTGGTTGCGCCGACCCAAATCGGAAAGTTGATCTTGGTTTCTTTGATGAACTCCAAAACTTTGCTCCGCTCCGCGACATCATCGGTCGACGCACCGATGACTTGAACTCCGAGTGCTGCATACTCGTTCTGGATTGCCGCAAGGTCAGGCATCTCGGCTTTGCAGGGAATGCAGTAAGTGGCCCAGAAATTCAGGATTACAACCCGGCCTTTTTGACTTCCCAGAATCTGCTCAACCCCGGACAAGTCTTGCAGCTTCAGCTCAGCTTCGGTCCCGACGATCTTCGCCGCCTCCTGCTCTGCGATACTTGGCGCAAGCATCTGCAGGTCATCGACCCGAAATTTCTTCTTATCAATCACACCAAATACCGCGACCCGTTTACCTACGAACTCCAACCAGTTCTTTCCAGGTAATCGGAAACGCCGCGGCTTCAATTCGAACAAGGTGAAAACGTCGCCCCCACGAACTGCCAGCAACGTTGGGTCGCCGCTCTCTACGCATGATTTCGCTTTTAGTAAGTTCTCAGCTGTGCCGTATTCAACTTTGGTGCGGTCAGCTTCCGCCCAACAATCCGCACAACAGACTACCTGACCCTCCAGCCTTTGATTCTCCTGTGCCAGCAACGGCGTCGCCCAACCGAGAAGGAATACCAACGCCAAAAATAATTTCGTCATTCAGTCTCCTGAGAAGTAACACGCACAAACTGCCAGTTCCCCAAGCATTAATGCGTCATGCTGCCATGCCCGGGGTCGCCCATCTTCATCTGCTGCGGTCGAAAGCGTAGAAAGATTCGATACGACGCGGGACTGTCACCGTATATTGACTTCAGAATCTCGGGTTTCGAATAGAACGTCACATCGCCTCCCAAACCCATCGAGATCTTGTTGTTGCTCCAAAGATCTCGCACAGCCCCAAACGTGTAAGCGCCGATTCTGAACGAAGCATGGTGGTCAGTAATTCCCAGCCGGGTTCGATCAGGGGCGCGCAGAAGTTGGTTTTTGTCCGCCAACTCAAGGCGGGTGTACAGATAGTTCTTATCGAGGAAGTTCACAGTCGACTCAGCGACATAGCCATTCAGGTTGAAAATCTCGCCACCGTGATTCTCGTGATTACGTCCCCAAATCAAACTCGTGGCCCAGTTCCCTCTCCCTAGCGGCTTGTTGTAGGAAATAGATGCTGTCGTCCGGCGCACGTCACCGGGCTCGATCGCTTCCGGATCCCGCAGCAGGCCATGACTAACCTGCATCGACCAATTGCGATTGGGGGCAAACGACAACCTGACCGACCGTGAATTCCAGGCATGGGCGTCAAAGTTGTAGCGATCCTCATCCGGCTCACGCCCGTTGAAGATTGAACCTTCCAACTTAAACCAACGATAAGTGAAGCCAGTGGTTAAAACTCCGAAACTGATGTGGGACGAATCCTGATAATGGTGTGACAGAACGGCGGCCGGGTTTTCGGACGCAGAGGCGCGATGCATGAACGCTGTGGGACCGAGTGCCGGCTCAGCGGGATAACCGAAGTAGACAAACCACGAGCCTCGTTCACCAACCGGCACGGTATAAGCAGCCGAGAGTTCCATGAACAAGTCGTGCGGATGCTGGGCGTCGATGATCGGCTGTCCCTTGTAAGTCTCTCCGGTTTGAAACAAGAGTGGCGAACCGCCTGGCGGAAAAGTAAATGGCTCAAAACTAAACATTCCGCGCAATTGAACTGTGCCGCGACCAAGTTTGTGAAACGCCATCGGCATGAACCAGTTTTGGGACTCGAGTTTCGTCACGCCGCGCGGGCCACCTTGCGAATTGATGCCAACGATCATGTTGTAGTGAAACATCACAAGCCAATCGCCCGCTTCCTTATGAAGCATGTTCATCGGCGACGATGCTGGGTTCCACGCGGTGCCTGACGCCATTTGGCCCATAGAAAGGAAATTCTTTTCGCTGGAACCAAGGCGAATGCCCATCTCGTTCTCGGTCATCACGAGCAGCGGTCCCATAGCCATCGGCTCGGTCCCGGTCATGCCTTTCATCGAGTCGGGTTCTGATTGAGTGCGTGGCGTGGCTGCAGGGGTTGCTGGAGCCGACGGATGTGGATGACCTTCGGGCGGGGGTTGCGCGGGTTGCGGGTGGACGTGCTGTGGTGAAGCCGACGGCGCAGGTGATGGCGTCGCCTTTGGCTTTGCCGGCATTGTATGTCCTTCGTGTTGCGCGGAGATCGACGTCATACCGGCAACGATGAAGAAGGCCATCAGCGGCAGCAATCTACAAAACATGGATTTCTTGAAAGTCATAACTCGAATCAAAGACGGCGTGCGGTTCGTCTCATTCACACCTGACTTCAGTCAGGTGACCAGTGGTGCGCTCGTGTTAGGGGAAACCGTTTAAACGGTTTCCTGCGGAGCGCCGGCGATTTCCACCTGGCTGAAGCCAGGTGAGAATGAGATTGGCAATCAAAGCTCCTCGTAAAACTACAACACGAATTGTTAGCGCAAGAGCAACTCAGCTTTTGAGAAGCGGTGCTCGCCGGCACCCGAATAAAACATCTCGAATGCCGGCAAGAACCTTTTGAAACGACCCTATTCGGACTTTGCTTTCTCTTTCATCTTCATCTGCATGTCACAAGAGTCGCCGCAGCAGCAACAACCACCTTCACCTGTGTGTTCTTTCATCTGCATTTTGGCGTGCTCCTTGTCTTTTCCATGCATTGCGCAAGAGTCTCCGTGACAACAACACGACATCATCGATTCGGTTTTCTGAGTTTGACCTTGCTCGACTGGCTTTGTGCTCTGGGCCAGACCGACCGTGGCAATCGCAGCAGCAACGCCCAGGGCGAGCCCGAGCGCAAATCCTCTAATGCTTTTCATTTTGATTCTCCTGTTCTAAAGAAATTTAATGCCTGATACCGGCAAACACACCGGTACCCGTTCGAGACAGACAAGACGTCTGTCCTACCGCAGGCAGATCTCTAGATTAGGAAGACACAACAGCGGAGGTAGGTATGACCGCGGTTAGGTAACCGGGCGACGGGATATAGAGAGGTGTGCTGTTCGGTCGTTGTCTCAACGATCAGAGCGTTGAGCGGCAGTACAGCCGGCGCGGAGGCTTGTTTATTCGCACCCGTTTTCGAGAGAACGACAGCGCGACTCAGCGCAAGAGGACAGTCCTTCATTCGTCCCGATGGTTCAGGACTAAGAGACTGAGTTTGGGAAATCAATATCGCTTTTTTGAGCGAAAGTTTTGCGGATGCTTGCCCCTTGGCTTTGGCTGCCTCCGCCTTTTTCTTTGCGCAACAGTCATGACCCTGATTTGTTGCACAGGCCTCACCGGAAACAGTCATCGAGAGGCTGTGTCCGGTCGTCTGTGCTTTTTCAGGTTCACTGGGAGCGGCTGACGCAGTCATGCTTTGACAGCCGAGCATGCAGCCTCCGCCGGCGATCCACAGACTAAGCGTCAGGGCCAGCGCGAGTCGAAAAAGTTTTGCGGAGTAATGCAACATTGTTGATGTGAGTCTAGCGCCTCGCCAGCGAATTTGTCGAGTGCTGGCCCTATTTACGATTCGCAAAGTCGAGGAAAGTAATTGATTTGTTGTGAATTCCTAACGCCTTCAACACGAATTGACTCACCTCCTATTTTCGCGCGGGCAGTTCCGTTAGACTGCCGCTTCCCCAATTCTGTAAAAACGAATAGTCAGTGAATGGAGAACCAGCATGGAGATTGATAAGAACAATATTGTTACGCAGGACGAGTTAGATGAACCGGCGCCGATTGATCAAGTTGAGGAACGTGTGGAAGCCGAGATGAAAGTTATTGAGGGTAAGGCCAAGGAGCAGGTTGCAGACGGACTTCAAGACGAGAAGCTAAAACGCGATGCACAACGTCTCAAAAAGGAAGGCGAAGTCGATCTGAAGCACGCAAAGGAAGAGTGAGGTAAATCTACGTCCAATAGGTGCGAAGTTAGATCTTTCCGTTCAACGCCTCTTCGACAGCCTTTCGCAGTTTAACTGGCGTCTCAATGGCGTTGAAGCCGACAAACCGCGTGAGCACGCGACCGTCACGAGAGATTACAAAACTCTGGGGAATGGCGTTTCTCTGCTGCATCAGTGTCGTCGCCACTTCCGGCGTGGCCCAACCGACGCGATAGTTCATGCTGAAATCGCTCACAAACTTCTGCACGCCCTGAGCTGACGCATCCGGATTCTCCGTAGACAAGCCAACCACTTCCAGACCCTTCGGGTGAAATTCCTGATAGAGCTTAACGAGCTCGGGAATTTCCGAACGACACGGCCCACACCAGGTAGCCCACAGATTCACTACCAGCACTTTGCCGCTGTAATCTCCAAGCTTGATTGGGGCACCACTCACCGCGCGCATCTCAGCATCGCGCACAGTGTCCGGTAACGTAGTCATCGTCGTTTCAGGCGCAGGACGCGCCGGATTCGTAGTCACCTTTGGCTGTGCGGTCTCTCTTTTCGCGCTTTCGTCCGTAGAATTACAACTCGAGGCGCCAAACGCGGCAAGAAGGGTTAGTACGAGAAAAGTCCCGGCAAGCCGGAAGGGAGTCCAAAAGGTTTTGGTCGAGCCGGCAGATTGTTTTTCAGCAGTCATAAATAATTCCTGAACAATTCAAAACTAAGTAATCTCACGTCGAGCATACCACCCTGACCACCTTGAAGAAAGTTGGGCGCCAGATTGAAATCTGAACGGGTGCTCTAAGGCAGGAAGGGCGGCATGCCCCGCTTTAGAATGAATGATTCAACCAGCGGTAAACCACCCTTCAGAAAATGAGGTCTGGGGAATGCAATCTTTGGCTCGTGCCTATTTCTTCGCAAACCTGAACGAGTCGAGGACAAGTGGCATCTGGCCCTTGTCACCCACATCATCAACTCCGGAAAGTTCAGGAGCCAGAGATGTAGCCAGCATTATGAGCGTCGCTCCGGCAGTGTCGCCCTCATGACCGGTTGGCAGAAATACCACGCGTCCCCAAACCTGAATGTCACCTTTCTCCGTCCCCTTCGACAAACTCACGAACCGAAACTCGTAACCGTCCATTGAGTTAATCTTGGTCGGACCCTCTGAGACCTTTCGATACTCAGGAAAGCCCTTCGAAAGATTGGCGCTCAACAGTTCCACCAATTGAGGAAAGGTAGGAAGGTCGGCCTCGTAGGTTCCCTTACTCGTGTACCAACCTACGGCGAAGTTTTCCTGCGTGAAGTCTGGCGGGAGCATTCTCTCAACTTTGACGAAGTTAGTGGCGCCTGAAACTCCGGCCTTCGGATCCGTCTGCCAGCCATTTGGGTAATAAAACGAGAAGTCGAGATAGTGATCTGCCAACTTTCCGTCGAGGCTCTCTTTCGAATTGGCAAACTTCGTCGCATCGGCTGGTGCTTCATACTCCTCGTTCTCTGCGACCGGAGGTGTCGTGTTGGTATTCTCCGGCGCTGTGTTGGTATTCGTGATCACTGTCGGAGGAGCTTCTCGGACGACCTCCGGACGACCCTGCATCTGTTCCAGGCGCGGTTTGACGACGAGGAAGAACGCGGCAGCGAGGCCGGCGAGTCCCAGGACCAGCAACGCCGCAAGAATTCCGAGGATCAACGGCAACTTTGATTTCTTTTTCGCCGGAAGTGATCCGGTGGTAGCTGCGGCCGGCTGTGGTAGAGGCGGCAAATCTGACGAAGTCTGCTTTCCACGAATGTCGCCCGAAGTTCTGGTAGCACCAGGCGCGGGCGAAAGGATTGTTGCTCCCAGATCCGGCAACTTGCGGCTTGTGGCTTGCTCGTTTGCAAAACCAATGGTGGGACTTCCCAAGTCATCCGAAGTTGCACGAATTGTCATGTTGGGATCGAAGGCCGGCTCGGTAATTAATAGCCCACCATCGACGGTGCAAAACTTCTGGCTTTCTTCTGGGAAGGTTCGATTGCATTTGGGGCAACGCTTCATTTGGGGCCTCTCCTGGTAGTCTCAACTCAATCGTCTTATCTGAATCAACGCGAACGGGCTTTAGAAAGTTTCTGTTCCAAGTCCTTATTGCCGGGATCAAGTTCCAAAGCGCGCTGGTAGACCCTGGCGGCGTTTGTCTTGTCTTTTGCCTTCATGTAACCGTCGCCCACACCTCCGAAACCGAAATCCCCTGCGAGTTGTTTCCGGTCACCTTCTGATGCAAATCCCGCGGCGCGTTCGTATATAGCTTCAGCATCCTGGAAACGACCCAAAGCTAGATAAGAGCGACCGAGGAGGTTGTGCGGCTGGAAAGCACGCGGACTCACTTCCGTTGCGGTTTTCAAGTAGGGTTCAGCCTCTTCGTACCGCTTAAGGACAACCAGCATGCGTCCCATAAGCAGCAATGACGTGGGATTGCGTGCATCGAGTTCGAGGGCTCTTCGTATTACTGGTCCGGACTTCTCCCAGAGCTGTTCCGCCTGCATCGACTCGGCAATCAAATTCAACGTCGCTGGATCCTTAGCCAGGCTAGACGCCTTATCGTAAAGTGGTGCCGCCTCCTCGGCTTTGCCGAGATGCTTTAGCACACGCGCCAGATGCGCATAACCGACCGCGAATTCAGGATCAACCTCGACCGCGCGACGGTAGGAATGTTCGAGCTCGGGTGTGTAGGAACCTCGCATCTCCATCGCCACACCGAGACGATCCCACGCCACGGCGTTCTTCGGATCGATTTGCACAGCTCGGCGAGCGAACATTTCCGCGTCAGCCAGACGCTTCGCATTTCCGGCCCCAGTTCGCGGCTGAACCAACACAACGCTCAACGCCACAAGAGCGTCGACACTTGATGAGTTCCACTGCACCGCGTCGCGATACGCAGCCTCGGCATTCTCCCAACGCTGCTGATCGGTGAAAACATTTCCCAGACCGTAGGCCGCGCGGGAGTCGCGAGGCCGCAGATTGAGTACGCCTTGATAAGCCTGTTCGGCTTCGGCGAAACGGCGCGCGTCGCGCAACTGGTTGCCCTTGTCCAGCAACTCCTCAACGCGATCGTCGGCTGCTGGAGTCGCGGGACGGGTGACGCGAGCGCCTGATCGCGATGACGTTGAGGGCTTGGTTACCGGCGTTGCTGGCTTAGCCGTGCGCTTTTTGGTTTCGGGGTTCTTCGGCCGGAAAATCCCGGCGCCGCCACCCACATCTGCGCCCACGTCCTGACCCAGAACGTTTGGCGCCGCAGCCAACGTAAAGCCCAAACCAAGCACCCCGGTCGCCAACACTGAGCGCACTATTGCATAAGCCTTCATCGCCGTTCTCCTGCTTAACAACGTTGGAAGTGAAAGTCGGAAGATGTTGCAGAACTAACCTCAGTTTAACTAACCAGCGGCCTGACGGGAAGTCAATTATTGCCGTGCTGTCTCTACAGCCGAGCGTGCCAGGCGGAAACCAATCGTCAAATCCCTGGTCGAGCCCGGCGCAAAGTCACGATAGGCGGAGGTGATGGGATTGGCCTTGTCGTGGGGATCGCTAGCAAACGAACCACCACGCTTAATAATCCAAGTCTGGTATTCCGGAGGCACTTCGCGCCCCTTGTTGCCGGGATAAAATGCAAACGTCGTTGAGGTCCATTCCCATACATTCCCAATCAGATCATTAACACCCCAACGGTTCTGGCCATCCTTAAGCGACCCGACAGTCTGGGGAAAAGCTACCTTGACGACTGCCCGATCGTTCTCCCATTCGTTCCCCCAGGGATAGAGAGAATCCTGATCACCACCGCGTGCTGCATACTCCCATTCTTCTTCGGTCGGCAAACGATATGTGACGCCATCGCGTGACGAGCGCCAGGCAGCGAAGTTCTTTGCGTCCTCCGCGGAGACATTTGCCACTGGCCACTTTTCCTGACCGAAAACAGGTTTGCCCTTATTCCAATTTGAGGGGGCAGCAGCGTTCGTCTCGCGAACAAATTCGGCGTACTCCTCATTAATGACTTCATTGCGATCAAGAAAAAACGTCTCGACTGTGACGGTATGGGCGGGACGCTCCTGTATCGGGCCGTCGTTCCGACCCATCTTGAATGTGCCACCAGGAATCTCTACGAGATCTGCTTTGAACGTCTGTCCAGGGACGGTTGGCGAGGGCGTAGGATGGCCAGGATCATCGACGATCGTTTTTGGCCGTGTCACGACGTATGCTGCGATTGCACCGCCGACAAGCAGAAGCGCAATGAGAGCGGCGCCGATGTAGATCGCTGGATTGCGAGTCTTGGCTGGAATATCAACTTGAAGACGTCCTGTTCGTTCGCCGGCGAGGGAGATTCCGCCTCTACCCAGCGACGCGCCGGAATGATGAACCTGCGTGGCTTCGGGATCCGCTCCCGGCGTCATGCTGGTTGAGAGTCGCGCGAGTCGTTCCTCTAACTCACTGGCTTGACGGGCCACTCGTTCCAGTTGTTCACGCTGTTGCCGTTCGCGTTCCTCTTTCTCTTCGCGCTCCTTGCGAACGCGATCCTCTTCAGCTTTTCTTTTCCGCGCGGCTGTGTCTTCCGCTTCACGTCTTGCTTCGGCCTCACGCGCCAACTCTTCCCGTGCTACGCGTTCACGCGCTTCATGCTCGGCCTTGTAAGCCTCGGCTGACGTGGAGACCTGTTCCTGCTCCACTTCACCGAGCGCATTAGTGTTCACGGTGCCGGCAAGCGATTCGTATGGAGTCCCGACATTGGTTTCCTGTCCGACCACCGGCGGCACAGTTGAGCCGGCAAGCGGTTGTGAGACGAGGGTGCGATTCGCATCGGCTCCCCCGGTGTCCCGAGGAACTGAGGCGGGCTTGGGAGTTGAGTTGACAGCGTTTCGGAGCTCAATCAAGAACTCGCCCACGGATGGAGTTCGCGCTGCTACATCTTTCTCGAGCGCGTGGCGAACCACAGCTTCGATGGCCGGATCGACATCGACTCCTATTGATTGAAAGCTGGGCGGCGGCATCGTCAGATGCTTCTTCATGATTGACGGAATCGATGAACCCTTGAACGGCACATCGCCCGCGAGCATCTGGTAAAGAATGATTCCGAGGCTATAGACATCGGCGCGCGAGTCTGGCTCTTCATCCGACCATTGTTCCGGAGCCATGTAGAACGGCGAACCCATCAGTCCTGTCGTCTTAGCCTGAACAAACGAACCCAACAACTCGCCCGATTTGATCTTAGCCAGGCCGAAATCAAGAATCTTCAAGCCTTCGGCGACAGGAACCTTGTCCTGCGTCATGATGTTCAGAGGTTTAAGATCGCGATGGACGATATTTTGTCGATGCGCTGCTGAAACACCCGCCCCGATCGCATTCATCAGTTCCAACGCGCGATGAGGCGACATCGCACCTTCCTCAGCCAGCATTTCCTGCAGCGACTTGCCGCTGACAAACTCCATAACCAGAAACGGCATGGTGCCGCGCACAACTCCGAAGTCAGTGACGGCAATTATGTTCGGGTGACGAATGGCGGCGGCAGCAAGCGCTTCCTGGCGGAAACGTGTGACGAGCATCGGATCGTTACCGACGAGGTCGGGCAAGATCACTTTGATCGCATGTGATGTCTTAAGGAAGATGTGACGGGCTTGAAAGACAACGCCCATGCCGCCAGCGCCCAATCGCCTTTCAAGTTGGTAACGGGCGTCGAGGATGGGCTCGCCCAGCAGCGATTGTGTGGTGGCATCGCCGTCCTGAGGACAATGATTTATGTCATCGGGAAAGCAGCGCCTGCAGGCTGGACATTCTTTCATTGAAGGGCTCGATGGGTCTTTCTGGACTACTCGTTTGGGGATCGGAATTGATCAGTAGTCCACGCGTACCCGCACAGCTGAGTGGTGCCAACGCGTCGGCTGATTCTAACTAACTGCAAGCCTTGCAAGCAACTAGAGTGATCGCGGGAGGGCAAGCGTCTCGCTTCGGAGCGAGACGCCATGCGCCCCCCTAGCGTACGACGATGTTGACGAGACGGCGCGGTACCACCACAACCTTCACTACTTCGTGACCATCAACAAAGCTACGTACCTTCTCATCTGCCAACGCCGCAGCCTGCAAGTCGGCCTCGCTGACGTCCGGCGCTGCGATCACTCGCGATCTCAGCTTCCCGTTAACCTGCACCGGAATCTCCAACTCTTCTTTTCGCGCCCACTCCGGATCGGCGTCGGGCCAGTTGCGAACTGGCGCAGTTGAGTCGCCACCTGCCAGCAAACCACCGCTATGACCAAGTCGTTCCCACAGTTCTTCGGCGACGTGCGGACCGAAAGGCGCCAGCATCAGTGTTAAGGATTCCAACGCTTCGCGGATAGCAAACACATCGGCCAGGTTGGCAGTTGCAGGTTGCACATCGAAAGCCGACAGCTCATTGAACAGCTCCATCAAGGCAGCGACACTCGTGTTGAGGTGCAGATGCTCGAAGTCGTTTGTCACGCGTGCGATCGTCTGATGAGTCTTTCTGCGCAACGCTCGCGCACCTGCGCTGAATTCGTTATCTGAAGGAGCGGCAGTTCTCTGAACCGAATCCGACAGCCGTTCGTGCCAACGCCAAACAATCGTGTAAACCTTCCGCAGAAAACGTACAGCACCTTCAATTCCTGTTTCATTCCAGCGCAATTCGTTTTCGACAGGCGCTGCAAATAGGATGAAGAGCCGCGCGGCATCAGCGCCAAACGCCTCAATCATTTCATCGGGATCGACGCCGTTGCCCAAACTCTTGGACATCGCCTTCCACTCGTCGGTACCTTCGACGCGGTTTGTCACCATACCCTGCGTTAACAGTTTTTTGACCGGCTCGTCGAAGGAAACCAGACCAAAATCGCGCATTACCTTGTTCCAGAAGCGCGTGTAGATCAGGTGCAGCACGGCGTGGGAATCACCGCCAATGTATTGATCAACTGGCGTCCACTGCTTCGCAATC
>Ga0134127_10001106_pt1 | contig 20770 bp, 21 predicted proteins | sample KB31753_FD_96459 | JGI IMG/M metagenome (GOLD analysis project Ga0134127, IMG submission 96459) | Terrestrial soil microbial communities with excess Nitrogen fertilizer from Kellogg Biological Station, Michigan, USA - KB3-175-3 | ecosystem: Environmental > Terrestrial > Soil > Unclassified ... | reverse complement strand
CCTCCGGGCCGGCGTGCCGCCGGAGGCCATCGCGGTCTTCGACATGACCCAGATCGGGTACTACAGCCGCCCGTTCTGGCCCGTCGAGCACCCCCGGAGCTGCTTCACCTCCTCGTACTCCGGCAACCTCGGCTACGCCTACCCGGTGGCGCTCGGGGCCAAGGTCGCCCGTCCGGATCGCCCGGTGGTCTCGGTCTCCGGCGATGGCGGCTTCCTCTTCAACGCGCAGGAGCTCTCCACCGCCGCCCGCCACGGCATCAACGTGGTCGCGGTGGTCTTCAACGACAGCTCGTACGGCAACGTCGCCCGCGATCTCGACGAATCGTGGGGCGGCCAGTACGGCGCCGAGCTCAAGAACCCGGACTTCATGAAGCTGGCCGACGCCTTCGGGGTGCTCGGCCTGCGCGCCAAGGAGCCGACCGACGTCGGCCGCCTCGTGCGCGAGGCCATCGACCAGGACCGCCCCGCGCTGGTGGAAGTGCCGGTCGGCCGGATGAATCGTCCGCTGTTCTTCGCCTCGGCGCGGAAACCGGTCAAGCAGCCGCGTTAGCGGGACGAAGGCAGGCGGGGATGGGCGGCGCGGCAGCACCGACCTCGGGCGAGCGCGGGTCCGCGGACCGGCTGCGGTTCCTGGACGCGGTGCGCGGCTTCGCCCTGATCCTCATGATCGCGAACCACACCGGCCGGTGGTGGCAGGACGGCACCATGGGCTGGCCGCGCTACAACATGATCTACGCGACCATGGCGGTGGGCGCGCCGCTCTTCCTGTTCCTGGTCGGCTTCTGCCTGCCGCTGTCGTTCGCGCCGCGCCGCCAGGCGGGCGCCCCGGTCACCCTCGGAGTGGCCATGAAGTTCCTCCAGCGCGGCGCGAAGCTCGTGCTGGCGGGCTGGGCGCTCAACCTGGTGGTCTTCCGCGACGAGCCCTTCTGGGAAGGCGGCGTGCTCCAGACCATCGGGCTCGGCATCATCCTCTCCCTGCCCCCGATGCTCGTCCTGCACCGGCGGGCCGCCCGCTATCTCCTGGTGGCATTCGCGCTCGGCTTCTTCGCCCTGTTCTCGATCCGGTACGAGGACATCGTGGCCTGGCTGCCCGGCCATCACGCGCTGGGCCGGATCTTCTTCTTCGAGTTCGCCCCGTGGCCGTGGCTCGCCATCGTGTGGATCGGCCTCTCCCTGGGCTGGGTCTTCGCGCTCCAGGACACCCCCGAGCGGCGCGCCCGCTACCTCGCGCGGATGGCGGGGGCGGGCGTCGCCTGCCTGGCCGTGTTCGCGATCTGGGACTGGGCGCACGGAACGCCGCTCCATCTCTCGCTGGCCTTCAAGCGCGATTTCATCGTCAACAACCACTGGGTCGCGCGCGGGATCACGAGCTTCCTGTGTCTCGGCTCGGTCTTCTGCCTGCTCGGCCTCGCCTACTACGCGGTCGAGGTCCGGCGCCTGCCCGCCGAGTGGCTGGTGATCCTCGGGCGCACCGCGCTGATGCTCTACTTCCTCCATCACCTGATCGTGCTGACGCTCGCCAAGGAGTACTTCGGGCTCAAGCTGAACAACTGGTGGTGGTACGCGCTCGCGGACGCGGCGCTGCTGGTCCTCCTCGTCGGCATCGGCCGGCTCTGGCTCGGCATTCGCGGCATCGCGGCCCGTCGGCGCCTCCAGCCCGCGTAGCGCCGGTGCTCTTTTCCGGTCGGGGCCTGACGAATTCTGTGGACCCGGTTTCGCGGCCGCGCCGAACCACCTGATTTTCCGGCCGCATTCGGCTGGCTCGCGTCTTGCTCTATCCGGGAGCATGGCCGCTCCCGCCTCGCGCCCGCTGATCCTGGTGGTGGACGACGAGCCCTTCATCGCGCAGCTCATCACCGATGTGCTGAGCGGCGATGGCTACGACGTGGATACCGCGTCGGACGGCCTCGGCGCGCTCGAGTGCGTCGCCCGCCGAGCCTACGACCTCATCCTCAGCGATCTGCGCATGCCCGGCCTCGACGGGCTCGGCCTCTACCGGGAGCTGGAGCGGAGCCGGCCCGACCTGGCGCGCCGCTTCGTCTTCATCACCGGCACGTCGGAGCACACGGACTACGCGGGGCTCGTCGTGGATCTCGCGGTGCCCATCCTCACCAAGCCGTTCGACATGGCCGCGCTTCAGCGCGTGACCCGCGAGACCCTCGCCGCCTCCGTTTCCTGAGCCCGTCCGGCCCGTGACGGACGTCACGTCCCGCCGCTGACGAATCGTGTGGCCTCGCCGTCTCCGGTGACTCATGAATTCGGCCCCTTAGACGGCATCCCGTCTGGCATGGGCCATGCTCCCTCCGAGGCAGGGGAGCCGCCCGGTCCACCGGGCGAAGGCCCCCGGAGGGAATCATGCAAAAGGCACTGGCCATGTGGCTCCTGCTCGCGGCAAGCGGCGGCGCCCAACCCGAAATAAGCCCGACCCAGGTCGTGCAGAAGGCCACCGAGCAAGTCCTGCAGGTCGTCCAGGATGGCCAGCTCGCCGCGCCGATGGCCCAGGACCAGCGGCGCCTCGAGGTTCAGCGGATCGCCGACCGGCTCTTCGACTTCCAGGAAATGTCCCGCCGCTCCCTGGCGCTGCACTGGCGCGAGCGGACCCCTCAGGAGCAGGCGGAGTTCGTGGCGGTGTTCAAGCAGCTCCTCGGCCACGCCTACATCGGACGGCTCGAGAACTACTCGGGCGAGCAGATCGTGTACCTGAGCGAGAACGTGGATGGCGAGTTCGCCACCGTTCGCTCCAAGATCGTCACCGCGCGCGGGGCGGAGATCCCGGTGGACTATCGGCTCCATCAGGTCGGCGCCCGGTGGGTGGTCTTCGACGTCGCGGTCTCGGGCGTGAGCTTCGTCGCGAACTACCGCGGGCAGTTCGACAAGATCATCCGTAGCTCGTCGTACGCCGCACTCATGCGCGACCTGAAGGCGAAGTACGCGGAGATGACCGCCCGTGGCGCGGTTCCCGCGGTGGCGCCCGCGGCCGCTCCCGCCGCGATCCCGGCCGCCGCACCCGCTGCGAAGAACCCGTAACCCGCTCGCGCTCCGCGGCCCGGGTCGGCGCTCGCGCCCGGTCCGCTTCAGACCGGCGCGGCGAGCACGTCGCCGCGCGCCGGCCCCACCGCCGGCGGGCTCGGCTCGCCGACCCTCCCCGACGTCTCCGGCCCGGCCCCCGAATTCACGCAGGCACTCTGATAGACTCCCCCCACCGGATCGGGCCGATCTCGTCCCCGGAGCCGGCCGTACTCAAGGAGGACTCGACGTGAGCGATATCGCCTATGACCATCTCACGCGGCGGCTCGACCGTCTGGAGCGCGAGAATCGGCGCCTGAAGCTCATGGGCGGACTCGCGCTGATCGGGGTCGCGGCCCTCACCGTGATGGGCCAGACCGCGCCCGCCCCGGTGGCCAACACGCTCGAGGCGGAGCGCTTCGTGCTGCGCGACAACGCGGGCAACGTGCGCGGAACCCTCGGCCTCCGCCCGGACGGCACCGCCGCGCTGGCGCTGGCCGACGACACCCAGCAGGATCGCGCGGTGCTGAGCGTGACCGCGCCCGGCCAGGCGAGCGTCGATCTCTCCGATCGCGTCGGGCACGTTCGCGCGGGCCTGGGGGTGCGCGCGGACGGCACCGCGCAGCTCGCGCTGCTCGACCAGGCCGACCGGCCCCGTCTCGAGCTCAAGACGTACGGCGACGGGCGACCGAGCCTCGCCCTGCTCGACCAGGGCGGGCGCCCCCGCTCGCTGCTCGCGCTCACCGCCGAGGGCGCGACCGGGCTCACGCTCTACGACCGCAACGGGCGGCGGCGCAGCGCGATGGGCACGGAGCCGGCGGGCGCGCCCGCGGTGTGGCTCTACGACGTCGAGGGCAACGGCCGCGCGATGCTCGCGGTCACCGGCGACGGACAGCCCACGCTCAATCTCAGCGACGCGGGCGGGAAGGGACGGCTCTGGCTGCGCGTGAGCGCCGATTTCCAGCTTCCGTTCCTGAGCCTGCACGATCGTGACGGCAAGCAGCGCGTGGCCGTGCTCCTGCAGCAGGGCGGCGTGCCGAGGCTCGCCCTCGGTGACGCCTCCGAACGGGTGATCTGGAAAGCCCCCTAGGCCCGCATGCCCGGCACCAACGTCCTGGTGCTGGTCGGCCTCCTCTTCTACCTGGCCGCCAGCCTCGTGCTGTGGCGGCTGCTGCTCAAGGAGCCGCCGCCCAGCGCGCCGCGTCGGAATCGGCCGCGCTGGCCGCGCCGCCTCGCGAAGGCCTTCGCCACGCTGGTCGGCGGTATCGCCGCGGGCGCGACCTCCCTGCTCGTCATCACGACCGTCGTCAACGCGGGCAAGCCCGGCACCCTGACCACCCATGCGATGATCGCGGTCTGGGCGGTGGGCTCGGTGATCGCGATGCTCTTCATCGGGCGCGCCCCGCTGCTCCGCCGGGTGGTGACGCGCGCCTGCCTCGCGGTGGGCGTGCAGGGCGTGATCCTGCCGCTCGCGACCCTGGCGTCCTTCGTGGTGGCGGGCACGCGCCTGGCCGGCTCGGCGGGCACCGGCAGCGAGCGGACGGTGGAGGTGCTCGGGCTGCGGCTCGTGGGCAATCTGCCCACGATCTGGGTCGGACTCGGCGGATTCGGTATCGGCCTGGTCCTGGTCATCGTCGGCGACCGGGCCCACCGGCGGGTCGCCAAGCGCCGGTCCCGTCGCCGCTTCCGCTCCTCGCGCGCGGGCGTGATCTCCGCCCGCAGCCGCCGCTAGGGAGGGAAACCCCGCTAGCGAGACGTGGGAGCGGCCTCGGCGTGGTGGAGGCGGTCGCGGGCTTCGCTCAGGACGAGGGCGACGTGCAGGCGGCAGTGGTAGACGTCGCGCTGGTGCTGCAGCGAGAGACGGCGCGCCAGCCCCTCGATCTGCCCGCGCAGCGACTCGAGCCGCGTGATCTCGTGCCGCAGCGCCTCCGGCCCCGCCGCGCCCGCGACCGCGGCCTCCGCCTCCCGCAGCAGCGCGTAGTGTCGCTCGAGCACCCGGTTGCCCCGCCATCGCAGCAGCCACGGCAGGATCTTGAAGAGGGGCACCCAGATCGCGATGAGCGGCAGCAGGAGCACCCGGAGCTGGATCACCCACCGGAGCGCCCAGTACGGCAGCACGCGCGAGAGGAACGACTCGCCGCGCGCCAGGTAGGAGTCGGCCGCGTCGTGCAGGGGGACGTCCACCCCGTCGCGCGTCGGGAAGCGCCCGGGTGGATCGAGCAGGCTTCCCGTCCCGTGCACCGCCTGGGCGACCGAGAGGATCTGCTCCACCGCACGCGGATGGAGCGTCTCGCGGCAGACGAGGAGCGCGGCCGGCGCCAGCAGCGTGGTCGGCTCCCGCGGCAGGTCGGCCCGAATGTCGAGCAGGCCGGCCGGGATCCGCACCGCGGAGAGATAGCGGTAGTTGCCGGTATAGGCGGCGTCGCGCCGGAAGCCGAGCAGGTGGACGTCCGACCGGTGGAGGAGCGCCGCGACGTTGGCGTCGCGGTAGGAGGACACGAAGAAGGCGGCGTCGATCGCCCCGCGCTCGAGCCGCTCGCGCGCCTCGGTGGCGGGCAGGCTGAGCAAGTCCGGGCCGGTGGTCGGCAGGCCGACTCCCTCGAGCAGGGCCCGGGCGATCGCCTCGGTGCCGCTGCCCGGCGCGCCGACCGCGATGCGCCGGCCGGCGAGCGCGCCGAGGTCGTCGGTCACCGGCTTCCCGCGATAGAAGATCCAGAGCGGCTCGCGATACACCGCCGCCATCCCGCGCAGCCGGCCGTCCACGTCCTTCGCGAGCGGGTAGGTGCCGCCCTGCACGAACGCCACGTCCACCTCGCCCTTCAGCAGGCGCTCCAGGTTCTCGACCGAGCCCGCGGTGCGGCGGAGCTCCGCGCGCAACCCCTCCCGCGCGAGACGGCGCTGATACTCGCGGCCGAAGTCGTCGTAGGCCCCGCCCGGCTGCCCGGTGGCGAGCACGATGCGGGTCGGTGGGAACGGATCCACGAAGCGGAGACTGAGGCCGACGACGGCGACCGTGAGCACGGCCGCGGCCGCCCAGAGCGCGAGCCGGCCCTTCACCGGCGCCTGAACTCCTCCTTCATCGCCACGAGACGGGACGGATCGGCGAGCAGGTCCGCCGCGCTGAGCGCCATGAGCTTGGCGCCGGCGAGCAGCCCCGCCCGCGCGGCCGGCGCCCCCGCGGCGGCCGCGAACTCCCGGGTGTGGATCGCGGTCCCGAGGGGCGCGATCGCCACCCAGGCGTGGATCGTCGGCGTGACCTGGCTCACGTTGCCGATGTCCGAGGAAGCGAGGCGATCGGGCGCGGCCGGGCCCTCGGCCAGCCCGGCCGCGGCCAGGTTGCCCGCGAAGACGTCGTTCAGCGCCTGGTTCCGCCGGAGCGGCTCGTAGACGTCCGGGTGCTGGGTGGCGGTGAGGCGCGTGGACGTGGCGGCGGCCGCGCCCTCGGCGCACGCGATCACGCGCCGGTAGAGGGCCCACATCGCCTCGAGGCTCGGCCCGCGCACGTTGAAGTCGGCGACCGCGCGCTCGGGGATGATGTTGGCGGCGGCGCCGCCCTCCGCGACGATGCCGTGGATGCGGCAATCGGGGCGCATCTGCTGGCGCAGCATGGACACCGCGTTGAAGGTCTCGACGCAGGCGTCGAGAGCGTTCACCCCTTCCCACGGGTCCGTCGAGGCGTGCGCGGCGTGGCCGGCCCACTCGAGCGTCACCCGCACGACGCCGAGCAGGTCCTGGTGGAGCAGCGTGCGGTCGAAGCCGTGGATCATCATCGCGCCGTCCACGCCCGCGAAGACTCCCGCGTCCACCAGCACCCCCTTGCCCCCTCCCCGCTCCTCGGCGGGCGTGCCGATCACCTGGATGCGCCCGCCGCCCAGGCGATCGCGCACCGCCATCAGCGCGGCGCCCGCGCCGGCCCCCGCGGCGCCGATGACGTTGTGCCCGCAGGCGTGGCCGATGCCGGGCAGCGCGTCGTACTCGCAGAGGACGGCGAGGGTCGGCCCGGCCCCCGTCTCGAGGGTCGCGCGGAACGCGGTCTCGACGCCGCCCACGCCGGTCTCGACCTGGAAGCCGTGCTTGGCGAGGAAATCGCCGATGAAGCCGCAGGCGAGCCGCTCCTCGAAGGCCAGCTCGGGGTGCGCGTGGATACGGCCCGACAGGGCGACGAGCTCGTCGCCCATCCCGTCCACCGACTCCGCGATGCGTTGCTTGAGGGCGTCCATCGGCCCACCACGATACCATGAGCCATGCGCAGGCGACGGGGCTGGGCGGGCCGGCTGATCGCCCTCGCGCTGCTCGCCGCCGCGATCTGGATGGGCGTCGAGATCTGGCGATGGCCCGCGGTGGGGCGACTCGCCACCGATCGCCCCGCGACCACCGCGTTCATCGAGCGCTACCGCGCCCAGCAGCGCGCGACCGGGCGTCTCGGCCGCGTCGCCTGGACCTGGACGCCCTACTCGGCGATCTCCCCCGCGCTCAAGCGGGCAGTCCTGGTGGGCGAGGACATCGGCTTCTTCTCGCACCACGGCTTCGCGCTCGCCGAAATGCAGAACGCGCTCGAGGACGCGCTGCGGGACCGCGAGCTGCCGCGCGGCGCCTCCACCATCACCCAGCAGCTCGCCAAGAACCTCTGGCTCTCCCCGTCGCGCAACCCGCTGCGCAAGGCGCGCGAGGCGATCCTCACCTGGCAGCTCGAGCGCACGCTCTCCAAGCGGCGCATCCTCGAGCTGTACCTCAACGTGGTGGAGTTCGGACCCGGCGTCTACGGGGCGGGCGCGGCGAGCCAGCGCTACTTCGGGAAGGCGGCCGGCGATCTCGACGAGAGCGAGGCGGCCCAGCTCGCCGCGACGCTGCCGAATCCGTCGGCCTGGTATCCCGGCGCGACCAGCGCGGCGTATCGGCGCCGCGTGGCCTCGATCGAGCGGCGGATGGGCCGCGCCACCTTCCTGTTCAAGCAGCTCTAGAGGAGGGTCAGGAGATCGGGCAGCGCGGCGAGGCGGTGGTCCGCCTCGCGGAAGTCCTGGTGGCGAGTGTGGGCGCAGGGCACCACCGCGCATGCCATGCCCGCGGCCTTGGCCGCGAGCAGGCCGTTGCGCGAGTCCTCGACGACGAGGCAGCGGCCGGGCGCCACCGCGAGGCGGTCGGCCGCGGCGAGGAACACGTCGGGCGCGGGCTTGCCGCGCGCGACCTGGGTGCCGGAGACCACCGCCTCGAAGAGCGGGCCGAGCGCGAGCGCGGTGAGGTTGGCCTGGATCACCCGGACCTCCGCGGACGAAGCGAGGGCCAGCCGATAGCCTCCGGCCCGCACGCGCACCAGCACCTCGGGCACGCCGGGCATGGGAATCGGGCCGGCCCCGATCTGCGCGAGCATGCCCTCGATGTAGAGATCCGCGAGCGTCTCCGCCGGGTCCGGCAGGGCGTGGCGGGCCTTCAGGATCCGGCACGACTCCAGCGTGGTGCGGCCGAGGAACTCCGCGTTCTCTTCCTCCGAGTATCCGAGCCCGTAGCGGGCCATCACCCGACGCAGCGCCTCGAAGCCGAACGGCTCCGAATCCACGAGGACGCCGTCCATGTCGAAGATGACCGCTTCGAGCTTCACCGGGCGCGCGCGGCTCCCGCGGTCGCGCCCAGGCCCGCCTCGTCGAGCAGCGCCGCGATCGCGTCCCGCGCGGCGGGGACGGCGGGCTCGAGCGGCGGCGCCGGGCGGCCGTTGCCCAGCCCGAGCATGGCGCACGCGGCCTTGAGCGCGGACAGCCATGGTCCCTGCTGATAGATCCGCGCGACCGCGGTGACGCGCCGCTGGAGCGCGGCGCACTCCGCCGCCGCGCCGCGGTCGGCGGCGGCCTGCAGCTCGACGAAGAGCGCGGGCGCGAGATTGGCCATGCCCGGCACCATGCCGTCGCCTCCCTGCAGCAGGCTCGCCGCGGCCAGCGCCTCGTGGCCCTGCAGAACGCGGAAGCGCGGGCGATCGCGCTTGACCGCGACCAGCTTCTGGAAGGCCTCGAAGTCGCCCGCCGAGTCCTTGATGCCGAGCACGCGCGGGTCGCGGGCCAGGCGGGCCACCGTGTCGGCGGGCAGCACGTGGTGCGTGCACTGCGGGATGTTGTAGAGCAGCGCGGGGAGCGGCGTCGCGGCCAGCACCGCTTCCACGTGACGCTCCTGCGCGGCGGGGTCGACGCCGAAGTAGTAGGGCGAGCCGACCACGAGCGCGTCCGCCCCTTCCCCGGCGGCCTGGCGGGCCGCCTCGACGGCGGGCCCGGTGGCGGGCAGCATCACGCCGGCCAGCACCGGCGCACGCCCGGCGGCCGCCCGCGCCGCCGCGCGCACCACCGCTCCGCGCTGCGCGGAGGTGAGCCAGGCGCCCTCGCCGCACCCGCCCAGCATGAACAGGCCCGGGCAGCCGCCACCGATCACGTGCTCCACCAGCGCGGCCATGGCGGCCGCATCCGGCGCGCCCCCGTCGTCCAGCGGCGAGATGAGCGGCGGGACGATCCCGTGCAGCTGTCGCTCCCAGTTCCAGTCGCGTGCGCTCATGCCGGACGAGCATAGCAGAGTGGCCCCGGCGGCCACCCTGATGTAGGCTCTACCGGGAGGAGGACCCCACATGTTCGGTTCCAAGAAGCGTGGTCTGCCGTCAGCCGCCGAGGCGCTCCCGGGCCGCCAGGAACGCATGCCGGTACCCGAGACCCACTTCGTGACCGGAGCCCGGCTCGAGCCGCCCTTTCCGGCAGGCACCGAGCGCGCCGTCTTCGGGATGGGCTGCTTCTGGGGCGAAGAGAAGAAGTTCTGGGTGATCCAGGGCGTCTACTCGACCTCCGTGGGTTACGCGGGCGGCCACACGCCGAACCCGACCTACGAGGAGGTCTGCAGCGGCGCGACCGGCCACACGGAGGCCGTCCAGGTCGTCTTCGATCCGGCCAGGGTGTCCTACGAGTCCCTGCTGCGCGTCTTCTGGGAGGGCCATGACCCGACGCAGGGCATGCGGCAGGGCAACGACGTGGGGACCCAGTACCGCTCGGCCATCTACTGCTACGGGCCCGCCCAGCAGGAGGCCGCGGAGGCCTCGCGCAAGGCGTACCAGGCGGTGCTCGAGAAGGCGGGCTACGGGGCGATCACCACCGAGATCCGCCAGGCTCCCGAGTTCTACTACGCCGAGGACTATCACCAGCAGTACCTCGCCAAGAACCCCTGGGGCTACTGCGGCGTCGGCGGCACCGGCGTCGCCTGCCCGACGGGCCTGGTGCAATCCACCTGAGGACCCGGCCGGCCCGGTGCGCGTCCCCGCCCGCTCCCGCTGACCCGTGACCGACGACTCCCTGCCGCTCGACGGCCTGCTGGTCGTCGATCTGACGCGCGTGCTCGCCGGTCCCTACTGCACGCGCCTGCTCTCCGACCTGGGCGCCCGCGTGATCAAGATCGAGCGCCCGGTCGAGGGCGACGAGATGCGGCGCAACCCGCACCAGATCGAGGCCGGGCGCGACGACCAGTCCACCTACTTCGCGCGCGTGAACGCAGGCAAGGAGAGCGTGGCGGTGGACCTGAGCCGCCCCGAGGGCCGCGACGTGGTCCTGGGGCTGGCGCGCCACGCCGACGTGTTCATCGAGAACTTCGCGCCGGGCGTGGCGGGCAAGCTCGGCCTGGCCTACCCCGCGGTCGCGGCGGCCAAGCCGGACATCGTCTACTGCTCGATCTCGGGCTTCGGCCAGACCGGCCCCTGGCGGGAGCGCCCCGCCTTCGCCCACATCATCAACGCGGCCTCCGGGATGATGGCGCTCGAGCAGGGCGACGAGGCGGCCCCGCGCGCCTCGAACCTCCAGGCCGCGGACGTCCTGGCCGCCGCCCACGCGATGGGCGCGATCATGGCCGCCCTCTGGCGCCGCGCCCGCACCGGCAAGGGCGCGCACCTCGACGTCTCCATGCTGGAAGCCCTCGTGGGCGCCGACAGCGTCACCTACGCCTCGGTGCTCAACGGCGGCGAGGAGCACGGCAACCCGCGGCCCGGCATGATCGTGCACAAGATCGGCGATCGGTACATGGCGATGCAGATCGTGGGGGCCCCGCGGCTCTGGCAGCGGCTGCTCGGGATCATGAAGCGGCCGGAGCTGGCCGAGGACCCACGCTTCACCACCGCCCTGACGCGCCGGCGGCACTGGCGCGATCTGCGCTCGATCATCACCGGCTGGCTCGATACCTTCCCCAGCGCGGACGCGGCGCTCGCGGTGCTCGGGGAGGCCCGAATCCCCTGCGCGCCGGTGCTGCGCCCGGCCGAGGTCATCGCCACCGAGCACCTGGCCACCCGCGGCTTCTTCCCGGTGCTGCCCCATCCCGGCCTGTCCTCGCTGCGCGTGACGGCCAGCCCGTATCACCTGGACGGGCGGCCCACGCACCCCCGGGGGCCCGCGGCCTACCACGTGGGCCAGCACACGCGCGGGGTGCTGCGTGACCTCCTCGGCTACAAGGACGAGCGCATCGCGGAGCTCATCGCGGCGGGGATCGTCGAGGGCCCGGCGTGAACCACCGCGAGGAAGCGCTCCAGCGAACCGAGAAGGAGATCGTGGCGGAGAAGGCGGCCACCCTCGGCCGCGCGGGCGAGCGCCTGGAGGCCGCCCTGCGCGTGGCCGCCGAGCTCCACGACGCGCTGCGGGAAGCACCCGACGGGGACACTCGGGAGCGCGCGCGCGAGCGCTACCGCCAGGCGCGAGCCCGCGCGATCGAGGCGCGGCGCATCCTGATCATCCAGCGCGAGGCGATCGGGCTCCGCAATCACCGCCTCGTGGATCAGCAGTTTCCGGAGCCGCCCCGCCTCGACGGCTGACCGAGCAGAAATTTCCCGGTTGTTCTGGCACTGACGCGACACCGTCGTGGTGCCGCCAATCTAACTCCCTGATTCTCCGACGCTCGCCCATGGCCTGCCTCTTGCTCGTCTGAATGCTCGCGGAAGGAGCCAGCCATGACCCGGGCCATCGTTCTGACGTGCACCGTTTTGCTATGCAGTGGATTTGCCTGGCCGCCCGACTACGCCGAGGAGTCGCGCGCGGACGTGACGACGTGTGTGAGCTACGCGCAGCGGACGTCGCCGACCTTCTCGGCGTGGGTGCGCGGCGTGGATCTCCAGACCGGTCACGTGGACATCGAGCGCAGCGCGGTCGCCGACGGACGAGGCGAGCGCGCGTTCTCGCGCTGCCTGCTCGCGGTGCGCCAGTGGCGGCTGATCGAGCGCAACCTGCCGAAGCCCACCGAGCCGGGCGAGCCCGATCCGGCCACGATGGCGGGCGCGGGGACCGATTCGCTGACCCGCTAGGCGTCCGGGGCGTGGTAGGCTCCCGCCCATGAAACTCGGGATCTGCCTGCCTCACTACGGACGCCCCATCGAGCCCTCGCGGCTCGCCCAGATCGCCGCCCGCGCCGAGGAGATGAGCCTCGACTCCATCTGGGTGACGGACCACGTCATCGTGCCGCGGGATGTGCCCCTGATCTATCGCAGCGACATGCTGGACCCGCTGGCGATGCTGCCGTGGCTGGCCGGCGTCACCGAGCGCATCGCGCTCGGCTCCAGCGTGATCGTGCTGCCCTACCGGTCGCCCCTGCCCGTGGCCAAGCTGCTCGCGAGCGTGGACGTGCTCTCCGGGGGCCGCCTCATCGTGGGCGTCGCGGTGGGCTGGGTCGAAGGCGAGTTCGACGCCCTCAACGTCCCCTTCCGCGAGCGCGGCCGCCGCACCGACGAAGCCATCGAGCTCTTCCGCACGGTGTGGACCCAGGAGTACCCCGAGATCAAGACCGCCAACCACACCCTGACCGGGGTCAAGGCCTCTCCGATGCCGCTCCAGAAGCCGCGTCCGCCGATCCTGGTCGGGGGCGCCTCCGAAGCCGCGCTCCGCCGGGTCGCCCGCCTTGGCGACGGCTGGCACGCCTCAGGAATGCCCCCCTCAACCTTCCGAGCCAGCGCCCTAGCGGTCGGAAACTTGTGGAAGGAAGCCAAGCGCGAGGGCGATCCGCATCTGAGCCTGCGCATCCCGATCCTGATCGACGGAGTCCATCAAGCCGCCGTGGACACGGCCCTGCTGGGCGCGCGTCACGTCTTGCGCGGCCCACTGGCGAACATCGTCCGCGAGCTCCGCCAATACCAAACCGCAGGCTGCGAGCACGTCGCACTAGAAGTGAGCTACAGCACCTACCCCGCCATCCTCGAAACGATCGATATCATCGCGGAAGAGATCCGCCCCGCCCTCGAACAGCAGCGCGAACGTTGATCGGCTGACCGGCGGGGCCGCGGGCGGGGGGAGGGGGGTCTCTGACCACGACCCGCTTTCTCGTTTCGTTGCGTGAGTAGTTCCCAATCTGGGATCGGGAGGTTCCTGGCGACCCATGGCGGGAAACGGGTCACCCGACCCCCCTCCCCCCGCCCGCGGCCCCGCCGGTCAGGCGCGGAGTTTTTCTAGACCCTTCCAGTCGAAGTCGATGCCGTGGCCAGGACGATCCGGGGCGACGGCAAATCCGTCCTCGATCCGGAGCGGGTCGGCGATGTACCGATCAAGGCCGAAGCCGTGCGCTTCCAGATACGAGCGGTTCGGGGCGGCGCCGAGCAGGTGCACGGTAACGTCGTGGGCCCCGTGGGACGTGACCGGGAGGTTGAACGCCTCCGCGAGGTGACAGATCTTCATGAACGCGGTGATGCCGCCGCAGTTGGTGACGTCGGGCTCGGGGAAAGTGACGCCGCCCGCCGCGATGAGAGCCCGGAACTCGTAGAGCGTGTGGAGGTTCTCGCCCGCCGCGATGGGCAGGCCGCCCTCCCGGACGATGCGCACGTGGCCGGGGATGTCGTCGGGGATGGTGGGCTCCTCGAGCCAGACCGGGTTGAGCTCCTGGAGCGCGCGGGCGGCGCGGATCGCGTCGTCCACGCTCCAGCGCATGTTGGCGTCCACCATCAGCGGGAACTCGGGACCCAGGTGGCCGCGCATCGCGCGCACGCGCTCGACGTCGTCGCGGAGCGACGGGCGGCCCACCTTCATCTTGATGGCTCGGAAACCGCGGGCCAGGTTGTCATCGGTCTGGCGCAGCAGCGCGTCGAGAGGAAAGTCGAGGTCGATGCCGCCCGCGTAGCAGGGCACGCGCGGATCGAAGCCCCCCAGCACGCGCCAGAGCGGCGCCCCCTGCCGCCGCGCGCGCAGATCCCACAGGGCGATGTCCACCGCCGAGATCGCGAGGCCCTGGGCGCCGCCGCGGCCGCCGTAGTGGAGCGCCCACCACATGGCCTGCCACCGCTCCTCGATACGCTCGGCCTCCCGGCCGACCAGCCGAGGCGCCAGGTCGCGCGCGAGCACCGCGTGCACCGCGGCCCCGCCGGTGCCCACCGTGTAGGTGTAGCCCACGCCCTCGGCGCCGTCCTCGTCGCGCAGGCGCACCGTGATCAGCTCGAAGCCCTCGATCACGCCGTGGGTGCTGTCGGAGAGCGCCACCGGCAGCGGGATGCGGTAGTGGTCGGCCCGCGCGTCGCGGAGAACCATCAAGTGCCCGCCACCGCGCGCACGCTCTTTCGCGGCCGCGCCGCCGCGAGGAGGCTGCCCACGATGCCCTTGGGCAGGAACACGATGAAGAGCACGAGCAGGACCCCGTAGACGAGGTTGTCCCAGCCGACCGCGCGGGTGCCGAACGAGATGCGCAGCACCTCGGCGAGCAGGATCGTGATGATCGCCCCCACGGTGGGCCCGAGCGAGACGTAGATGCCGCCCACCACGACCGCGAACACCATCTGGAGCGAGATGGAGATGCCGCTCACCGTGTCGGGAGAGATGAACATCTGGTACTGGCAGTAGAGCGCCCCGGCCAGCGCGGTCATCACCGCGCTCAGGACCGTGATCTTGAGCTTCTCGGCGGTCACGTGCACGCCCGCCGCGGCGGCTCCGTCCTCGTCTTCCGAGATCGCCTCGAGCGCGTAGCGCATCATGCTGCGGTCCACCCGGTACCAGACGTACAGACCCACCGCCCAGACCCCGAGCGCGATGAGATACCAGGTGGTCTTGCCGGTGAACTGCATCGCGTACAGCGAGCTGCCCCCCTGGTACCGCGTCGGGGTGTAGCCGAGCGATCCGCCGGTGTGATCGCGGGTGGCCGTGATCACCTGCAGCACGATGCCGGACAGCGCGAGGGTGACCAGCGCGAAGTAGTGGCCGGTGATGCGGAACCGGAAGCACGGATAGGCGACCAGGAGCGCCAGCACGCCGCCCGCCACCAGGGCGATCGGGATACCGATCCAGGGGGTGAGGCCCCCGTGGTTCCAGGCGAGCGCCGTCACGTACGCCCCGATGCCCATGAACCCACCGTGGCCGAGCGAGACTAGGCCGAAGCGTCCCATGACCGACCACGACGTATAGGCGAACGACCAGATGAGGATGACGACCAGGAGGTGCAGGTGGTACGGCTGGTGGTAGACGAACGGCAGGGCCACGAGGCCCGCCCCCGCGATCCAGCCCAGATAGCGGGTCACGACCGGCGCGCCATCAGGCCCTCGGGCCGCACGAACATCATCACGATGAAGAACACGAAGGCGAACACGTAGCCCCACTCGAGATCGAGGTAGAGCCCGCCGAGGGAGATCAGCTCCGCGAAGACGAAGGCGGCCACGAAGCCGCCCCCGAAGTTGCCGAGGCCCCCGAGCACGCAGATGAGAAAGGTGATCGGCCCGAAGGACAGCCCCACGAACGGGTGCACGTCGTACTGGAGCACGAGCAGGCAGGCCGCGAGCCCGGCGAGCCCGCCCCCCAGCGCGGAGGTGATGAGGTAGATGCGGCGGGTGTCGACGCCCATCAGCACCATGATCTGCCGGTCCTGGGCGATGGCCCGGATGGCCGCGCCGGTATAGGTGCGGGAGAGGAACAGGAAGACCAGGACCATCCCGATCAGCGCCGCCGCGAAGGCGAGGAGCCGCGAGTAGCTGATGAACATGCCGGCCAGCTTCAGCACCGGCAGGCGCAGACCCAGGTTGCGGAACTCGATGCTGAACAGCACGGTCGCGGCCGACTGCAGGAAGAAGAGGACCCCGCCGGTGGCCAGGAGCTGGTTGATCGGGGCCGCGCCCAGCAGCGGCGCGATCACGAGCACGTGGAGGAGCACACCCAGGGCGCCCACGCCCGCGATGCAGGCGGCGGCCGCGACGAGGATCGGCCAGTGATAGACGGTGTAGAGGAAGTACATCCCGTACATGCCGAACATGATCAGCTCGGCGTAGCAGATCCAGACCACGTCGATGACCCCGAAGACCAGGTTGAGCCCGAGCGACAGGAGGGCGAGCACGCCCCCCAGCAGCACGCCGTTGATCAGGGCCTCCAGCAGGAAGACGTCGAAGATGGCCATGTCAGACGCCCAGGTAGGCCTCGCGGATCGTCTCGCTCGAGAGCAGCTCGGACGCGGAGCCGGCCGCGCGGATGCTCCCCGCCTTGAGGAGGTACGCGCGGTCCACCACCCGGAGCACCTGCCGCACGTTCTGCTCGACGATCAGCACGTTCAGGCCCCCGGCCCGGATCCGCTTCACGAGGTCGAACACCTGCTCGACGATGACCGGGGCGAGGCCCGCGGACGGCTCATCCAGCAGGAGGAGCTTCGGGTCCGACATCAGGGCGCGGCCGATCGCGCACATCTGCTGCTCGCCGCCCGACATGGTGCCCGCGAGCTGGCGGCGACGCTCGCGCAGGCGCGGGAAGAGCTCGTACACGAAGGCGAGGCGGTCCTGGTACTTCGCCCGCGCCGCGGGCAGGAAGCCCCCCATCTTGAGATTGTCCTCCACGGTCATGCGCGGGAACAGGCGCCGGCTCTCCGGCACGTGCGCGATGCCCACCGCCACGATGCGGTGCGCGGGAGTCGCCACCAGGTCCACCCCCTCCATGGCGATGGAGCCCGCGGTGGGGCGGATCAGGCCCGAGATCACCCGCAGGAGCGTGGTCTTGCCCGCGCCGTTGGGACCGATCACCCCGACCGCCTCGCCGGCGCGCACTTCCAAAGAGACGTCGAACAGGGCCTGGAAGCCCCCGTACCCCGCGCGGACCGATCGGAGCTCGAGCACGGATCAGGGGCGGCCGGCCGCGACCGCGCGGGCCGCGCCCGACTGGGTGCCGAGGTACACCTCGATGACCCGGGGGTCGGCCGCGACCTGTCCCGGAGACCCCTCCGCGATTTTCTCGCCGTGATCGAGGACTATCACGCGGTCCACCACGCGCATCAGGACGCCCATGATGTGCTCGACCCAGATGATGGTGATGCCGAGGTCCTTGCAGATCCGGTGCAGCATCAGCGCGGCCTGATCCATCTCCTGCTCGTCGAGCCCGCTCAGGCTCTCGTCCGCGAGCAGGAGCTTGGGCTCGGTGGCCAGGGCCTTCGCCAGCTCGAGCTTCTTCAGCGCGGCCGCGCCGAGCCCGTCCACCGTGGCGGCCGGATCGGCGGGCAGGCCGACCAGCCCCAGCGCGCGCTCCGCCGACTCGAAGGCCCGCCGCCGCGACGCCCCGCCCTGGCCGAAGAAGCCGGCGAGGGCCACGTTCTCGAGCAGGGACAGCCGGCGGAACGGCCGGGGGATCTGGAAGGTCCGGCCGATGCCGAGGTTGACGATCCGGTGCGGGGCCTGCCCGGCGAGCTCGTGCCCTTCGAACCGGATCGAGCCCGCGTTGGGGACGAGCGAACCCGAGAGCAGGTTGAAGATCGTGCTCTTGCCGGATCCGTTGGGTCCGATCAGCCCGAGGATCTCACCCGGCTCGACCGTGAACGAGACCTGATTCACGGCGATGAAGCCGCCGAAGCGCTTGGTCAGCCCTTCGACGGTCAGCACGTGACGGTCACGCGATGGGCCCGCTCGCCTCCCGGTCAGTTGGCCGCGTAGGGTGAGGACGCGGGCAGCGGCAGCACCGGCTCGCGGAGCTGGAGGCTCTTGGGCCACACCACGTACGGCTTGTCGTCCACGTACTGGATGATCACCGGGAAGGCGCGCTCGTTCTGGCCGGCCATCGCCGAGGTCTCCGGCTCGAACTTCACCCCGAAGCCCAGCATGGTGCCCCCCTCGGGCACGCTCACCTCGAGCGCGGCCTTGCGCAGCGCGTCCGCGTCGACCCCGCCGTACTTCTTGATCGCGCGGGGAAGCACCTCGGTCATGAACACGTAGGTGTTGGACGCGGCCATGCCCACGTGGGCCGACCGAACGGTCGTCCCGGGCCGCGCCTTCTCGTACTCGTCGCCCACCATCTTGATCAAGGGCACGAGCTCGGGCTTGAGCGCGGTCGGATTGGCCAGCCAGATCGAGATCGGGTCGACGTTGAAGAAATAGTTCACGTCCTTCCCGAGGGCTTCCTTGAGCTTGTCGTAGACGCCGTAGCCGGCCCCGTGCCCCACCAGCGCGCTGAAGCGCAGGCCGAGCTCGCGCGACTGCCGCAGGAACAATGAGATGTCCGGGTTGTAGCCGGTGTGGAAGATCACGTCCGGGCGGGCCCGCTTCAGCTTGGTCACGAGCGAGGCGAGATCGGGGGCGGTCGCCGCGTAGCCCTCCTTCAGCACGATGTTGAAGCCGGCCTTCTTGGCCCCTTCCTCGTTGCCCTTCGACACGTCGACCCCGTAGGCGCCGTCCTCGTGGATGATCGCGATGCGCAGGTCCTTCGGGTCCCTGCCGAACTTGGCCTTGGCGTTCTGGGCGATGAAGTCGGTGGACATCAGGCCGAACTGCCGGCCGCTGGGCTGCACCCTGAACACGTACTTGAGGTGGCGGTTCTCGAGGACCGCGGAGGAGATACAGGTCGTGATCCACATGAACTTGTGGAGCTGCTCGACGCGCGCGGCCGCGGGCACGCACTGGGCCGACGAGTAGAAGCCCAGCAGCATGTCCACCTTCTCCTGCTCGATCAGGCGCGTCGCCTCGTTGATCGCGATGTCGGGCTTGGATTGCGCGTCGGCGTAGACCGCCTCGAGCTGATACCCCTCCACCCCGCCCTTCTTGGCGAAGTAGTCGATCATGATCTTGGCCCCGAGCGCGTGCAGGTCAGAGCCACCCCCCGCGAGCGGACCGGTGTAGTCGAAGATCACCCCGATCTTGAGCTTCTTGGCCTGGGCGTGGACGCGCGGGATCGAGACGCCGGCCGCGAGCAGCCCCGCGAGCACCAGCCCGGAAACCAGCAGGACCCATACGGTCGATCTGCGCAGGAACATGATCATCCTCCCAAGCGACGTCGGTCGGGATGCCAGCGTGGGCGGCATTACAAACCGCCGCCCCCGTCTTGTCAAGGACCGGCGAGGACGATCTTGCCGAACTGCCCGGCCTCTTCCATGCGCCGGTGGGCCGCGGCGGCCTCGGCGAGCGGGAAGACCCGGTCCACCACCGGGCGGAGCCCGTCGCGCGAGTAGACCCCGAGCATCTCCGCAAAGTCGGCCGGGCTGCCCATGGTGGTGCCCAGCACCGTGATCTGCCGCCAGAAGATCGTGCGCAGGACCAGCTCGCGCACCGGGCCGGTGGTGGCGCCGTAGATCGCGATGCGCCCGCCCGGGCGCGTCGCCTCCACCGCCCGCGCGAAGGTCTCGCCGCCCGCGCTGTCGATGACCACGTCGACCCCGCGCCCTCCGCTGAGCGCGAGGATCTCCTTGACCCAGTCCTGGGTGCGGTAGTTGGCTCCGCCCACCGCCCCGAGCTCGCGGGCCCGCGCGAGCTTGGCGTCGCTCCCCGACGTCACCAGCACACGCGCGCCGCGGGCGGCCGCGATTTGCAGCGCGAAGGTCGACACTCCGCCGCCGATACCGGTCACCAGCACCGTCTCCCCCGCCCGCACCTGGGCGCGGCTGACCACCGCGCGGTAGGCGGTGAGGCCGGCGAGCGGGATCGCGGCCGCCTCCTCGAAGGAGAGCGCGGCGGGCTTGGGGTGCACGTTGCGGGCGGGCACCCGGATCTGCTGCGCGTAGGTGCCGTCGTCGGGCAGGCCGAGGATGCGGAACTCCGGCCCCTGGGCGGCGCCGTCGTCGCCCCAGTCGAGGCTCGGATTGATGACCACCGCGCGGCCCACCAGCGCGGAGTCGGCGCCCGCGCCGGCCGCCGAGACGTCCCCGGCGCCGTCCGAGCCCAGGATGACGCGCCGGCGGAATCCTCCCGCGTACGCGCCGGTACCGCTGCGAATCCACACGTCACGATGATTGAGGGCGGCGGCGCGGAGCCGGACCACGACCTCCCCGGGGCCGGGCGTGGGATCGTCCACGTCCTCCAGCCGCAGGTTCTCGGCCGGGCCCGGCTCGCGCAGAACCGCCGCCCTCATGCGAGCTACGCCTCGTAGATCTTCTTGAGCTCCAGCTCCGCCCAGTGCACCGCGTCCTCCGCCTTCATGCCCTGCGCGGCCTTGGCGTACATGTCGGTGATGATGTACTTGGTGAAGACCTCGGTGGACTTGGCGGTCGACGGCCCCGCGTAGCCGAAGAGACGGCTGCTGCGGGCCGCGGTGCGGAACATCTTGAGCGGCTCGTCCACCCGGCCCCACATCGCGTGATTCTCCCAGACCTTGGTGGCGCCCACGCTGTAGGCCTCCTGGGTCAGGAACCACTTCTCGTAGTTCTCCTTCTTGTGCAGCCAGCGGATCAGGTCCTTGGCCAGCTTCGGGTTCTTGCTGTGCTTCATGACCGCGTGTCCGTGGTTCAGGAAGAGGAGGAAGGCCCCCGCCGGTCCGGCCGGGAGCGGGGCGTGGTCGATGTCGGTCCACATCGGCTCGCCCTTGTCGTCCTTGATCTTCTCCTTCTGCCGCTTGGCCACCAGGTAGATGCT
>Ga0134127_10001105_pt1 | contig 20781 bp, 18 predicted proteins | sample KB31753_FD_96459 | JGI IMG/M metagenome (GOLD analysis project Ga0134127, IMG submission 96459) | Terrestrial soil microbial communities with excess Nitrogen fertilizer from Kellogg Biological Station, Michigan, USA - KB3-175-3 | ecosystem: Environmental > Terrestrial > Soil > Unclassified ... | reverse complement strand
TGACAGTCAGGATACCCTCCAGACGACGACAACAACCAACCAAGAACCCAGGCCAATGGGTAACACTAGTTTTGGCACAACGATACCGCTTCTCGGGTAACAGTTACTTTTGGCGCGCGGCGGTTTGCCGCTTGAAGTTCGTGTGACGAAAAAATACAATAGGCTCATGCCATCGCCGGGCAAACAGGCCGCCAAAAAGAAGTTTGTGGGGTTCCTCGCGGGCAAACACCTGCGCATGACGAGCCAGCGCCAGGCTATTATCGACACGGTGTTCGATACCGAGGAGCACTTCACCGCGGACCAACTGCTCGAGTGGGCCCGGCGGCGGGACAAATCGGTATCACGGGCCACGGTGTATCGCACGCTGCCGCTGCTCACCGAGAGCGGACTGGTGCGCGCCATGGATTTCGGCAGGGACCAGACGTACTACGACCCCAACTACGCCGACCACCCCAACCACAGCCACATCATTTGCAATGACTGCGATCGCATCGTCGAGTTCGAGGACGAAAAAATCGCGGCCCTCGAATCGGAGATCAGCCACAAGCTGGGATTCAGCGTCAAAAGCCAGCGCCTGCAAATCAACGCGGCGTGCGAGCAGATGAAGCGACTGGGGGTTTGCAAGAACAAGCGCCGCTGAACCTACTTTTTTGTTCCCAGCCGTTTCCCGCTGGCGCGGGCGTCCTCCAGGTAGCGGGAAAGCAGGTCGAATTGGGCGGGCTTGAGCTTCGACTTCTTCCGCATTTTTTCCATCCACTCAGACCAGTCAGCCTGGTTGTAATCCGCCGGTTCGTAGAACTTGTGGCACTTGGTGCACTTGACGGCGCTCAACTTGCGCGCGGCGGCCAGATCGGTCGATGAAAGCGGGTCTGCCGCAGCAAGCCTTGATGCGGCCAGCATCGAGATCAGAAGGAAAACGGCAGCACGCATTCGCGCATCAGAAATCAATGCCGAAGAGCAGGCGGATGTGGACGCGTTCGTTGTGCGCCAGGTCCAGGTTGTCATGTCCATCGCCGGAGTGGTCCCAGTCGCGGCCCCAGATTTGGGGGAGCACGCTCAGGGCAGCCCACCAGCCTTCCTGATGGTAGCTGACGGTCGGTCCCAGGTAAAGGGCGGTGGTCTCGAACTCCTCGTAGTTCGGGATCTTGGTGATGCTGCGCAATTCGAGGGCCAGACACCACTGCTTGCCCAGGTTGCGCCCGACCCCCAACGTCCCCTCGAGCTCTCCTTCGACTTCGTGCAGGTTGTCCTCCCACTCGGTGGCGTGGCCCAGATTCAACGCCCACTTCCAGTCTCCATAGCGCTTGCCGAAGATGAGTTTCTGTTCGATTTCCGCCTCGTCGCCCGCGTAGGTTCCCTCCAGGTAAAGCGACAAACCAACCGCCTTGGTCGCGGGGTTGAGCACGTTGTACTTGTTCTCGAAAGAAAGGCCTTCGAAGCTGAAGTCCGAAACGTCGCCATCGACCTTCGACCGATAACTCTCGCTCTTTCCATTCAGGTAGAGAGCGATCTGGTAATTGTCCATCACGCCATATTCGAATTCCTCGCGGAAGTCCCAGGCATTGTAGTTCTCCTGGTCGACGTTTTTGGTGCGCTGTGTGCGGAGGGTGATCCACTGCTCAAATTCCTTCGCACCTTGGGGCATGGTTTCCGGTTCGTAGGTGAATGTAAACCGCCGGTCGGTCGCGCCAGCCGATACGGCCAGGAAACCTGTGAGAACGAGGGCCAGCGCGACGCGCGCGCGACGGACGAACCTACTGGACTGATGTGAATGATTCATGAGGGCGAGAGGCTTATTGAGATTGCGTCTCAATGTCAACAAGGAATCTGCGCTGCTCAAAGCCGAAATCCGATGGCCGAAAGAAATCCGAAGTCCGAAGCTCGAATCGGCTCGGCGGGCCAAGCGATCTTTGATCCTTGCGCCCTCCCGCTTGTGGGGAACATCTGACGGCACGGCCCGGGGACTTCGGACTTCTTTCGGGTTTCGGATTTCGGATTTCGGCCTCCCTGCCCGCTCCCCAATTCCGCGATGAACATTCTTGTCGCCGCGCCAGGAAATCGCTTGCCGGTTGCTTCGCATGGCGCACATTCTGGCGGCACACGTCGGGCCCATAGCTCAGCGGTTAGAGCAGGCGACTCATAATCGCTTGGTCACAGGTTCAAATCCTGTTGGGCCCACCATACTTACACGGATCTACGGAGATCGCTTGGCCACTTCCAGAGTAGCATCGCGCCTTGCGGATGATCGGATTCAGCAGTGATCCTTCAAAAGCTGTGGCCTACCACCAACCACAACGGCCTTCCCGCGTCCGCGTCGACACAAAGATCGCCAAATCCAATTTTTGTAGGAGAAGCCGACAGGAGGCCGCGCTCGATGTCGCGGTCGTCTTGTACAGGCGGTGCGCTGGGTCACTAGGCCGAAGCGAAACTAGTCCACCGGGGCAACGCTCAACTTCGACCAAGTGAGAAAATGTTGTGCGACTGGTCGCCCGCCGACTCGGCGCTGGCACAGCGCCGCTACAGGTGCGATGCCTACGCCCCCGCTTCGTGCCCAAGGCGTGTCGAAGACATATTCGCCTTCGCCGGAGATTCAACTTCCACCAACTCAGGGAGCCTCGGTACCCAGGCGCCTCCCTCAGGGGCTCTCGCAGAGCCTCATTCTCCTGTAGCATCCGCCTTGTGAGCGGTGCGCGGGACTTGCTACCGTCGCGGCATGGAACCAACCGAGTGGGCCAGCCTGGGCGACGAGGAGTTGCTCGAGAAAAGGATTTCCCAACTCGGTTTGAAGCTTGAAGGCAGCGAACTAGAACCCCTCGTCCGCCAGCTTTACGACGAGCTTTCGCAAAAGGGCCTCGCGTTTCATCCGCCCAGCCACATCGGCGATGAATGGTTTGTGCCGGTCGGCATTCCCGCGATCTTCATCCCGTTCTTCCTCGTGCATGACCGACTGCGCAAGCTGGAGCGCACGATGATTCTTGAGGTCGAAGGCGAAACGCCGGAGTGGTTCATGCGGCTGATGCGCCATGAAGCCGCCCACGCCTACGCCTACGCCTTCCAACTCTACCGGAAGAAAAAGTGGCAGCACCACTTCGGCCTGACCTCGACCGAGGAGACACCGCAATTCTACCGCCCGCGCCCCTACAGCCGCTCCTACGTCATGCATCTCGACGACTGGTACGCGCAGAGCCATCCGGATGAAGACTTCGCCGAGACCTTCGCCGTGTGGCTGACGCCCGGCCTCGACTGGCGCCAGCGCTACAAAGGCTGGAAGGCCCTGCACAAGCTGGAGTACGTCGACGAACTGATGCGTTCCCTCGACGGGAAGCCACCGCCGCATCAGCCTGCCTACCGCGTGGCCGACTTCGACTGCCTTAACATCAAGCTTAAGACCCATTACGCGCGGAAGCGCAAGCTCTACGCGGACAGCTACCCTGACTTCTACGACAACGATCTGAAGCAGCTCTTCGCCTCGGAACCGGATGCGGCCGGCCGGATGAAAGCCTCTGCCTACCTGCGACAGCGCCGGCGGCAGTTGATGAGCTCGGTCTGCCAGTGGACGAACGAGAAAAAATACCCCATCAACAAGCTGCTGGAGCGCTTGATCGACCGCTGCGACGAACTCGCCCTGCACACCAAGGCCGACGAGGCGGGGCAAAACCTCCAGGTTTCCGCCTACGTCACCACGCTGGTGATGAACTATCTCTTCACCGGCAAATTCAAACGCACGAAATAGCCCGTGAAGAAAAAACTCAAAGTCCTCGCCCTCTTCGACGCCATTGCGCCCACGTCGCTTGACCAGGACCTGAGCGCCGAGCTGAAGACCGACGACTGGAAGACCGAGGCAAACGTCCTTGCCGCGCTCGACAAGCTCGGCCACACCACGCAGCACCTTGCGATCTTCGATGATCTCGATCTGTTGCGCCAGAAGCTCCAGACCTTCCAGCCCGACGTCATTTTCAACCTCGCCGACCAGTTCAAGAACAACCGCGCCTTCGATCAGAACATCGTTTCATTTCTCGAAATGCAGGGGCTGCCGTTCACCGGCTGCGGCTCGACGGGACTCACACTTTGCAAGCACAAGGGCATCTCAAAAAAAATCCTCGGCTACCATCGCATCCATGTCCCGGAGTTTGTGACCATCGCGCGCGGCAAACGCATCGTCCGCCCGCCCCGACTCCGGTTCCCCATCCTCGTCAAGCCGCTCAAGGAAGAGGCCTCCATCGGCATCTCCCAGGCCTCGCTTGTGGAGAACGACGACCAATTCAAGGAGCGCGTGCAATTCATCCACGAGAAATACGACCACGATGTCATCGCCGAAGAATACATTGAGGGACGCGAGCTTTACGTCAGCACGCTGGGCAACCATCGCCTCCAGGTCTTTCCCATTCGCGAACTCCTCTTCAAGGAAGTGCCGCCCGACGAGCCCAAGATTGCCACCTACCGCGCCAAGTGGGACGAGGAATACCGAAAACGCTGGGGCCTGCAAAACCAGTTCGCCGAGGGACTCGATCCCGCGCTCGCCACGGACATCCAGAAGCAGTGCAAACGCATCTATCACCTCCTCACCATTGACGGCTACGCGCGCCTCGACCTGCGCGTGACTGCGAACAACGAAGTCTACTTCATCGAAGCGAACCCCAACCCCATCCTCGCCGAAGACGAAGATTTCGCGCAATCCGCCATGAAGAGCGGCCTCACCTACCCGCAGCTGATCGAGCGCATCATCGGCCTCGGCCTCAAGGCTACGCGGGAATAACCTGCCACGCTGCGCCTGGTGTGGAGTGGAATGGGCGCTCATGTCCTTTGGCAACCAGTCTAATCCGGTTGGGCCCACCGCTTTACGGCCTCAGCCCAGTTTCGGAGAGTGCAATCCAGGTGGTGACAACAATGGCTATCATCAGTGCGATCATAGGTGTTCCTTTCAGACTCTTGGGAGGGTTGCCAGGCTGGTGGAGTCAGACCTTGCTGGTTTCCTTCGATGGGCTTGCTTATGCCAGAACACGAAGAGAATCAGGAGCGAGATCAGAGCGGCTGAGACAGTGCCGAAGTGGCTTACGAATTCCAGCAGCGCGTTGAGTTGGCCATCGAACAAGTAACCCAACGCGAGAAACACGATGGCATAGAGCACCGAGCCCAGAGTATCGAAGACCAGGAACCTGCCCACGCCAATCCGAAACATTCCCGCCAACGGCGGGACCAGACAGCCGAGCCAGGGCACGAATTTCGCCCCGGTCACGGCGGCCATGCCGTGTTCGGCAAACAGCCCCTTGGTCTTCTCGATGCTCGCGCTGTCTCCCAAAGAGAACTTGCGGAGGAATCGCCACAATCCCTCCCCGCCGCGGCGACCGAGGTAAAACCAGATCAGGTCGGCCAGCACGGACGCCACCACCGTGATGACCAGGGCGGAGAGCGGGTTCAGCACTCCTTGCCCGACGAGGACCCCGGCCGCCAGCAGGATGGGAATCGCGGGCAGGGGCAGGCCGATTTGCTCGGCAAACACCGCGGCGAACAAAACGCCTTCCGCGTGATGCGAGAGGAACAGATAGGTATGACTCATGCGGCTTGTCATACGGCACAACGGCGCACCCTGAAAATAGTGCCTCGGTATTACAAGCGGGCTGCTCGCTGGCTGGAGTTTCAACCCCGACTCGATTGCAATTGACGCAATTCGGGCATCGCACTTGTTCGTTGGAAGACGTCTTCGCCACCGGCGCGGTCAAACGGCGGCCAAGGTGAAAAAGAAGCTGCATCCGTTTCCCGGTTCGCTTTGCACCCAAACTTCGCCGCCGTGGGCGCTGACGATGTGCTTGACGATGGAGAGACCCAGGCCCGTGCCTCCGGTGTCCCGGGAGCGAGCGCGATCGACGCGATAGAAGCGCTCGAAGACGCGATCGCGGCTCTCCAGCGGGATGCCGGGGCCATTGTCGCGCACGCAAACTTCGACGCGTTCGTCCGGCAAAAGCCGGGCGTCAAGTGTGATGCGGCCGCCGCCGTGGACGCCATGGTTCAGGGCGTTCTCGACGAGATTGAAGAAGACCTGTTCGAGGCGGTCAGCGTCGGCGCGGGCGTGAAGGGCGGACGGGATATGGTTCTCCATGGTGGCGCGACATTCCGTGGCGCGAGGTTGGAGGTCGTCCAGGACGCGCTGGGCGACGTCGCGAAGCTGGATCGGCTGAAGGTTCATCGCGGCTTCGGCGCTCTCGAGGCGGGAGATGGTGAGCAGGTCTTCGATAAGAAACGTGAGGCGATCGGTGTGCCGGGCGATGGTTTGCAAGTAACGGGTGGCGTCCGGCGGAGCGACTTTGGCCTCGCCGAGGAGAAGCTCGACGAAGCCCTTGATGAGATTGAGCGGCGTGCGGAGTTCGTGGCTGACGTTGGCGACGAAATCGCGCCGCGTGTCCTCGAAACGCTTGATGCGCGTGATGTCGTGAAACACGAAAATGAATCCGTGCTGGCCTCCGCCAAGTCCGTCGAAGCCGGAGGCGTTGACTTGCAAGACCCGGCCGACGGAGCGCGTCAGATCGAGTTCGATGCCGGACAACTGGCCTTCGGTGCTCAAGCGCCGGAACATGCCGTCCAACTCGGGCCGGGCCAGCGCTTCGCTCAAGGGCCGGCCGCAGGCGCTCTTGGGAAGCGCGAGCAGGCGCAGGAGAGCGAGGTTGAGAAACTCGATGCGGCCGGCTTCATTGACGACCAGGACGCCGTCGGCCATGCCATCGAAAAGCGTTTGTTGGCGCGACTTTTCGCCGGCAGACAAGTCATGCGTTTGCTCGGAAAGTTGGGTGATGGATTCCCGGAGCTGCGCGCGCTCACGCCGGCTGCGGCGGCGGTCCAGGAACCCGAGCCAGACAAGCAACGCGGAAAGTGAGGCGGCGGCGAGCGCGATGGCGGGCCACATGGGAAGTCCACCTCCTCACGTCCGCAGCGGGACGTTCAGTCCTCGACGAACCGGTAGCCCACGCCGCGCACGGTGTCGAGGTGCTTGGCGGCGGGGCCGAGTTTTTCGCGGAGGCGGCGCATGTGGGTATCGACGGTGCGGCTATCGATGATGGTGTCGTATTCCCACACATCGCGCAGGAGAAGTTCACGCGTCAGAACGCGCCCGCGCCGTTGGGCGAGCATGGTGAGGAGCTTGAACTCAGTTGCCGTGAGATCGATGGGGCGGTTCTGAACTTGGACGCTGTGCCGCGCCACATCGATGAGCATCGAGCCGATGCGAATTTGTTCCGCGGAGTCGTCGCCTCCCTTCCCGCGCCGGAGCAGCGCTTTGACGCGGAGAACGAGTTCACGCGGGCTGAAGGGCTTCGTGACATAATCGTCGGCGCCCAGTTCGAGGCCGAGGACGCGATCAATCTCCGCGGCCCGGGCCGTGAGCATGATGATCGGGATGTCCCGCGTCGCATCGTCGCGTCGAAGGATTTTGCAGACTTCCAACCCGTCGGCCTGCGGGAGCATGACGTCGAGCAGGATGAGGTCGGGCGCAAGCGTGCGGGCTTTCTTCAGGGCCTCCTCGCCATCTTCGGCAGTGGCGACAAAGAAGCCGGCGTTGGTGAGGTTGACGCGGACGAGTTCGAGCGCGTCCGGTTCGTCATCAACGATGAGGATTTTCTGTTTCATGGAAGAACTGGTTTGAGGATGTGTCGGTTGAGGGCGGGCACTCTTTTCCTCGCCGCGGTTGACGGAGCGAGAAGGAGCCGACAACCTCGCGTTGGGGATGGGCTGTGTCGTGGGCATGGGACATTCAAGCAATGGGAGCGGGACGCACTTTGCCCTGGCCGCTGTGGCGAATGTCACGTCCTTCGTAAACGTAGACGACCTCTTCGGCGATGTTGGTGGCGTGGTCGGCGATGCGCTCCAGGGCTTTGGAAACGACCATCAGGTTCAAGGCGCGTGAGATGGTGGGGGGCTGTTCGACCATGTAACTGGCCAACTCCCGGTGGAGTTGCTTGTTGAGGGCATCGACTTCCTTGTCGCGCGGAACCACCGCGCGGGCGCGAGCGGGGTCGCGCGAGACGAAGGCGTCGAGAGCCTCCTTGAGCATGTCGAGGGCGAGGTCGGCCATCTTGGGGATGTCCACGTAGGGCTTAAGCTGCGGCTCGGCATTCAATTCGAGCGCGCGGCGGGCGATGGTCGTGGCTTCGTCGCCCACGCGCTCCAGGTTCTGGGAAATCTTCATGGCCACGGTGACGAGTCGCAGGTCGCTGGCGAGGGGCGCCTTGGCGAGCAGAGTGATGGACATGTCGTCGATCTCCATCTCCAGTTCATCGAGCAGTTCGTCCTGCTCCTTGGCATTGCGTGCGTTGGCGTCATCGCGTTCGACGAGGCTCTTCATCGAACGGCGCACTGCGGACTCGGCGAGCCCGCCCATGGTGATGAGCTTCTCCTTTAGGGCGGAAAGCTCCTGGTCGAAGTGGTGGACGTTGCCGCGATTGAAGGGAGTCATGGTCGAGTGAGTTATCCGAATCGGCCGGTGACGTAGTCCTCGGTCTGTTTCTTGGCTGGGTTTGTGAAAATCTTGTTCGTGGTGTCGTACTCGACGAGTTCGCCGAGATAAAAGAAGGCCGTGTAGTCGGAGATGCGCGCCGCCTGCTGCATGTTATGAGTCACGATGACAATCGTGAACTCCTCTTTCAGTTCGAGAATGAGGTCCTCGACTTTTGCGGTGGCGACCGGGTCGAGAGCGGACGCGGGTTCGTCCATCAGGATGATTTCCGGCTCGATGGCGATGGCGCGGGCGATGCAAACGCGCTGTTGTTGCCCGCCCGAAAGCGCGAGCGCGCTTTCATGGAGCCGATCCTTGACCTCGGACCAGAGCGCGGCGCCGCGGAGGCTGCGTTCGACGATCTCATCAAGCTCGGACTTCGCTCTGACGCCCTGGAGGCGGAGGGCGTAGGCGATATTCTCGTAAATCGACTTGGGGAAGGGGTTCGATTTCTGAAAGACCATGCCGACGCGCTTGCGGAGTTCAATCACGTCAACATCGCGCGCGTGAATGTCCTGGCTGCCGATGCGGACCTTGCCCTCGAGGCGCACGCCGTCGATGAGGTCATTCATGCGATTGAAGCAGCGGATCAACGTGGATTTGCCGCAACCGCTGGGGCCGATGAACGCCGTGATCATGCGCTCACGGATGTTGAGCGAGATGTTCTTGAGCGCCTGCGCGTGGCCGTAGAAGAGCGAGAGCCCCTCCGTCTCCAGCAACGCGGTGTTGCGCGTGGAATCGTCCGGCGGAGGCGCCGGCACGACTGTCTTGAATTTGATTTGGGCGAATGAGGTGTCGCTCATGAACGGTCAATGTAGTGCCCTCATCTTCCGGCGCATCTGGGCGCGGACGAGGATGGCCACGATATTCAGGGTCAGGGTGAGGAGGATTAGCGCCAGCACGGTCGCGAACAGGATCGGCCGGGTCTTTTCAACGTTCGGCGACTGCGTCGAGAGAATGAAGACGTGGTAACCCAGATCCATGAACTGGTCGGTGAGCGATTTGGGCAAGGTGGCCATGAAGTAGGCGGCGCCCGTGAACAGAATCGGGGCGACTTCGCCGGCGGCACGGCTCACGGCAAGAATGCCGCCCGTCAGAATCCCGGGAAGCGCCTGGGGGACGACGATCTTGATGATGGTTTCCAGTTTGGTTGCGCCCAGCGCGAGGCTGCCTTCACGCAAGCCCTGCGGGATGGCCTTCAACGCTTCCTCGGTGGCGACGATGACCACCGGCAGCGTCATCACGGCGAGTGTCATCGATGCCCAGAGGATTGCGGGCTGGCCCCACAGCGGCTCCGCGGCGCCTGGGCGAAGGAACTTGTCCATGTTCTGCCCGACAAAATTGATGAAGAAGCCCAGTCCGAAGAGGCCGAACACAATGGACGGGACGCCCGCCAGGTTGTTCACCGCGCCACGAATCACGCGCGTGAAGATGGACGTGGAGTGGGCGTACTCGGTCAGGTAAACCGCCGTGATGACGCCGACGGGGATGACGAAGATCGTCATCAGGATCACCCGCGCGGCGGTGCCGAAGATCATCGGGAGGATGCCGGCCTTGTCCACGTCAAACATGTCCTTTTCCGTGCCGGAGGTGAGGAAACGCAAGGAAATGCCCGCCCAGCCGTTGACGAGAATATTGCCCAGGATGACCGCCAGGATCACCAGGATGAGGCCCGTCGCGAAGCCGGTCAGCCCAGTGAAGAACTTCGAGTCCACGCGCGCGCTGGTGGATTCGAAGCGCCATGGGATGGTCTCCTGTTTGGCCAGCAGGAGCTTCCACCGGCGACGGCGAGCGAGCCCCGTGTCGAAGCCGGGCTTGGGCGGTGGAGCGGCTTGGTCCGTCATGCCAGCTTGCCCTCCAGTCGGTTTTTGAGGCGGTGAATGACGACATCGGCCAGGAGGTTCGAGAGAAAGGTCACGACGAAGAGCAGCGCGCCGATCAAGAACAGGATTCGGTAGTGAGGTCCTCCGAAGACGGTTTCGGCCAGTTCGGCGGCGATGGTGGCCGTCATGGTGCGAGTGGAGTCAAAGAGGTTCCAGGAAACGACGCTGGCGTTGCCGCTGGCCATGAGTACGACCATCGTCTCGCCAATGGCGCGGCCAAACCCCAGCACGACGGCGGCGAACACTCCGGGGATCGCAGCGGGAAGAACGATCTTCCAGGCGGCATTCCACTTCGACGCGCCCAAAGCCAGCGCCGCCTGCGTGTAGGTGCGCGGCACGCTCGTGAGCGCGTCCTCGGCGATGGAGAACACGACTGGAATCACCGCCAGGCCCAGCGCAATGCCCGCGACGAATGCGTTCAGCCGGGTTTCATATCCGAACACTCCCTGGAAGACGGAGGCCATGACGATAAGCCCGAAGAACCCGAGCACGACCGATGGGATGCCCGCGAGCAGTTCGATGGCCGGCTTAAGCCATTCCTTGGTCTTGGGGTTGGCCAGTTGCGAGACGTAGATGGCTGCGCCGAGGGCCAGCGGCACACCGAACAGGAGCGCAACGAGCGTTGCTTTCAGGCTGCCGATGAACAGCGGAATGAGGTTGTATTTCGAAACCGGCGAGACTGGCTGCCAGATGTACGAGGGCGTGTCATATCCGGTCCACTGATGCGGCTTGAGCATCGCGGACCACGTCGCGGTGTTGAGCCCGGCGTCCTTGTCGTTCGGGGCTTCGGCAGCCGCCTCGACTTTCACGGCCATCAAATCCTTGAGTGACTCCTTGCTCATCCTCCGAAACTCGGCCGGCTTGAGATCGAGGTATTCCATCAACTGCGCGTCGGAAAGCTTGCCAATCTCCTCCGGGGGAATGATCCGAATCGTTTTGGCGCTGCTCATCCTGCCCAGGGCAACCGGAAGCGCCTCACGCGCGACAAACAGGAAAATCAGGAACACCATCACGATCGCCGAGAGCGACACCAGGAGGATGAACTTTTCGGCGAGCCACTCGACGGGACGCGCCTGGTGTCCGCGCTTGATGCCCATCCAGCCGAGGGTGCGATTGGCGCGTCTGGAAGGCATGCGGCGCTTTAAGGTTTGAGATTTGAGTTTGAGACTTGAAACGGGGTCGGGCGGGGTTGCTATGTTCCCATGCGTGACAGGAGACTCCCCTGCCCGCCCCGAATTCTAGTTCTGATCGCTGGAGGAACCCGCATCAGAGCTCTACCTGTTATTTTTCTCCCGCAGATGCGCAGGCAGAGGGAAGAAACCAATGTCCTTCACCACTTTCTGGCCGTCGTCACTGCGAATCCAAGTCAGGTAAGCGGAGATCTCGCCTCGGTCGATCTCCGGGTTCACGTAAATGTAGAGGTAACGCCAGATGGGATAAGTCTGCTTCAGAACGGTCTCTTCAGTGACTTCGATGGCAGGGCTGTTGTCGTCCTTTTTGATTTTGAGGGCCTTGACGCCCTTGCCATACGCGGCGCCGCCGTAGCCCACCGCTCCCTTGTCCTTGGCGACGGCCTCAATGACACCGGCTGTGCCAGGCATGGTCTGGGCACGGGCTGCGAAGTCGTAACCGAGGAGCACGTTTTCCTTGAAGAACTCATAAGTGCCGGAACTGTTCTCGCGGCTGTACAGCTTGATGGGCAAATCCTCCCCGCCGACCTCTTTCCAGTTCTTCATCTTGCCGGTGAACATGAAGCGCACCTGCTCGACCGTGAGTTCCTTCACCGGGTTCGACTCGTGCGTGTAAACGGTGATGCCGTCCAGCGCGACTTTGTATTCGGTCGGGCGCCGGTTGAACGCCTTGATGCACTCGGCAATCTCGGCCGCGCGGATCTTGCGCGAAGCGTCGCAGAGGTCGGTAGTTTGGTTTTGTAGCGCGGCAAAGCCGGTGCCGGTCCCTCCGCCAGTGACCTGGATTTTCACTTCAGGCTTCTGGGTCATGTACACTTCCGCCCACTTTTGCGCCAGGATGACCAGTGTGTCGGAGCCTTTGACGGTAATGGTGGATTCGGCGACCGCCGTCGTGACGAACTGCGCTGCCGCCAGAACCAGCGTCCCGAGGATGAGGGGTCTGTTTTTCATATGGTTCGAGTGTTGGATTATTTCGCAGCTCAACGTAAGGGTGTCGTGTGACAACCAAAGGGCGTAGCCGTGACGAATCAGTGACATTTGGCGGGACCACGCGCTCCGAGGTTCCTCGACCTTCGGATTTGGACACCTATGGAAAACAAGGCCGCACGGAGTCCCGACTTTAGCCCGTTGTTCAACCACGAATGGACACTATGAACGGTAATGTGGACGGCACTAAATCGCCTGGCTCTCACGGCGCTCACGGGAAAATAACGTTGCTGTTCCCTTGGAGCACTTGAACAACAAACAAAACAGCCCGGCCCACCAACGGGAGCCGGGCTGTTCCTGGAGGAACAGACGCAGGGTCTGTTACAAGCCGACTTAGAACTTCCAAACGGCGTCAAGTTGAAGCCGGCCCGCGCTGCTGTCGTCGGGAGTCTCATTGATGAGCTTGGTCAGGAAGTAAGCGACGCTGAGCGTGACAGAGTCTGAGGGCGAGACACTCAGCTTGACCCAGGAGCCTTTGACGTTCGTGCCGGAGCGGTAGCCCGTGTTGCCACCGGGCGGAGCGTTGACATAGAAAGCGCCGAAATCCGATTCCACGAACTCCTCGTACCACGCGTCGGCCCCCAGGAAGGTGTAGCGGTAGTCGAGTTGCCAGGTCTTCCGCTTGCCTGCCTTGCCTACTGTAAACCCTGCGGACCAGCCGCGGTTGTCCGTTTGAGCCGTCAGATTGTGCATGTAGTCGCCAGAGACGGTCACCGGAAACTTGCCACTATAGAGCGGCCCGGATTCGAACGTGTAAGTGACTCCCGCGTCACCCACCCACGCGTTGTAGCCGTTGAGAAGGTTTCCGGCGGCATCCCGCGAGTTGCCTCGTCCTTGATTTGGAACATTCGGAGTCGCGAGCGCCTCGCGATTCAGGAGCGACATGAAGGTGCCGCCCAAAGTCGAACTGAGCACTTGATTCTGATCCCACTTCGAGTTCCAGCGCAATTGGCCCGCGATGAGCGCGGGGTCCTTGCCGGACACATCGACTTCGTCGAGCATGGCTTCCAGCCCGGTCAGTTTCACGGACTGGAAATCGTTAAACCTGTAGGTGACCTCCTGTCCGAATCCCTCCGGCGTGTAGTCGCGGTCGAACTGGTGCGTGCCCGGGAACAGCAGCACGTTCTCCATCTTGCCGCCGGTGAAGACAGCGCCCCACTGCTTGGTATTGACCGCCTGCCATTTGGCGTAAGCCAGGTCGATGTAGACAAACTTTTTCGAGGCGCCGTCCGAGAAGCTCGTGTTTCCCGAGACCGGGTCGCCGCCGAAGGTGCCCGACGGCTCGCTCGAGGTCAGACGAATCCCCACCTCGAAGTTGTCCTGTAGCGTCGCTGTAATGCCCGGACGGATACGGTAACGGAACCGGTTCCGATCCGGCGCCACGTCATCAAAGGAGTGAATGCCCTCGTAGCGCAATCGCACGTCGCCATTGATTTTCAGGGCGGTCACCCATTCCGGCATGCCGCTCTTGGAAGCGTAAGCCCGCGTAAAGTCCTTGTCAGCTTCCTCACGCAGTTCCTGCGCTTCCTTGGTCGTGAGAACGCCTTTGTCGACCAGCTTGTCGAGCAGCGAGTCAACCGACTGTGCCTGACCTGTCGTGACACACGCCGCGGAGGCCACCGCGCCGAGTGCGATAGAAGACCATTGGAGCTTGGTTCGTTTCATGGAGGTGATGGGGATGAATGTTCGGGCGGAGGCTAGGAGTTGTACGTTACGGTCAAAGTGCAATTTGGTTACGATTAGGTAACAACACTTGCCTTCCAGGCCGCGCGCAAGTGGAACCACGAACGGGGCGTTCCTGTCAATGTTGTTGCGGTCGATCCTTCGAGGCTGGCGGCCTCAATGCACTCGCGCTTTAGACCCGTCGATGAAGAGAGCCAGTTGGCGAAGCACATCACTCCTCCATCGTCACTCAATCGTCACGTTCTTTTCTCCGAGCCGTCGTGAACGTGTAACGTGCCCTTGTCAAGGTGACCCCTTCATGAAATGTCCAGCACACCTTTGCCTGGAAACCGTTGAACTCGCTCCCTCCGCGGAGTGGACCCCGACATTCGCCGGTTGGTGCATGCTCGGTGTCACGGCGGGCCAGGGTTACTGGATGGACGAGGCCGAGCCACGCGCGTTGGGCGCCGGGGAAATGGCCATCCTCTCCCCGTTGCGCGAGGGGACATTTCGCGCCAGCCAGATTGGGCCGGTCTCCTTGCGCTATTTTCGCTTCGCGCCTGAATTGCTCGAAGGCCTTCTCACGCCGACGGAGCGCGAGAAGTTCCACAAGCTGGCGCTCCAGCCCCGGTACGCGACCCACATCCTGGGCGCCGGCACCCAGCCCGCGAAGGCTTTTGCCTCACTCTCGGGGAGCAACGGCAATGCCCTGCTGGCCCGCACGGAGTTGGCGCGCATCGTTGGCCTGGCGTTTGCGCGGGAGATGACGCACCCGGTGCCGTCGCCGAGCACCGTGCTGTCCTCGCGGCTGCGCCTCAAGGCGCTGATGAACCAGGTGCCGGAAGCGGAGTTTCTACAGCTCACTGCGCGCGATTTCGCCTGCCGATGCGGGTGCAGCCTCACGCACTTCAACCGGTCCTTCAGGCGGCTCTTTGGCACGTCCCTCACCCGGAAACAGCAGGAAATTCGCCTCCTGCGCGCGCGTGAACTGCTGCTCGAGACCACTACGCGTGTGGACGTGATAGCCGCCGAAGCCGGCTATGATGACCCCGAGCGCTTTCGTGCTTTCTTCCAGCGCCGGTTCGGCGTGACTCCGGAACAATGGCGCCGTGCTGGCGTGGAGAACATCGACTCGACGGGCAATGGAACGCATTCCGCGCGGAGAAACACGTCGCACGAGGATTGAACCGGAGCAGCATGAACCTTTTTCAACCCACTGGACGTGACATGAAAGTAACAGTCGCGTCATTTGTCCGCCACGGGGTCGTCTTACCTTCTCCACTAATTAATCCCTGAGTTACGACTAAGAAACGAATTAACGCACAAATCGCAACGCCGTTGCATTTCAAGCAATAAAGCCTATGAGCTACATGATTGACAATCCACTCCTGGCCAACGCGCTCTCGTTCGCGTTGGAGAAGGCGACCGTGGAAGGAAAGATTACGATTGGGCTGCTGCTCATTGTCTCCTTCGTCAGTTGGACCGTGATCATCAACAAGGCCCGCCAGCTCTACAAGGCGGCCAAAATGTCGAAGCGGTTCTTTCGCGATTACCGCTCCACGCGTGACCCGATGGAACTTTTCAATGCGGGCGATGACTACACCGGTTCCCCCGCTTTCGAGATGTATCATGCCGGCGCTGAGGAAGTCGCCTACCACCTCAAAAACAACCCGGTGCAAGTGGAGCGCGTGGTTCGCGTCAGTAACAACGTGCCCGAGGCCGCGCGGGGTGCGGTCACGGATCATTTCGCCCGATCCGTTACCACCAAGATTAGCAACGCCTCGTTTGAGTCCGTCCGAGTTGCCATCGAGCGGGCCGTCAGCGCCCAGCAAATCTCGCTCGAAAAGGGAATGATCATCCTCACGACCGCCGTGGCCGGCGGGCCGTTCATCGGGCTGCTTGGCACGGTGTGGGGAGTCATGGAGACCTTCTCTGGCATCGCCAAGCAGGCGGCGGCCAGCCTTCAGGCAATGGCCCCTGGTGTGGCAGGCGCGCTTATCGCCACTGTGGCCGGTTTGTTCGTCGCGATCCCGGCCATGTTCGCATACAACTACATGGTCACCTCTATTCGCGCCACGACGCAGGAGATGGACAACTATGCCACGGAGTTTGCGACCTCCATCGAGCACGCCTATGTGGACAACCGGCCCGTCTCCGAGGAAATCGCCGACGCGCTTCGCCGGCTGCAGTCCGAGGGCAAGGTCGGCGTGCCGCAAGGGGCCCGAGCTGCCACAGCGGGCGTTGCTTGATCCGCCAGCGAACCCGGAGCGACGCCTGCCATGAAGAAATACTCCAAAACCAAGCACCACGAGTTGAACGAGCTCAACATCACGCCGTTGCTCGATTTGTGCTTCGTGCTCCTGGTCATCTTCATCCTCACCACCGCTCCGCCAGTCAACACGCAGGACGTCGCACTGCCCACGTCGGCCGAAAACCCCAAGGACCCGACCAAGAAGGCGAATTTTGTGGAGATAAACAACAAGGGGGAAGTAAATCTCAACGGTGCCGCGATGGCTACTTTGGATCAGCTTCTGACAACGCTGGTCGCGCTCCGCAAGGCGGACCCCGAGCTGAACGTGGTGGTGCGGGCTGCCAATAATTTGCAAATCCAGCATCTCGTTAACGTTTTGGACGTCCTGATTTCGGCAAACGTGGAGAAGTTTGGGCTGGCGACCGATGTCGACAACACCAAGTCCCCCCTCAAGGCGAGCCGCTGAACCGCGCTCCTGCCCAATCCAACGCACTCATCAATTCTCTCCCCCGCCTCAGTGTAACCAGCCGCTGTTAATCCAACCGTCAGCCCAGGATGGAGCATCAACCCAGAGTCAAGAAGAAGGATCGCACCGGCGTTTGGGTTTCGATTTTGGTCCATGTGGGGGCCTTTGCGGTCATCTTGATCATCTTGTTTACAACGAAGGTTGGGGAGGATATCCGCATGCGCATCATCGGTGCCATTCGCGATACGTCGAAGCCTCCACCTCCTCCGCCACCTCCACCGTCGGGAAGAACGGCGCAGAAAGCCGCCGACGCACCGCCGCCTGCAGCAGCTTCGAGCGGCCGCCGTTCGGTGGAGGCGCCCGCGTCCGCCGGAGGTGGTTTCGCCGTTGGAGAGCGCACCGAGAAGAAGGCCGCTGAGACCGCCGCGAAGCCAACCGTGGAGCAACGCGCCCCGCCGCCCCCGCCCAAACCGCCGCCGCTCAGACCGTTCCAGTTCGCTCCCGTCAAGAGCGACATCAAGCAGTTGCTCCAGGAACGGCAGAAGGAAGCGGCGTCCGTCGAAGCCATCGGTTCAGAGCAGATCTCCAAGACGGGCGCGTCCGACGCAGGAGCCATCATCAAGAACATCTCGGGCGCGACCATCGTCGACGGCAAGTACGCCGTCGTCCGGGGCTTGAGCGATCGTTACGTCACCACGACCTTCAACGGCGCGGAGATTCCCTCGGCCGACCCGTATCGGCGGGCCGCCTCGCTCGACCTGTTTCCCGCGCAGGTTATCGACAAAGTGGTGGTGGCCAAGACCTTCACTCCCGACCAGCAAGGCGCGTTCACCGGCGGCGGTATCAATATCGTCAGCAAGTCGTTCCCCGACCGACCGTTCGCCAACGTTTCCGTCGGCGGATCTTACAATACGCAAGCCACGGGCAACGACAACTTCCTGACCTACAAGGGCGGCGGCCTGGACTGGCTGGGCATCGACGACGGGACGCGTGCCCTGCCGTCCTCGCTTGAGGATCTCAGTGTGCGACCCCCGCCGCCGATCCAAAGCTCCGGCCGTCGCACTGACCCGAACTATAATGCGAACATTGCGCAGGCTGAGTTGCTGAACAAATTGACGAAGGATCTCGGCACAACCCAATTTGCCCCGGACCGTGAGGCGCCGCCGCTGAATCACAATTTCGCCATGGCGATGGGAGACACGACCCGCCTTTTCAACAGGCCGCTGGGCGTCTTTGGCAGCTTGAACTACAAACGGGATTACGGCTTCTATGAGGATGGAATCTCACGCCGGTACGAGCCTGCCGGAGGCTTTGAGTTCCGGGTCAAGAGAGACAACAACGACACCCTGGCCCTGGATACGGTGAACTGGTCCGGCATGGCGACAGTGGCTTACCAGTTCCTTCCGGACCACGAAGCTTCTTTCAATTTCCTCCATAATCAAAACGGCATTGATTATGTGCGCCAGCAGGTGGGGGTTCAAACAGACGATCCGGGCTCCATCTATCACCAGAACCGGCTTCAGTTTACGGAACGGACGCTGGACACGTACCAATTGCGCGGCACCGACGTGTTCCCGGACGTGGGCGGCATCAGACTGGACTGGCTGGCCGTGAAGTCGCAGACGTCGCAGGGCGAGCCCGACGCCCGCTATTTCAATTACAGAGAGAACGCAGGCGAGTTCACGACCGGTTCCTCTGGCCTGCCGGACCCGGCCAGTCCCACCCGTTACTTCCGTGACTTGGATGAGGACAACCGCAACTTGAAACTGGACTTGACCATCCCCTTCCGCCAATGGCACGAGCAGGAAGGGCTGCTCAAACTGGGAGTCTTTGACAGTAAGTCGGAACGTACCTTCACGGAACGCGCCTTTTTCTACCCTACGCCCGACAACCAAATCTTCGACGGTAACCCGAACAATTTCCTCAACTCGGGTAACCTGGGCTACACCGCGACAACCAATACGATCGGCCCCCCCCCGTTACTCGGCCGCGTTCTCTACAGGTGGGGTCGCTACATTGATACTTACGACAGTACTTACGACGCCGAGTCGGCCATTAAGGCCACCTACTTCATGCTGGATTTCCCGGTCGTGCCGAAGGTGCGCCTCATCGGCGGATTACGTCTCGAAAGCACCGATATCTCCGTAGACTCGATGAGCGATGTGGCCATCGACGGCTCGCACGAGGGCCACGCGAAGATCAAACAGACCGACTTGCTGCCGGCGGCGGGCCTTGTTTATTCGCCGCGCAGCGACATGAACGTCCGGCTCCATTACAGCCAGACCGTCGCCCGGCCCTCCTTCCGCGAACTGGCCCGCTACCGAAGCTACGATCCCATTCTCGACGTGTTGCTGGAAGGCAATCCCAACCTCGCAATGAGCGCCGCCAAGAACTACGACGTACGGTGGGAGTGGTTTCCGCGCCCCGGGGAATTGTTGAGTCTCAGCTTCTATTACAAGCAAATTGACGGCGCCATCGAGCGCATCGCCAAGGACATCCTGGCCGACAGCATCAGCTTCATTAACCGCGAAGCCTCCACGGTCTGGGGAGTTGAGGCGGAAGCGCGCAAGAGCCTGGAATTCCTGCACCGGGACCTGCGGAACTGGAGCATTGGCGCCAACTTTTCCTGGATCGAGTCGGAGACGGAGCTCTCGGAAGCCGAATATGATGCCAAGCTGGATTATGTCAAAGACGTAGAGCGCACGCGTCCGCTCTACGATCAATCCCCCTACATCTTTAACGTCGACCTGAATTATGACAACCCCCGCACCGGCACCAGCGGCTCGCTGATCCTCAACGGCGCGGGTCCGCGTATCGCCATCGCCAGCCCCATCGCGGAGGACATCTACGAGAACCCGCCGCTGACCCTCGACCTGCTCTTATCGCAAAGGATTGGCCGGCACCTGGCCATCAAGTTTTCGGCCCGTAACCTGCTGGACCCGGTCAACGAGCGCACTTACGGCAAGAATACCGATTTGATCTACTCCTCCTACAAGCGCGGACGGACCTACGGGTTGAGCCTCAGCTACGACTTCTAAGTCGCTCGCAGGCGGGAACCTCCGTCAGGCGAATTTGGCGTTTCCTGAATACGCCATTCCAATCGGGTTTCACTGAATTGTCACCGCGCTGCCGTACGGCTGACAAATGGCTCTGTTCCATTACCCCTGTCTCAAACATTCGAACCAAATCCTCATTTATGAACAAGCGTCGTCTCATTTCCACCATGTCATCGCTGCTGTTTTGCGCGGGCCTCTGGATGGCCCCGTCCGCCAAGGCCGGCACCTTACAAGTCGTTGGCCCACTCAGCGGTACTGTTAACTGGTATCAGACTAACGAGTACGTGCTCAACGGACCTGTCTACGTCCTTGCGGGCGGCGTCCTCAACATCCAGGCCGGCACCGTCGTCAAAGGCAAACCCGGCGGCACCAACGATGCCTCCGCGCTCTACATCACGCGTGGCGCGAAAATCTTCGCCGAGGGCACCCGCACCCAGCCGATCATCTTCACCGCCGAGCAGGATGATGTTTTGGATCCGGAGGATCTCGGCATTTACTCCCGCGGTCTGTGGGGCGGCGTCGTGCTCTTCGGCAATGCCACCCTCAACATGTCCGCCGACCTCTTTGGCAGGACCAACAATCCCATCTATGAAGTGTACGAGGGTCTGTCCGACGACGTCATCAGCGGACAGCGGGTCAATCGTTTCGGAGGGAATGACGACGAAGACAACTCGGGCGTGCTGCGCTACGTCTCCATCCGCCACGGCGGCATCAACATTCTGCCGAACAAGGAAATCAACGGCTTGTCCATGGGCGGCGTGGGCCGGGGTACCACCATCGACCACGTCGAGTGCTATGCCATTC
>Ga0134127_10001103_pt1 | contig 20787 bp, 15 predicted proteins | sample KB31753_FD_96459 | JGI IMG/M metagenome (GOLD analysis project Ga0134127, IMG submission 96459) | Terrestrial soil microbial communities with excess Nitrogen fertilizer from Kellogg Biological Station, Michigan, USA - KB3-175-3 | ecosystem: Environmental > Terrestrial > Soil > Unclassified ... | reverse complement strand
TCGAGGCTCTGGGACAACATCTGATCTCCGGTACACTCTGCCTTCTGTTGCTCGTCGTGGCTGCATTGCCGCCCGCCGTGATCGGCTACGTCATTGCCCTTCTGATCTATCCATCGTGGGGTGCGGCGGCACTCGTCCCGGCGACTCTGCTGGCGGTCGCGGGTCTCCTTCTCGAAGCATTTCTGCTGCTCGATTGGCTGGGCGGCAGATTCGATTCCCTGGATCTCTCCGAGCTTGCCTGAGCACCGGGATAGCGGCACGGGAACCAGTCTGGCGACTGCCTGGCTTGGTTACCTCACTCTAGTAACGCTCCTAGTCACCCTCGCGCCCTACGAATTTCGGGAACCCCATCGGGTCGTCATCTCGCTTGGCATCAATCCGGAGGATGTTCTCGCCAATGTTCTCCTGTTCGTGCCGCTGGGCTTCCTCACGCGTCTCACTCTCGGCCCGAGGCTCGGCAATCCGGCGATAGTCTTTGGTCTCGGATTTGTGCTGAGTGGAATGATCGAAACGGGCCAGATCTTCCTGCCCGGACGGTTTCCCTCTCCAATAGACGTGACGACCAACTCATTCGGGGCTTTTCTCGGCGCCGGACTGCTGGAGGCCATCGAGCCCAGAATTCAACTGACTCCGGGCGTCGTTGACCGGCTGGCTCTCGAACTCCCGATGATGGGGCTGTTATACCTTCTGGTGCCGCTCCTCTGGGTAAGCAGTTTCGCGGGCAGAAGCCAACCGGGCCGCTGGTCGTTGACCGTCTTCATCGGTCTCATCGGTGCCGCGGTGCTTTCAGCTCTCTATCGCCACCGCTTCGGGCCGGCCGGGGCGATCAGCGCTCTGGGTACGGCCCTGGTCGCGGCACTGGGGTTCCTGGTCGGGGCCCTTCCGGGATTCGTGGTGAATCCCATCCTCCTCGGGCTAAGTACGACCGCCGTTGCGTTCGCAACCTTCCTGTTCGCTCTGATTCCGGGCCGAGATACGGGCGCCGACCGCCGGTTTGAGGGTGCGTTACTCAAGCGAATCATCCCTGCGTTCCTTGTCTACCTCCTGTTCCTGACGGTGTGGCCACCGGCGTTGCACACGTGGCGGTGGCCTCCGGAATGGGGGTTGGTCCCGGAGTTGGAACACGTTTCGACCGAAGAGGTCATGAGTCTCCTCGAGTACATCGCAGGCTTCACCCTGCTGGGCTATGCCCTGGCGGAACAACGGGGCCGTCGTGAGGAGCCGATGCGGCTGCTGATGTCTCGGACTGCACTCCGGGGTGCTGCATGTGCCGCCGTGCTGGAACTGGCCTCCGCCTTTCATGAAGGAAGCAGAGCAAGCGGACTGAGGCTGCTGATGTCGGTGGTTGCTGCAGGATATGGGGCGGCTCTCTACGCGGCCCAGCGCGCTCACATCAGGAGTGTTCTTAAGCGATCCAAATGAGATCAGATCGGCGCGGCTCGGTCAGTTGCCGCCGGTCGACTTGAAATCGACGTAGCGGAAGGCGAGAGTCGGCAAGACAAACAGGGTGACCAAGGTGGAAGTAGCGAGGCCCCCCAGGATCACGATCGCCATCGGACCTTCGATCTCGCGGCCGGGATCGCCGCTGCCGATGGCGAGGGGCAGCAATCCAAGCCCGGTCACGGCAGCGGTCATGAGAATGGGCCCCAGCCGTTCGCCGGCGCCGCGCAATGCCGTCGCTGTGTCCCAGGGAGCCCCTTCCCGCCGGACCAGGTGCTCGTAGTGCGACACCAGCATCACCGCGTTGCGGGTCGCGATCCCGAACAGGGTGACGAAGCCCACCATCGAGCCCAGAGACAGCTCTCCTCCGGTCGCGAAGACGGCCAGCACACCGCCGACCAGAGCGAACGGCAGGTTAGCGAGCACAAGGAGCAGTCTGCGTGATTCGCCGAACGCCAGCCAGAGGAGCATGAGAATACCGCCGCCGGCCAGCAGGCTGTGAAGCAGCAGTTCCTGATTCGCGGTGCGCTGCGCGGTCGCGGTGCCCCCCACCTCGGCATAGATCCCACCAGGCAAGCGAATCGCGTGGAGCCGGGACATCAACTCCCCCGTGAAACCGCTGACATCACGACCCGCGACGTTGGTGGTCACAGTTTGCACCCGCCTGGCCCCTTGATGTGAGACCTGATAACGCCCCGAGGTCCGGGCGATAGTTGCGACCTCGCTCAGGCTCACCATCCGTCCGCCGACACCGACCACGGGCAAGGTCCGCAGATCCTCGGGCCGCGACCGTGCCGCCGAATCCAAGAGCACCACGACATCGGTCGAGCGGTTCCCTTCGAAGGTTTGAGCAACCCGGGTACCGCGAGTCGCGGTTTCGATGGTCGCGAGGACGTTATCGGCAGCCAGGCCGGCATTGGCCAATGCCTCAGGATTCAGCCGAACCGTCACGCCAGGAACTACGGGAGGCGGATCGTATTGCACGTCGGACGCCCCGGGTACCGCGCGAATGACTCGGGCGACCTGCTGTGCCGCGTGGTCCAGGCTGTCCAGATCCTCTCCGTAAAGCTTCACCACGACTTCCGCGGTCGACCCGGTAAGGGTTTCCTCGATCCGTTCGGTGAGGAACCCACGGATCGCGAAGCTTACCCCTGGAAAGGGAGCGAGGATGCGCCGCATGTCTTCCTGGATGACCTCGGCTTGTTTGCCGTTGAGCGGTTGGAGATCGACTTCGAGCTCGCTGTAGTGCGGTCCCCAGGTGTCTTCCGAAAGCTCCGCCCGGCCGGCGCGCTGCGCCACCGAGCGCACGCGAGGGTCCGCCAGGAGCGCTGCTGTCACCGTCTGGCCCAGCCGGACCGACTCGTCGAGCGAGCTGCCCGGCACGGTGGACATGTGGACCACGTAGTGCCCCTCGTGGAACTCCGGCAGGAACCGACTGGCGAAGAACGGAAGGGTGAGGCCCGCCGCAGCGCAGAGGGCAATCGTCGCGAACATGACGGAGGCGGGCCGGTGCAGCAGGTCGGCGAGGGCTCGTTCGAAGCGGAGCCGCAGCCACGCCAGAAAGCGTGATTGATGATCGCGATGACCGCCTCGCGCGAGGAGGAGGAGCGATAGCGCGGGAGTCACGGTGAGCGCCACTACCAGTGAAGCCAGCGTCGCCAGGATGTACGCCAGACCGAGCGGACGGAACAAAGCCCCCTGGACGCCAGACAGCATCAATACCGGCAGGAAGACCAGCGCGACGATGAACGTCGCGTAGACGACACTTCCTCGGACCTCGAGGGAGGCGGCGATGACGACCTCACCCAGGGGTCGAGCCGCAACCGCATCCCGGTTGAGTCGGAGGCGACGGGCGATGTTTTCGACATCGATGATGGCGTCGTCCACCACCTCGCCGAGCGCGATGGCCAACCCGCCGAGCGTGAGAGTGTTGACTCCGATGCCGAAGGACTGGAGGACGACGATCGCGGCCAGCAGCGAGAGCGGGATGGCGCCCAGGGAGATCGCGGCTGCTCCGACATCAGCGAGGAAGACGAACAGGACCACCGCCACCAGGAGCGCACCCAAGAGGAGCGCCTCGGTAATGTTCCGCAGGGCGAGGTCGATGAAGGTCGCCGGCCGGAACAGATCGGGATGCAACGTCAGTCCGGCCTGTTCAATTGCAGGTGCTAGATCGGAAAGCGCCCGCTCTACAGCACCGGCCACTTCCTTGGTGTTGGCGCCGAATTGTGCCGACACGACGATGACTGACCCCAGCTCCCCGTTGATGGTGCCTTCGCCGAACCGGGGCGCCGCCCCTTCAACCACCCGACCGAGATCGCCGAGCCGGAGAATCGCGCCGCCCTGCTCTCTGACCACGCTTCGAGCGAGCGCCGCCGGGTCGAGCAACTGGCCCTCGGTCCGGACGATGATCCGCTGGTTCGCGTCGTCCATGACGCCGGCTCCACGGACGCCGGTCGCCGCGCGCGCCGCCTCCAGCACCTCCTGCATGCCGATACCGTAGGCCCGCAGCCGTTCGGGGTTGACCTGGATCTGGAGCTGGCGCACATCCCCGCCAAACACTGCCACCTTCGCAACTCCGGGCGTGGCCAGGAGTCTCGGGCGCAGAGTCCAGTCCACGAAGGTTCGCTGGTCCATTCGCGAGCGGGTCTTCGAGGTGATCCCGATCATCAAGACGGTGCTCGACGAGGATGTGAGCGGAGCCAGGATGGGTGGTTCGATCGCTGCCGGCAGCCGGCTCGACACCTCCGCCAATCGCTCGGCCAGCATCTGCCGCGCCCGATAGAGATCAACCCCGTCGGCGAGGATCGCAGTGATCACCGACAATCCCTGGATCGACTGTGACCGAACCAGGGCAATGCCCGCCACGCCGTTGATCGCGTCTTCGAGTGGCTTGGTAACGAGTATCTCCACCTGCTCGGGGGAGAAGCCCGGTGCTTCGGTTTGAATGGAGACTTGGGGAGGCGCGAATTCGGGGAAAACGTCGAGTGTCGCCCGGCTCAGCGTGTGGAGGCCATATATCAGGAGGGCCAGGGCCACGCCGAGGACGATCCCCGGCCGGCGGACCGAGAAGCGGACCAGGGCCGCGAGCATCAGGCTTTCACTCCCCTACTTCTTCCCCGACCGTTATGCCGGCCCGGAATTCCTCGGAGAGAAGTTGCCCGGCGCCTTGGGTAACAATGCGATCACCCGGTTTGAGGCTGGAGACAATCCAACCGCCGGGAACCGGCCGGTCGGTAGAGACGGCGGTGCGGAGGTACTTGCCCGGCTCCTGTTCGAGGTAGACCCATGCTAGTCCTTCCCACTGCACCACACATGACGCAGGCACCTGGACTCCCGGACTCGATGCCCCGCCACTAGGCACGAAGCCCACAACAGCCGTTCCCGGCCGGGTGTTGGGCCAGGCCGAGTGTACTCGGTAAAGGTAGGCCGGCCGCCTGGTAACAGGGTCGGCATCGACGGCGGCGCCGATCAGGTCGGCGGTGACTCGCCGGCGCTCCTGACCGAGCCGGGCCAGCGGGATCGTACGCGGAGGAGACGCAGGGGCCTCATCCCGCCAAGCCAGGCGGGCCAAGGGATGCTCGAAATCCGCGATCACGAGAATCTCCTGCCCCGCCGCGACCTGCTCTCCGGGCTGGGCGGCGACTCGAATCACTTCACCGCTTCGCGGGATGGTCAGAGGCTTGGCATCGGAGACCTGTGCCACCTCCTCCCCTGCGTGAACCTGCTGGCCGAAGGCAGGCCAGGGGCGTCCTGTTGCGGACAATCGTCCCGCGAGCGGAGCGCGCAGGGTCGAGGTTCCCTGGGGGTCCGAGACGATCTCGCCGGTCAGGGTCAATTCACTGACGGCGCGGCCAGAGGCGAGAACTGTCGTCTTGAGTCCAATCCGGCCGATACTAGCGCTGTCGAGGGCGACGAACCCCGGGCCGTGACCTTCTGTCGCCTGACCAACCTGCCCGGTGTACTCCGAGCTGTTTTCCTGCGCCGTGCGATGTCGGAGGTAGCCGATCACGAGCACTATTGCGAGTGCCAGCAGGCCCAACATGAAGATCGCGCGCCCTCGCATCAGCGATCCCTTTCCCCAACGGGTTGTCCCCGCGGATAATCGGTTGGATCGGGCCAGCGGGATGGGGAGTCGTCGTCGAGCCAGACACCAAGCGCCGATTCGAGCGCCAGGCCAGTCTCGGCCTGACCGACTCCCGCGATGAGCTGTGAACGCTGAGCGGTCGTGACCAAGACTCCGGCCGAGGCCACATCGAGGCGGGAGGTTTCTCCTCGCTCAAAGGACTCGGAAACCAGTTTGAACTGCTCGGCAGCGACCGCGGCGAGCGAATCGGCTGCCGCCAGCCGGCCCAGGCCACCGCTACATGCAACGAGGGCGGCATCGAGCTCACTCAGCACCAGCTCCTGCTGTTCCGTGAACCTGGCTCCCGCCACGGTGCGATTTGCCTCGGCTTCGGTGATGGGACCGTGGTTCCTGTTGAGCAACAGGCTGGGCAGGCCGAACAGCAGGGTCCACTTGTTCTCACCGTGATCGAAGAACATGCCGGGTCCCAGCTGCAGGTCGGGGTACTGCCTCGCGACTTCGAGCCGAACTCTCGCCTCCGCCGCGGCATATCCCGCCTGCGCCTCACGAAGCTCCCAACGGGAAGCGAGGGCCAACCGCTGCAGGCTGTCTCTGGGAATCCGGTTCACGACGTCACAGCCGACGGGGCTTTCATCCGCAACGGGCGGCACCTGTCCCGCGGGGAGAAAGGTTGCGCGCCCTACTCTCGCTCTCGCGGCGTAGAGATCTGCCGTAAGCGAGCTGGCGTCGAAGCTTCCCTGCTGCACGTCGGCGTCGATCCGAGCAAGCTCGGTACGGGAGACGGCACCTTCAGCGTAACGCGCCATCGCCAGCGGCCGGAGTTGTCGCAGGGCTGAATCAAGCGTTGTCCCGGCCTGGGCGCGATGCTGCGCGGCTAGAAGTTCGAACGAAGCCCGTCGCGAGTTGTCTACCGTCTGCCATGCGCGAGCCCTGAGAGCCGCCTCTGATTCCAGAGTCCGGGCGCCGGCCTCCGCGATTCGTGCTCCCCGCTTGCCGCCAAGCTCGAGTGTCAGCACGACGTTGAAACCGACGCCCCAGGGATCTCCGGTGCGATCTCCCGAGTAGGTGTGCTCCAGATTTCCCTGGACGCTGGGCTGGGGCCTGGCACCCGCGGTGATCTCCGCAGCTTCGACTGCCTTCCATTCGGCCCGGGCCCGGTCGAGTGCCGGATCGTAGTAGAGTGCGGCGAGCGCCAACTGCCGCGCGGTCCACGATGAATCTTTCGGCGACTCTCCCGCTACAAGGAGGTAGGTCCGGAGCCCGGAATCGCTCAGCGTTCGAAGGGCGTACTGCGCCGGCAGCGCCTCCGGGTCGAGAGGCGCGGCGTGATAGTGGGCGCATCCGAAGATGAACAGGCACAACCCCAAGCCAAACGGTGGGGCTCGGCCAGGTTCCAGGCGTTCTGGGGGTCCGCTCAAAGGTCTCCGGAAGGGGCTTCTGCTCAACCCCTGGGATGGAACTGGCGATGCACTGATCTCAAGTACTCCCGATCGACATGAGTGTAGATCTGCGTGGTGGACAAGTCCGCGTGTCCCAGCATCTCCTGGACCGCGCGCAGATCCGCCCCGCCCTCCAGCAAATGGGTCGCAAAAGTATGGCGCAACGTGTGGGTTGTCACGCGCTTTCGGATCCCCGCGTCGCGTGCCCGGGCCTTCACGATACTCCACGCTCCCACCCGAGAAAGCGGCTGGCCTCGCGCGTTGAGAAGCACTCGATCCTTGCTCTTCCCGCGGTCGAGGCCGGGCCGCACCTGGTGCAGGTAGACTGAAACCGCTCCGATCACCTTTCGGCCGACCGGGACCAGCCGCTCCTTGGACCCCTTACCGAGAACGCGGACCAGGCCTTCGTTGAGCCAGAGGTTGTTCAGCGTCAGGCCGCACAGCTCGGAGACCCGCAGCCCGGCGCCATACCCAAGTTCCAGGAGGGCGCGGTCCCTCCACGCCAGGGGCTCCTCAACCCGAGGGGCTGAAAGAATGGCCTCCATGTCCGGCACGCTGAGGGTATCGGGAAGTTTCCGCCCTCGTTGCGGCGTCTCGAGCCGGTCGGAGGGATCGCCAGACACGAGCCCTTCACCAACGAGGAAACCGAAGTAGGTCCGCACGGCAGAAACCTGGCGCCGAATCGTAGCCGCGCTGAGGCCGAGGTCTTTCAGGGCGAAAACGAAGTCGCGCAGCAGCGCCCGGGAGATTTCCGGCGGCCCCGTCACCTTACGTCCCACCGCGAACTGGGCCAGCCGGCGGAGGTCTCGCAGGTAGTTCTCGACTGTATTGCCGCTGCTGCCGGCTTCGAAGCTCAGATAGTCCCGAAACCGGTCGAGGCGGAACTGGCGGTCCAAGTCGAGTGGCCGTTTCAGGGTACGCCCCAAAATGAATCGTGTGTCAGCGAAATGCGACTAGACTGTGTCAGCGAAATTCGACTAGACGCTGATTGGGGGAGACCCATATTCGATTCACTATGACAATTTGGCGCCAAACCTACCTCAAGTAATTTCAGGATTGTGACTTAATAGATAGCCGAGGTAGAATCACTCTGCAGGAGGGTCAAGTGAACCGTCGTACCATCGTTTTTGTTGCTGTGGTTGCCGTACTTGGCGGATGTATGAGCGAGAACGAACCTACCGCCCCCGCGTCTCAGGCGTCCGACGCACCCCTTTTCGTTGGCGCCGTCCCGAACCGCTACATCATCACTCTCCGGCAAGGCAGCCGGGACATTCAGTCGGAGGCAATCCGGCTGAGCAAGGATCATCGCGGGAGGGTGACGGCCGTCTACGAAAGCGCCCTGCGGGGTTTCGCGGTGGAGATGCAACCGTCCGACATCGCGGAACTGCGAAAAGACCCGGACGTGGCCGCCATTGAGCCCGATCAGATCGTGAGGATTTCGGGGACCCAATCCCCTGCACCATCCTGGGGTCTGGACCGGATAGACCAGCGTAATCTGCCGCTCAGCCACAGCTACACTGTCGGACCCAATGGCAGCGGCGTCCACGTCTACATCATCGACACCGGAATCCTGCGCACCCACGTGGACTTCGGAGGACGCGCGGTATTCGGTTTCGATGCGATCCAGGATGGCAACGGCATGACCGACTGCCACGGCCATGGCACCCACGTCGCCGGAACAGTAGGAGGGGCAACCTACGGGGTTGCCAAGGCGGTAAGTCTTCACGCGGTCCGGGTGCTCGATTGCACCGGGTCTGGTCTGATTTCTCAAGTCATCGCCGGGGTCAACTGGGTCACGTCGCACCGGATCAAACCAGCGGTCGCCAACATGAGCCTCGGTGGTGGTTTCTCGCAGGCCTTGAACACCGCGGTTGCGAATTCGGTCAAAGCGGGCGTCAGCTACACCATCGCCGCGGGCAACAGTAACCTCGACGCCTGCACGGTGTCCCCGGCAAGCACTCCGGCGGCAATCACCGTGGCAGCCTCCGACAGCAACGACGTGCGGGCCAGCTTCTCCAACCTCGGCACCTGTGTGGATCTGTTTGGACCCGGTGTCGCGATCACGTCGGACTGGAATGCCAGCAATACTGCCACGATGGTGTTGAGTGGTACCTCGATGGCTGCCCCGCATGCTGCCGGGGTGGTGGCGCTCTATCTCCAGACTCACCCGACGGCCACGCCGGCCAACGTCCGGTATGCTCTTGCCAGCACCGCGACCGGGGGCCTCATCGGCAGCCCCGGAATCGGGACGCCGAACCTGCTGCTCTTCACCGGGCTGTTCGGCACCACTCCAGGCAATTTGCCTCCGCTCGCCAAGTTCGACTTCACCTGCACGGCTCTGGGATGCGACTTCGACGCCCGGTCATCCCAGGACGATCAGGGAGTGGTTTCACAAAGCTGGGCCTTCGGCGACGGGACCAACGGCTCGGGCATCCAGCCGCATCACAATTACGCCGCCGGGGGAACCATCACCGCTCGGCTGACAGTTCAGGACGCGAGCGGCCTGACCAGCTCGCTGACCAAGAGGTTTACGCTCCCCGCTGCCGGTGGGCGCGCCGGGAATCCTCCGGTTGCGAACTTTATCGCGTTTCCGAGTGGTGGAACCGTGGAGTATGACGCTTCATCCTCGACCGACGATGTCGGGATCGGGAGCTACAAATGGGACTTTGGAGACGGCAAGTCTGGTAGCGGAAAGCTGGTGACTCACGTCTACTCGGCACCAAACCAGTTCTATACCGTCACGTTGACGGTGTTTGACCTGGCGGGGCAGAGTTCGCAGAAGTCGTTTCAGGTGTTCCCGAACTCGCACTGACGCGGCGGCGGGCCTCCGCGAGGTCATCAGGGGTCATGCCGAGCAGGTCGGCGGCGCGGTGCATCAGCCGGTTCTCATGCCGGCTGATGACGCCGTCGGACGATACGATACGCAACAGGAGATCGGCCAGCTCCAGGCGCGCCGCCAGGTCGTAACGCTCCGTGAGCAATGTGCGAAGCTCGGCCGTGTCTTTGAGCGTGGCGGTATCGGCGCCGTCGGCAGGTTCGTAGGACGGCTCGGCGAGGCTCCACTCAGAGCGTAGCCGCGTCTCGATCGCCAGCAGGTCTTCTCGCGGAATCTGCCTGTCCCCCTGAGCCAACTCGAACAGGACGGTCGCGGCCCCGGCAGAGGCAGTTGGGTCCTTACCGCCGGCGCCGGCCCGCGCCAGAGCTTCCTGAAACCGGCTGCGCAGTCGGTCATGCCGAGTGCGCCGTCGGCGGAGCAGCATCCAGAGAACCAGTCCCACCAGCAGCAAGCCACCGATGATCGCCAGAGTGCGATTGAGACTGGAGACGAGGCGGTTGATCGCCTCCCATTCCTCACCCAGTTGAACTCCGACGTAGACCAGGAATCCGTACCAGAGTGTGGCGGCCGCCGAGATCGGGATCAGCGCCTTGGCAGGCGAGAGATTCGCCAGTCCGGCAAAGGGGGCAACAAACGAGCGAAATCCCGGCAGGAGCCGGCTGATGAAAATCCCGGCGATCCCGAACCGCATGTACTCCCGCTCCATCCACACAATCGCGGCCGGAGGCAGCAACCGGCGCCCCGTGCGGCTCGCGAGAAATGCGGGGCCAAACCTCCGGGCCAGACCGTAGACCGCGATCGTCCCCAGCAGGTTCACCCCGATGGTGATTCCGAAGACTGCCCACGGATCAATGACGCCGTTATGGCTCAGGAAAGCGCCCAGCGCCACGATCACGTCGCAGGGGGCAGGCGGAAAGAAATTCTCCACGAACGCCGCAAGGGCGATGATGGAATAGACCGCTAGCGGGGACAGCTCGGTCAGACTCTGCAGGAACTGCTCGATCAGAACGCCTCCACCGTCGCCACCGCAATGACGGCGACGCCCTCGCCACGCCCGATGAATCCCATCCCCTCGTTGGTCTTACCCTTGATCGACAGGGCCGAAGGGTCTATGCCGGTGGCCGCGCTCAAAGTGGCGATCATGGCGGGCGCGTGCGGTCCGATCCTGGGTTGTTCCGCGATCACCGTGACATCGGCCTGGACCGGGCGGAAGCCGCGACCACGGACAATTTCACAGGCGGTGCGTAGTAAGCCGATGGAATCGGCATCTTTCCACTGAGGATGGCTGTCGGGGAAGAGTTTCCCAATGTCACCGGAACCCGCGGCACCCAGGATGGCATCGGTAAGCGCATGGGCCACCGCGTCGGCGTCGGAATGACCCTCCAGCCCCAAATCGGAGGGAATCCGTTGTCCGCCGAGGATGAGGAGCCTGCCCGGCACCAGGCGGTGCGAGTCATACCCGATTCCCACCCGGATCGCAGGGCGATTCGCGGGTGGCCCACCTTCCTCCCCGGTCACGCCGCCACCATCTCCTCGATGATGGAATAGTCCTGCCGCCGGCGGCGGGCTGTGAACCCGGCATCCCGGATGATCCGCTCCATTTCCTGCACTGTTGTGCGGTAGGTCGTCCCGGCGGAAGAGACGACGTTTTCCTCCATCATCAGGCTGCCGTAGTCGTTGGCGCCGAAGCGAAGCGCTACCTGTCCCACCTTGTGCCCCATGGTTACCCAGGAGGACTGCAGATTCGGAACGTTGTCACAGATGATCCGAGCCATCGCCAGGGTGCGCAGGTAAGTGACCGCATCGGTCTTGGGCTGATCGGCCATCTCGGTGCCATCAGGCTGCAGCGGCCAGCAGATGAAGGCAGTGAAGCCTCCGGTACGCGCTTGAAGTTCCCGGACGCGGAACAGGTGCTCGATACGGTCGGCATTGCTCTCGCCGAGGCCGTACATCATGGTGACCGAGGTCTTCATCCCCTGCTTGTGGGCCTCCTCCTGGACTCCGAGCCATTCCTCGGTCTGGGCCTTTTTCCTGGCGACCCGTTCGCGGACAGCGTCTACCAGGATCTCGCCCCCGCCGCCCGGAATCGAGTCGAGGCCCGCCTCGCGGAGCTGGCGGACCACCTCCGACACCGGCATCCGGAACCGCTCGCTGAAGAACACCACCTCGCTGGGTGAGAACCCGTGGATATGAATGGGGTGGTGCTGCTTGATGTATCGCATGAGGTCCAGATACCACTCGAACGGAATGTAGGGATTGTGCCCGCCCTGAAGCAGGATCTGAACTCCACCAATAGCCTTGCACTCATCCACCTTAGCCCCGATCTGCTCGAAGCTCAGTACATAGCCTTCGTTGTGCTTGGGCCGCCGGTAGAACGCGCAGAACTTGCAGTCGGCGACGCAGACGTTGGTGTAATTGATATTGCGGTCGATGATGTAGGTGACCGTGTTCTCCGGATGGCGGCGCCACCGCTCTGCGTCGGCCAGACGACCCAGCTCGAGCAGATCGGCTTTTTCATAGAGCTCGAGATAGTCTCTGAATTCGCTGGAGTCGCGGTCAACGGTCGTCATGGGATCCGCCTCAGGCGGCCGTGATGAAGGAGAGGGAACCATCGGGCACCAGCCCATCCTGGGCCAATCGGCGGAAGAAATCGGTGAGCCCCGCCAGGTGCCGGTAAGAAAGTGCGTAATCGAGGTCGCCGAGATATTCCCGGCACACCCGTTCCGCAACCCCGCTTGCTCGCGCCGCATCGCGGGCCAGCTCGTCGAGGTGTTCCAGTCCCCACGCACGGGAACGGATCAGTCCGGCGTGAACCTGCTGAACCCGGTCAAGTGGCGCATCACGACGCGCGGCCCACACCGCGAACACGAACGGAAGCCCGGTCCAGGCTTTCCATTCGGATCCGAGATCCACCCGCTCCTGATAACCGTGCCCGGCGCCCAGCATCAGGGCGGCGTCGCCGATGACCAGCACCGCGTCATGGGGCAGTCCCTGCAGGGACTCGAGGTCTCCGGCCTCGGCTCGCGCGGTGGCGAAGTGGGGTCTGATCCCCCAGCGGTGACGGCAGAACAGCTCCAGTAAGAGCACGCTGGTCCGGGACGAGGCCGAGAGGAGAATAGTCCTCCCATCCAGCTCCTTGATTGGGCGGCGGGAGAACAATGCCACGCTGTGCACCGGGCCATCGCAGGAAATGGCGAGGTCGGGGAGCAGTTGGTACGCCGCGGCGTTGCGGGCGTATTCGACCGCAGACACAACACTCACGTCCAGCGCGCCAGCCGCCAGCAGATCGTTCAGCTCGGAGGCTGTTCCAGTGATGCAGGCAGCGGGAACCCGCTCCAGGCCGCGGTCGATCGCGCCGTAGATCGGATAGCAGTTGATCCAGGGGATCCTGCCGAGCCGCAGCGAAGAAGCAGTCGTCATGCGGCGTGCACCACTGGCGCGCTTGCGCCGAGGCCGAGAGGGCGGTCAGGCGGCGGGTCGTCGAAAGTCTCCCGCACCGGCTGATAGAGGCTGTCCCGCTCCACCGGTCGCTTGCCTGCACCGCGGATCAGTCGCACCAGCTCGAAGTACGGCATGTGCATTTCGGTGCGGGCGCCCGCCTCGTGATAGATCCGCTCGTAGACCACGGTTCCTTCCACGTCGTCACAGCCGAAGCTGAGCGCGATCTGGGACAGGAAGGGTGTCACCATGGGCCAGTGGGTCTTCACGTGCGGGACGTTATCCAGGAACAGACGCGCGACCGCGATGTTCTTGAGGTCCTGGTAACCAGTCGTTGCGGTTCCCACCCGGCCCAGCTCCTCCCCCAGCTCGTTGTGATCGGGGTGGTAGGCGAGGGGGATGAAGGTGAGGAACCCGCCGGTGTCGTCCTGCAGCCCGCGCAAGGCTTCAAGATGCTCCACCCGGTCCGCCGCCGTCTCGACGTGGCCATAGAGCATGGTGCAGTTGGTGGGGATGCCGAGCTCGTGGGCAACGCGATGCACTCGAAGCCACTCCTGCCCTGTCAGTTTCCGCTCGGCGATCGTGGCGCGAACCGCGGTGCTAAATACCTCTGCCCCGCCGCCAGGAAGACTGGTCAATCCCGCCTCCAGCATCGCGCTGAGGACCTCGCGCTCGGAGATTTTTTCGATCCTCGCCAAGTGAGCGATCTCGACGGCCGTGAGCGCCTTGATATGAACCGACGGATGCCGCTCCTTGAGTCCCCGGATCATGTCGGTGTAGTAGCTCAGCTTGAGCTTCGGGTGCAGCCCGCCGACTATGTGAAACTCCCGAGTCGGCGTGCCGTGCGCCTGATCGGCCTCGGCGTACACCTCTTCCAGCGAGCGGGTATAGGCTCCGTCCTCCCGCGGCATCCGCGCGAAGGAGCAGAAAGTGCAGGTATTCCGCAGGACGCAGACGTTGGTGGGATTGATGTGCTGATTAGCGGAGAAGAAGACCCGGTCGCCGTTCTTCATTTCGTTGGCGTAGGCGGCCAAGCTGCCGAGCCCGAGAAGATCTCCTGTTTCGTAGAGCGCCAGAGCATCGGCGCGGTCGAGCCGCCGGCCGCTGAGGACTTTCTCTCCCACCGGAACCAGAGCGGGATCCCGAAATTGAGCGAGCTGGACCGAGGCCGGCATCGTATGTCCTTGAAGTAAAGCCACTTAAACACGGTGCTTCAATTTACCTACCGGGACGGGCCGGGGGCCACCCCCTAAAACGCTTCCCCTACGCCGAGGCTCAGCCCTTGCCCCCCGAAACTGGTGAAAGTGTAATCCATCCTGAGGTTGAGAGCATCGCGCTTGTTGATGTTGAATCGGAGCCCTCCGCCATAGGTGTACTTCATCTCATCCCCCAGCGAGGCGCCGTTGGAGCCGAATACATTGCCCGCCGCACCAAATACCACGGCGCCGAATCGTTTCCACACGTGCACCCGATAGTCGGCCTGGGCGATCAACTCATGCCGGTCGCGAAAGCGTCCGAGGTAGACACCGCGCATCACGACTTGGCTGGTGACGTTACTGATCTGCGCCATGCTCTGAATCGGAACGTCGGCTCCATTGAACTGGCCATACAGGTTCAAAGCGAGCACGTGATTGTGTCTGGTATCGAGGGGGAAGTACTGTCGGGCGTCGAACAGCAGGTATGGGTAGTCGTACTCGCTGCCCAGGACCTGAAGGTTCGCCAGGACATCCACGACTACGAAATGTCCCCTGGTGGGCGTGAAGAATGAATTGCGAGAGTCGGTTAGCGCGGAAAACCCGAGACCGGAGCTGGTAGAGCCATCTCCCCCGTGGAGTGAAGAGGGAATCAGCGCTGGAAAGTGGAAGTGAACTCCCCACGCAGCATGCAGCCGATAATACGGCCCCAGGTACAGGGTCGATCCGATCTTCCGGAGCGCCTTGGCCTCGAAGTGAACAACCTTCTGCTCCATCCGATTAGTGTCGCTAGGATCGGTGAACGGCCCGACACCGTAGTAGTCGGTTGGGGCGTAGCCCGTCAGGATTCTACTATTGAACCACCAACGGTTGTGCAGCGTGAAGAAATCGTTGGAGAAACTGACGCCCCACTGCCCCGCCGTGGTGATGGAAAATCCGGCCGCGATGTTCGACGCTCTGGTCGTCGAATCGTAGGCGCTTTCGCCGGTCTTGAACTGAATCTGCCCGCCAGCCCCGAAGATGAACTTGGTCGTCGGGCTGTAACCAACGAATGGCAGCCCGAAGATCTTGTTCTTGTATCGCTGCGGGGTCATCAGGGAATCCGCAGTGCTGTCCCCAGGAGTCTCGGCGGTGCTGTCAACCGAAGCTCTCGGGAGTGTGTCGGCGGGCTCCTGCGCTGCGAGTGCCACCGCTCTGACGGTTCCGTTGGCTGCCAACGCCAGCCAGGCCGCAAAACGACGACTCACCCGGGAACTCCCGCGCTCATGTCCACCGAGGGGAGGAAGGCCGGAGCGCGCCGCTGTTTTGTAGCCTGCTCGTAGGCATACGCCATTTTGATCAGGGTTCCTTCCTGCCAGGGCTTGCCGATCAGCGAAAGGCCGACCGGAAGCCCGAAGACGTATCCGGCCGGGAGACTGATGCTGGGGTAGCCGGAGACCGCGGCTGGCGTCGAGCTGGCGCCGAGGAAATGGTCGCCGTTGACGAGATCAGTAGGCCACGCGGGATGGCCCGTCGGTGCGGCAAGGGCATCCAGGCTGTGTTTGGCGAAGATCGCGTCCAGGCCAGAATTACGAGAGAGCTTCCTGCACTTGGCGAGCGCGTCTTTGTAGGCCTTCTCAGTGAGCGGACCTTTCGCCTCAGCCTGGATCATCGTCTCCTGCCCAAAGAACGGGAGAACCCGGGCTTTTTCCTTGTCGTTGTAGGCAATCACTTCGGCGAGGGTATGCACGGGCGCAGCCGGACCCAGCCTGGCGAGATAGGCGTTGAGGCCGGCCTTGAATTCGTAGAGCAGCACCTCGAACTCGGCCGCATCGTACTCCCCGGCGTGCGGCAGGTCGCAGGGATCGACGATCGTTGCCCCCTGACGAGCCATCTCGCGAATCGCCTCCTCGATCACAGCATCGGTTGCGACGTGATACCCGAAGAACAGCTTGCGCGGTACGCCGATCCGCCTCCCTTTGAGACCATCGGGCTTTAGGAACTGGGTGTAGTCGGTCCCTGCCTGGCTGGAACTGGCGCCAGTTGCGGCGTCGCCCGGATCAACGCCGGTCAGGGCGCCCAGAAGCACGGCAGCGTCCGAGACCAATCTCGCCAAGGGTCCGGCGGTGTCCTGGCTCGCCGAAATCGGGATGATGCCACTCCGGCTTACCAGCCCAACAGTCGGCTTGATCCCAACCAGGCCGTTGGCCGAAGCCGGACACACAATGGAGCCGTCCGTCTCGGTTCCCACTGCCACCGCGCCAAGGTTCCCCGAGATTGCCGCACCGGAGCCCGAGCTTGAGCCGCAGGGATTACGGTCCAGCACATAAGGGTTACGGCACTGCCCTCCCCTGCTGCTCCATCCGCTGGTCGAGTGATTGGACCGGAAGTTTGCCCACTCGCTCATGTTGGTTTTCCCCAGGATTACTGCACCTGCCGCCCGAAGGCGCTCCACGAGAAACGCGTCCTTTGGTGCGTGGGATCCTTCGAGAGCCAGCGAGCCGGCCGTGGTCTGCTGGCTGTCTCCGGTATCGATGTTGTCCTTGAGTAGGACCGGGATACCGTGCATCGGTCCGCGTGGCCCGCGCGCCTTCCGTTCCCGGTCCAGCGCATCCGCGATCTCGAGCGCCTCTTTGTTCGTTTCCATGATCGAGCCGAGATTCGGGCCCTTGCGGTCCACCGCTTCAATCCGCCCGAGATAGGCCTCCGTAATGCTCCGGGCGGTCCATTTCCCGCTCTCCATCCCTTCTTGCAGTTGTTTAACTGAGACCTCCTCAAGCTCGAATCCATCATGACTTAGCCGAGGCCTGTCCTCCTGAGGTGACGCATGAAGGGGGGCGGGCACGGAATTGGCTAGCGAGGTAATGCTGACCCCGATTGCGGCCCGCACGAAAGTGCGTCTGGACAACGGATTTCCGACGGCCGACTCGGCGATGGGCAGAGCAGTCATGTGATCCCCGGGTAGTGATGCGTTCCGATGTGGGCGGTGGATGGGACGGCAGGGAAAGTGGAACGTGTTCAGGGTTCAAACCCACGAAACCGGCGGAGAAATGTACCGAATACGGTTACCCTCAGGCGAACAAGCCGTCTTCCGGAGCGTTGAGGAACTGACGCTCGCGGTGCAGTCAGGCGTCGTTGGGCCCACGGCCGAAGTCTACCTTCCAGACGCCAATCGCTGGATGCAGATGGAATCGCACCCGGACTTTCAGGCCGCCCGGGTCAAGCCGGCGTCCGCCGAGAGCCCGGCTGCTCCACCGCAGCCTGTTACTCAACCGCCAGTAAGCCTGGCCCCGATTCCGCTCGGGGAGACGACCGCCCCGCCGAGTCCAGCGCCAGCACCGACTCAACTTTCCGCGCCGAGCACTCCAACTATTCCGGTGGAGCAGCCCAAGCGAGCCTCCACAGAGGCCCCCGAGACTGGGTCGACGGCGACGCCGCAGGCCGCGCCAGCTCTGCCCACAAACGTGTTCATGACCCGCGCGCGAAAACTTCGGGAGATGCTCTCGATGCATCTGGGACTGCTTCTCGTGATCGGCGTCAGCGTTCTGCTCACGATTTACATCGCAGGGAACGGCAAGCGGTTGCTCGCAGCGGCGCATGAGGGGATGACACCTCCCGCGAGTGCTGCACCTGCGCCAGCGCCAGCTCCTGGGCCCGTTGCTGCGGTCGAAAAGGCATCTGCGGATAGCGCAGCCGCCGAACTCGAAAGAGCCGGGATCCCCAAACGTGATACGCCAAGGCGGGAGCGGGAAACGCTTGCGGCCGCGCCCACGCTCGATTCCTACGAGACTGGTTACGCCGAAGCCCAGGACGAGCTGGAAGACGCTTTGGACTACATCCGCTTCGACCACGTCTTCGCCCCAGTCCGCCTGAAAAGCGCGGAAGCGGTTCGGATTACCCGCCGGTCAATCGCGGCGGCTGGCAACATCGTCAGCACCTACCGGGCGCGAGAGGTCATGCTGGAACAAACAGTTGGGGCGACTCGTTCCCCAACCCGGTCCCAGCGGGAGAGTTATGAGGCGGGAGCAGCCGTGCGGGACATGCTGGAAGACAGTGACAGCCTTTACGCGCTGCTGACGTCTCAGCAGGGCCGGTATTCGCTGCAAGAGGGCTCGATCTCCTTTACCAACCCCACCGCGGCCACGATATGGAACCGGGTTCGGGGCCGCCTCCTCGGTACTGCTCAGGCGTGGCGCGACTCGACCGGCTCCGCCGCCGCGGTGACCGTGCCTCACATGGTCCACGCCCTTACCAACCCTCCTCCCCCACTCGCTAAATAGCGACATTTCCAGCGCCTCGACCCCCACGGGCCATGGCGCTATACTCAAGGGCAGAGAGAGGTTACCGGCTATTGCCCTTGGGACCGCATGTATCGTATCCGCCTCGCTACTGGCGAAGAAGCCGTCTTCCGCTCCATTGAGGAGCTTTCAGTCGGTATTGCGAGTGGCGTCATCGCCCCGGATGCCGAGATCTACCACAAGCAATCCCGTAGCTGGTTACCCATCCGGAGCCATCCGGACTATCAGGCCGCGCTCGAGCAACCCCCCGTAGCGCTGGAGGAGCCGGATGCGACGCCGGAGAGCTCCACCACACCACTCGAAGAGTCATCGGAACTAGAGCTGGTAACCTCCTCGGAAGGAAGTCTCTCCGGGACTCCTGAGCTGGACAGCCCATCGGAAGAGACTTCTTTGGAAGAAGTTCCTCTCGAACTCGGCCTGCTGCCGGCTCCCGTACTACAGATGGAATCTCGGAGCGGGCGGGAGCTTCTGCTTAAGCGGAAGAACCCCACTCCCCTCATGATCGGAATCGGGGGAGCCGCCGCGGCGGCGATAGTGGTCGTCCTGTTCGTCCTCCCCAGGCCTACCCCTCCTATTCCCGAGGCGACCAAGCCACCGAACATCGGGGCCACGCACCCCGATCCGCTTCCCCTGACGCCGAGCCCCGCCCCGACGACTGTCGAATCCCTGGCGGCGTCGCCCGCCGAATCGGACCACAGGGCCGGACCCCAGATTCCAACACCGGAGGATTTGGCCGTCCGGAGAGACCTGGCCCGTGATCATCAGATTAACGCCCTGGATCAGGGAATCGCCAAGCTCGCGTTCACCCGGCTCTTCACGCCGTCCAGACTCGCCACGGCCGACAGCGTTCGCCTTACCAGGCGAGCGATCGGGCCGCTGCGAACGATGCTGACCCAGTACCGAACCTCCGTCGCGGAGATCGACATCGTCTATCAGGATTCGGCGGAGCGGCTGGGCGCGAGCGGGGTCTGGCCGGTTGGGGCACTGACCAGCTGGAAGGCGGCGGGACCCGCGGGTGAGGACAAGGAGGAAGTGGCGCAAAGCGACAGCCTGCTTGGTGCGATCGATCGGCTCTTCGCGCTCCTCGCAGAGGAAGATGGGAAATACCAGAGCAACGAGGAGTCCATTTCCTTCAGTGACGCTTCCGCCGCGGCGGACTACGATGGGATTCGGAATCTGATCGAACATCTGACTGCGTTCGACTCAACCGCTACCCCCTCTCACGCGCCGTTGGCGAGACTGGCCGCCGCGGCAACCCCCCCGCCGCCCTTGGTGATTTTGCACGGTCTAGGATCTCCTCCCCGTTCTCCTGCCGATACGACGCAACCGCAATGATTCTCAAGCGTCGAGCGGCTGAGCCTTGCGGCCTCCTCGCTGCATCGGACGCTCCAACTCGTCCCGATGCCGATCCAGAATCTTCCAGAACTCCACTGCACGCCCTACCAATTCCCTCGCCGCGTCTCGCAAAACCTCACTCTTCTTCACCTGGACCACGTTCTGCTCCATATCCTCGGCGTCCCACCCGCGCGAGTGGGCGATGAAGGGAAATGGCGGGAAGACGTAGCCCAGTTCGCTCCAGAACGTCATCAGTCCTCCTGCGACCGACTGAATATTGTCCTGTCCACCGGTGATGATGAACGCCGCGACCTTGTTCCGGATGAGTACTCGATTGTGGATGGTGACCTGGTTCTGGACGCAGTTGAGTCTTTCGGCCATGCGGTGATAGAGCGACGAGGCCTGGCCCCAACGGATCGGGGTACTCAGGATGATCACGTCTCCCCAATTGACGAGGCCCTCGTACACCGCGGTGAGCTGGTCGGAGGGATCCCTTTCGGTGATGGCACAGGGCCAGGTGCAGGCGTTTGCCGCCTTCGAGTAGTTCCCCTCACAAGGGCGGAAGTTCAGGTCGGTGAGACGGAGAAATCGGGTTTCCGCTCCAAGGCTCTCCCTGGCATTGTCGGTCGCGGCCTCGAGCAGCGCGTCTGAGGTGGAGTAGCGCGGATTGACCTCGTCCATCGCCGTCGTGGAAAGTGCAAAGACCCGAGGTGGTGACCCGGCCGGTTTCGGCGTCGGATGG
>Ga0134127_10001102_pt1 | contig 20791 bp, 18 predicted proteins | sample KB31753_FD_96459 | JGI IMG/M metagenome (GOLD analysis project Ga0134127, IMG submission 96459) | Terrestrial soil microbial communities with excess Nitrogen fertilizer from Kellogg Biological Station, Michigan, USA - KB3-175-3 | ecosystem: Environmental > Terrestrial > Soil > Unclassified ... | reverse complement strand
GCCATAGTCCGGACTCCCGGCCGGAAACCCGGTAAGCATCGCCCGGTCGCATTCGCGACGTCGCGCGGAAGCCATCGCAGCGAACACCTTTCTCTCCGCGGCTTTCGCCGTCGAACCCGCCACAGCTTTCTTAAAGCTAACCGACACGCGAATGTTATTCGAGCCCGGTAGATTTCGTAGTTCAACCAAAGGCTGAAACGAGGGTTCCAAGAGTCCTTTGTCGATGCTCTTAAGCAGCTGCGCGCGTCTCAACGAAGCTACCTTCAAGGCCCCGAGAGCGCTTATCGTCGGTATGATCTTTTCGAAGTTGGCGTTGATGGTAACCGGCACCGCGACCAATGACGCCTCATTGACTGAGACAGGCCGCTGTGACGGGCCCTTCGACTTACGCACCACAGTGGACTTAAGCAACGGCATGTCAGACACTTCAGGCTCGCTTGTGGGAGATTCCTCCACTGTGCGCAAGCACACGAATCCGCCAATGCCCTCAGAGGTGCCATCCGGACTTGAGGGGCCGGTCTCCCGGTTAACTACGCTCAGGTCGCGGGTGGATGGGCGATAGCTGGCGCCAAAGACTTCGGCGACTTGCTGCCAGGCATCATTTGCTGCGGTGAGTCTTGGAGCAAAACTGATTTGGACCCCCGCAGCTCGTAGCGAAACCGGGATTATCGCCAGGCCTACGAAAAGGAAAAGGGCTGTCCCAACCGGTGCGTGAGCAGATCTGTGGATTGGTTTCATCGCTATCTCTCAAGTCTAAACCAACTTACTCCCGCCTGAGTACACTCCGAAACGGCGATAACAGACGAAAGTTCAACTTTTTCTATGTCTTCCATCTGTTCCGTTCAAGGCGTAAGTGGTACCAGGAACTGAAAGGTTGCAAGTTTTTGCGTCCAGACCTCGAGCGGCAGCCAGAATGAAACACTTTTAACAGTCAGGCTCGCTAAGTCTCTGTGTGTTGAGTAACTAAAGTATCTGGAGCGAGGTGGGCTGTCTCGTAGTTTAAAACAGTGTTGCCTGGTCTGAGTGTCCGCCGGGCCTTCTAAAATCCAGCCCGAGGTGTTCAAATGCAAGGCGTGTCGCGGTACGGCCACGCGGCGTGCGATTCAGAAACCCCGTTTGCAAGAGATAAGGTTCATAAATCTCTTCGATCGCATCCTTCTCTTCACTGATGGCCGCCGACAGGGTCCCGAGCCCAACGGGTCCGCCGTCGAACTTCTCGATAATCGTCAGCAAAAGCTTGCGATCAACTTCGTCGAGCCCGTAAGCGTCCACTTCCATCCGGTCGAGCGCCAGGGCTGCTACCTCGCCCGTTACGTCGCCATCGTGAAGCACTTCGGCTATATCTCGAACCCGACGCAACAGGCGGTTCGCGATACGCGGCGTCCCGCGCGACCTCTTGGCAATTTCGTGAGCACCGCCGGGCTCCGTCTTTACGGCCAGGATGTCCGAGGATCGGTTTACAATTATTTCCAAATCGGCCACCGGATAGAAATCCAGGTGAAGCGGAATACCAAACCGGCCCCTCAGCGGCGCGCTGATAAGACCCGCTCGGGTGGTTGCGCCTACGAGTGTGAACTTGGGCAGTTCCAACTTGATCGATCGAGCCGAAGGCCCTTGGCCGATGATGATGTCCAGCTGATAGTCTTCCATTGCGGGATAAAGAATCTCTTCGATCGTCGGGTTGAGCCGATGGATTTCGTCGATAAACAGCACATCCCCTTCAGCAAGATTCGTGAGCAGCGCGGCAAGGTCGCCGGCCCGCTCGATTACTGGACCTGCGGTGGACTTGATGTCAGTGCCCATCTCATTCGCAATGATATGCGCTAACGTGGTCTTGCCAAGCCCAGGAGGACCATAGAGCAGCACATGGTCGAGAGCTTGCCCGCGCTTGCGAGCAGCTTGAATGAAGATAGACAGGTTCTCTTTAGCTTTTTGCTGACCGATGTACTCGCGCAGCCATTTGGGCCTGAGACTCAGCTCAAACTGTTTCTCGTCCTCGCCCTCGGTGTCTGCGGAAATGACTCTGTTTTCCACCATCAAACGGAACCCCGCGCGCCCGGCGCGCACCATATGATCGCGCAGTTTACCATGAGTTGTGGCGCGTTCCGAATAGCGTTACAAAATCCGGGGTCAATCGCTATACTCTCTCAGCCGCACTTACTATGACAAAGCCGCCTGAAGAAGGATTGATTTGGGAATGGCGGGCGTTCGGATCAATAAGCGAACCGCTTGCGGCAAAGGTTCGCGCACATCCGATCAGGCAAGGCATCAGCGACATTCAGGGCGAAGACCTCTACCTCGTTTCACCGGAGAGCGATCAAAACGTAAAGCTGCGCCGGTCCGACGGTGATTGGCTGCTCAAATTGAAGTTGCTGATCAAAACCAGGAATCAACAGTATGAGTTATATAACGAAGCCGCCGAATTGATGTATAAGTTCCCCGTTTCAGGCGACCAGTTGATGGCGGCTGCGCTGCTGTTGGGAGTCACATTATCAAACCACCCTAAGTCCGCTGACCGTTTCACAGACAAGCAACTCATGCTGGCACTCGAACAGGCTTCTCCTTCGGTTCCCACGACCAGAGTATCCAAACGCCGCTCACAGTATGAGTTTGACGGCGCGTGGGTCGAACTTGCGGAGGTCCACTTTCAATCGCGGAAGGTTGAATCGATTTCGATACACTCGCCTGAGAGAAAAACCGTAAAGGTGATAGTTAACGAGTTGGCGCCGGGCGAGGAATTGGAACCGATGAATTACATCATGGCATGCCGCCGATGGGGTTTCGCGAACTAACTCTGTTGATTCTCGCATTGACGGCGGATCTGACGGAGTTGCACCCATCAGAGCCGTGCCAATCCGTCAGATCCGTCCAATCCGCGGTCTATTCACTTCAAGCCTGTTAGCTCAAGTGCAGACCTCAGGCGTTTCACTTCAAACGCGTACCATTAGGAACATCTTCGCCGAACGTCGCCAACACAGGTCGACCATCATCACCAACCGACGCCGCCAACAGCATTCCGTTTGATTCCAGTCCTCGAAGTTTCCGAGGCGCCAGATTCGCAACAACAATGATCTTCCGGCCCACAACGTCCTCAGGCGCGTAATGCTGGGCGATGCCTGCAAGAATCTGCCTCGGCTGCGCCTCCCCCACATCGATGACCAGTCGCAAGAGCTTATCCGCTTTTGGCACTCTCTCAGCTTCAAGCACAGTAGCCGCTCTAAGCTCGACCTTGATGAAGTCATCTATCGCTATGGTCTGAGCGGCCGGAGGCGCAGTCAGCTCGCTTGTCGTGGCCTTCGGCTGCTCAGCGGCAGGCTGTTGCCCCGCATCGGCACCAGGAGCCGTCTCGCTTTCGATCTCTGTCATTATCTTGTCCTTATCGAGTTTCGGGAACGCGGGACTTATGCGTTCGATCTTCGACGCATTGATCCCCTCACCCCAAACCGTCTCGTTCGGATTTATCAGAAGCGGATCGCCTGACAAACCCATCTGCGACCATATCTCCCTGGAGGTCGCCGGCAGCGCTGGAGCTACAATCAGGACCAGATGCCGCAAAGCTTCATATGCCGTTGCGAGGACCTGTTCGAGTTGAGGCCCGTTTGATGGATCTTTGGCAAGCTTCCACGGCTGCTGGTCGGTGATAAACTTGTCGACTCGGGCGATCCCGGACCAGGCCGCTTCGAGCCCTCGCGAGAAGTTCAGCGCATTAAACTCTGCATCAAACCTTTTCTTGGATTCGGCAATATGGCGCCTCACCTCCGCGGCGCCTTCGTCTTCTTTCCCGGGACGGGGAGGAATGCCGCCAAAATAGTTCCTGACCATCGTCAGCGTGCGACTCGCAAGATTGCCCAGACCGTCGGCAAGGTCGGAGTTTGATCGGTCGATCAATCCCTGGTAAGTCACCTCGCCGTCCTGACCAAACGCGACCTCGCGGAGCAAGTAATAGCGGATCTGATCGTTACTGAAGTAGCGATGCAATACGTCCAACTGAATCGCATTGCCGAGGGTCTTACCCATCTTCTGGCCGCCGCGGAGCAGCATCCCGTGAACAAAAACCGTGCGCGGCAACTCGATTCCGGCGCCCATCAGGAACGCAGGCCAGTAGACAGCGTGAAACCTGAGGATGTCTTTGCCGACCATGTGAAGCGCGGGCCAATACCGATCGAAGTCGTGATACTTATCATTCCCCCAACCCAGCGCGCTGATGTAATTCGTCAGCGCCTCGAACCAGACGTAGATAGTGTGGCTCGCGTCGCCTGGAACCGGTATGCCCCACTTCACCGAGACTCGGCTGATCGAAAGATCCTTGAGCCCTCCGGAGACAAACGAGATCACTTCGTTGCGACGCACTTCAGGCTGCACAAATTCGGGGCGCGACGCATACAAGTCAAGAAGCGGTTGCTGAAACGCGGACAACTTAAAGAAGTAGCTCTCTTCGGCTATACGATCGAGCGGCCGCTCGTGGATCGGGCAAACCGGATCAGCGGTGTCGGATTCAACATCCTTGAATTCGTTGCAGTAACCGCAAAACCAGCCCTCATAACTTCCTTTGTAAATAAATCCGCGTTCATCCAGTACGCGCCAGAGATTTTGCACGGTCTCTTCGTGATGAGCGTCGACGGTGCGAATCCATCGATCATACTCGACGCCCAGTCTGGCGAACGCCGTCTTGAACTCACCGACAACCTCATCGACGTGCTGCCTCACCGGGATGCCGCGAGCTTGGGCGGCCCGTTCGATGTTGATTCCGTGCTCGTCGGTTCCGGTTAGGAAGAACGAGTCAATCCCTCGCTGCCGCTTGAATTTGGTAAGGGTATCGACGACCAGCGTTGTGTAGGCGTGCCCGAGATGAGGCTTCGCGTTTACGTAGTAGATTGGAGTTGTTACGTAGAAGGTATTTTCTCCCATCGAGGATTAGTCCTGTGTGATCAAGGGACAAATGAAAAATGACAATTGGAAATTGGGAAATGGAAAATCGAGAGTTTGGAGTGCTCATTTTCCATTTTCCATTTGTCATCTTTCATTTGTCTTATCCTTTATGTCCCAGCAGGAGCGCCATCGCCTCCGCGCGAGTGCGTTGGTCTTTCAAAAAGCCGCCGCGTAGTGCGCTGGTAACGGCTTTCGCTCCCGGCTTCTTGATGCCCCGCATCTCGATGCACATATGTTCAGCTTCGATGACAACCATTACGCCGGTCGGGCGCAACATCTCATCAAGCAGATCGGCAATCTCCGTCGCCAGCCGCTCCTGAATCTGCGGTTTGCGGGCCATCAAATCCGCTACCCGGGCGAGCTTCGATAATCCCACTATTCGCCCCTCTCTGGGGATGTAAGCGATGTGCGCCACACCAAAAAATGGCAATAGATGATGCTCGCAGATCGAGTAGAGAGGGATGTCTTTGACGATCACCATCTCATCGTGAGTTTCAGCCGGTATTACGTGCAGCACCTCTCGCGGATCGCTGTGCAGGCCGGCGCAAATCTCCTCGTACATGAGAGCGACGCGGCGCGGCGTGCCCTTGATGCCCGGACGGTCGGCATCTTCCCCGATCCCTTCAAGGATCAACCGCACGCCCGCCTCAACTTTTGACGCATCAAAAGCGGTGCGAGCTACGGCTTCCGCGCGCTCGCCAGTCTCTTTCACATTCTCCATCTTATTCGCTTGGCTCACGCTCACCTTCCAGGCGTTTGTAGGCGGCCACTGCCGCTGCATGAACTTTCAAAAACGGCGCGTTCGCCGCCCGCGCGGCGCGCTCGCAGTCTTCATATTCAGGCTGGAAGTGTAGCGTGCGCGCGCCGTCACGCGCTACCTTTATCCGTATAGACCCAAACTCGGTATCAACCGTTACGACCGTGCGTTCCAGAATTCTCCGCTTCGCTTCGTGGTAACGGACGCCAAGCGTGGTAGTCTCAGCCAGCAGCAATTCGATGATCGCATCAAGTGATTCAGGCTTCGCCAGCGCGGTGAGCAAAACGCCCGGCCTGTCTTTTTTCATCTGAACCGGAGTCATAAAGACATCGAGCGCTCCCAGCGCGAATACGCGCTCCATCACAAAGCCGTAGACCTGAGGGTTCATGTCATCGATGTTCGTTTCGATGACCACGATGGTTTCGGCAGAAGCTGCAGTGGCCTTTATCTGTCCTTCCGATCCGGACTGGCTGGGACTTACATCGGCAGGCTCTACGTATGATCTCGTTCCGCCAAGCGAATCAACCATATCTACCTCCTCGAGCTCACCAACCATCAATCGCAACGCATTCGGGAACTCGTCAGGATTGCGCGACCCGGCTCCGTAGCCGACGCGATTGACCCGCATATGCGGCATCGGCCCAAACCGTTCACACAGCGTCGCAACAATCGCGGCGCCCGTCGGTGTCACGAACTCTCCTTCCTGTTCACCCGCGTACACCGGTAAATCGCGCAATAGATCTGCCGTAGCCGGAGCCGGAATCGGTAATCGCCCGTGTTCTGTCTCGACCGACCCGCTGCCCAACCTGAGCGACGAGCAAAAGAATCGGTCGACCCCGAGCGCCTCAAACCCGATCATCGCGCCTACAACGTCAATGATTGAATCAACCGCTCCGACTTCGTGAAAATGAATCTTGTCCGGAGTCGTGCCGTGGACTCGCGATTCCGATTCGGCGAGTTGTTCGAATACGGCTATCGACAAGCCTTTGACCCTGGTGCTCACGCTTGACCCAACGATGATTGACCTAATGTCGGCGAGGGTTCGTGCGGGCTGTCTGGTCTCATCTACTTCAACGTCAAACTTGGAAGCTATGATGCCGCATCGTTGAACTCCTCTACTGGAGATTTCGTAGTTTTCGAGCTTGAGTGATGCTAGTTGCTGTCTCAATGACTCCAGATCGACTCCCAGGTCAAGCTGCGCGCCAATGATCATGTCGCCGCTCACTCCGGCGAAACAGTCAAAGTAGACAGCTCGCATCAAACTCGCTCCTCAAGGATCCGCGCTTTGCTATTCGCAATTGAGTGTCGCCGTTGACACCAATTCCTGGATTCAGCCGCGTTCTCTCAAAAACTGCGGCAATAGCTCTCCGGCCTTCCCAAGCAACGTCACATCAGCGATAAACGAAATATCGGTCATTTCCGGATTGACCTCAATCACTCGAGCGCCGTTACGTTTAGCCGCGATTGGCAGCCCGGCAGCGGGGTAGACAACAGCCGAAGTCCCGATGACGAAAAACAGGTCAGCTCGGGCAGCCGCCTCTTCTGCGCGTTCGAAGACGCCTGGTGGAAGCATCTCACCAAACAGCACCACATCGGGGCGTGCGGGGCCTTCGCAAGCGAGGCATCGCGGACTGTCTTTAAGCGGTGTTTCGCGCGCTTCGAAGGTACTTGCGCAGCGCAGGCACCGGGCGCGCCAGATGTTACCGTGAAGCTCGAGCAGGTTGTTGCTGCCGGCGGCCCGATGCAGATCGTCGATGTTCTGGGTCACCAGCGTGAAGTCTTCGAACCTTTGTTCCCATTGAGCCAGCGCGAAGTGTCCGGGATTAGGTTCAATGCTGACGAGCATGCCTCTTCGATAATCGAACCACTCCCAGACGAGTTTTGGGTCAGTGGCAATGAGCTCCGCGGACGATAGTTCGGTTACGGGCCGTCCCCGCCAGGTCCAGATCTCGCTGTCGCCGCCGCCCCTGAAAGTCGGGACCCCGCTCTCGGCGGAGATGCCGGCTCCAGTGAGCACTGCGACATTCTTCGCCTGATCGAAGATTGCCAGTAGGTCGTCGGTGACGTGGGTCAGAACCATCGCGATTTTCGCTTCCCGACTAAAATCCAGATGCTATAGACCGCCGCGCTGCGGAGTCAAGCACACCAAACTCCATGAAAAGGGAGCGGCTCCTTTCAAAACAATAAGGCCGCTGATAATATTTTCGATTCCTAAAGTCTTCCGAATCAGTGCTGTGCGAGACGCAAACCAAATGACCATCCAGGAAACAATGCGCGAGCGGGTTAGATCGGCGATTAGTCTTCTATTCGATATCGATCTCGCCGAGATTCCCGTCGAAGTCCCGCCAAGAACCGAACTCGGCGATCTTGCCTTCCCGGTCGCGTTCGAGCTCGCGAAACGCCTCAAGGCAACCACCGGGCAGAAACAGAATCCTCGCGACATTGCATCGCGACTGGCCGTCGAAATGGGCAAGGTGGAAGGCGTCGCCCGAGCTGATGTCGCGGGAGCCGGGTATCTGAATGTCTATCTGGATCGTGCCGAGTTCGCGGTTGCCTCGCTGGGCGAGAAAAAACAGCTTGAACCTGTACTCGGCGGGAAGATCATCGTCGAACACACCGCCGTTAATCCGAATAAGGCCGCTCATATTGGGCATCTGCGCAACGCGGTGCTCGGCGATACGACCGTCCGAATGCTGCGCGCGGCCGGCGAGACCGTCGAGGTTCAGAACTACATCGACAACACCGGTGTCCAGGTGGCGGATGTGGTCGTCGGTTTCAAGCACATCGAGCGGATGACGCTGGATAATATAAAGGCAATGGAATTCAAGGACGACGGTTCCTCGAGGGATTCCGGTCCAGATTCAAGTCCGGCGGGCAGTCCTTCGAGAACGGTCAACAGCTTTGACTACTATTGCTGGGATCTCTACGCGCGAGTCGGCGGATTCTATGAACAAGATGCCTCTCGTCTTGCTCTTAGGACCGAAACGCTTCACGCTATCGAATCCGGAGTAGGCGAAATCTACGAGATGGCCGACTACATCTCGACGCGCATCCTCCATTGTCACTTGAACACGATGGCTCGCGTTGGAATTGAATACGATCTGCTGCCTCGCGAATCGGATGTGCTCCACTTGAACTTGTGGAATCGCACGTTTGAGTTACTGAAGGAGCGCGGCGGAATCGAGTACGCCACCGAAGGCAAGCTTGCCGGTTGCTGGGTGATGCGTTCGGCTGACGAGGCGACTGAAGGCGAAGAGACAGAACACGAGTCGGATAAGGTGATCGTGCGATCCAACGGAACGGTAACCTATACCGGCAAAGACATAAGTTTTCACCTGTGGAAGCTCGGACAGCTCGACATCGATTTCTACTATAAGAAGTTTCACACCTATCCTGACCAGCACGTCGCCTGGATCACCACCGCGGATCGCAACGACAACGATTCGTCGCATCCGAGCTTCGGCACCGGCGCTGCTTATTTCAACGTTATCGACATTGGCCAGGCTTACCCGCAGCACTACGTCAAGCTGGGCGTGATGGCTGTCGATCACGATGAGCGAGTCGAGCGGAGCGCGCACCTTGGGTACGAGAAAGTCGTCTTGACCACCGCAACCGCGGAGCAGCTTGGACAACAAGTCACCGACGAAGACCGGAAGCGGGGCGTAGTCAGCATGTCCGGACGCAAAGGACTCGGAGTCAAGACCGATGACTTCATCGACCAGCTTGAAGCGAACGCGCTGGTCGAAGTTGTCAATCGTCACCCCGAGTTGACGGACGCGGACCATCGCGAGGTCGCGCATAAGATCGCCGTGGGTGCTCTGCGATACTTCCTGCTGAAGTTCACGCGCAATTCGATTATTTCATTCGATTTCAAGGAGGCGCTCGCGTTCGACGGCGAGACCGGGCCTTACATTCAGTATTCTGTTGTGCGAGCCAACTCGATATTCCGCAAACTCGCTGACGCAGGGCGAGACGTGAGCGCCTCAAGTGTTGGCGGAGTATCTCGCGAGCACCTGACCGAATTGCTCAGTGGCGAAGCGGGGGATGATCTGTGGTCTGTTCTTTATCTCGCTGAGAGGCTTGCAGATGTCGTCCGCGGCGCAGTCGCGGCGCTCGAGCCGGCGGTCGTTGCGAAGTGGGCTTTTCAGCTCGCTCAAAAGTTCAACATCTTCTATCACAATCATCATATCCTGTCGGAACAAGATCCGGCGCGTCGCACGCTGCTGATTGCGATTACATTTGTGGTTCGAAGACAGTTGATCAGTGCGCTCGATGTACTGGGGATCGAGGCGCCAGAACGGATGTGAAGGACAAGTAGGAGTCGATTGCGTGCCCCGATTGCGATTGTATAATTAGTTCGCGAAGAAGGTGGTCATGTCAGCTCATAAAAGAGCCTATGACGAGATCGTCGATTTTTTTGCGCGTGGAACCAGTTCGACAGCAGTGCTTGGGTATCATCCATCCGATGAGGCGCAGGAGCGGACGCGCTACCTGTTGGCGAAGAACAAAGCAGGCACGCTGTCGCCTGAGGAAGCGGCCGAGCTAGAACTCTTTGGTGATCTCGAGCATTTCATGCAGCTCGTCAAAGCCCGTGCCCATCAGTACCTAGAGAGCGAATCGTAAGTCCGGGCTAATCGTGGCTTGACCCGTCTCGAAGAAGAATCACAGGTTGGGAAGGGTGGCTTGCCCCCGCTCTCACGCATAGGTTCATTTCGACAATCCACTGAGAGCGGGGGCAAGCCACCCTTCCCAACCTGTGATTCTTCTTCGATAGGCGTCAAAACCTGAGTCAGTCGTCACTCCACCGACTCGGGATGGTAGAGGTGGTAATGAAAGCGATTTAAGATCTCTGAACTCCTCCCCAGCACAAGGAACAATATGCTCATCGTGATGAAACCTGACGCCACCGAAGCTCAGGTGGAAGACGTCCTCGACGTGATTCGCAGCCTCGGGTTTAAGCCTCACCCGATGCCCGGAGCCACTCGCACCGCAATCGGGATTACCGGCAACCCAGGTGCGATCGATCCGGCTCATTTCGAGATGCTACCCGGGGTCGGCGAAGCAATTAGAGTCTCCAAACCCTACAAGCTCGTCGGACGCGACCTCAAACAAGACGACACAATCGTGCGCGTGGGCGACGTTGAAATCGGCGGCCGAGAACCCGCAATAATTGCCGGCCCGTGCGCGGTCGAATCGCGCGAGCAGACCATGGCGATCGCAGAGATTGTCGCATCCTGCGGGGTCAAGCTCTTCCGCGGCGGCGCATTCAAACCACGCACCTCACCGTACGCGTTTCAAGGCCTGGGCAAGGAGGGGCTGATCATTCTCGCGGAGGCGCGCGACCGATTTGGCCTCAGCATCGTAACTGAAGTGCTGGACACGGAGACGGCTGATCTCGTCGAAGAGTATTCGGATGTGATGCAGGTCGGAGCACGGAACATGCAGAATTTCTCGCTGCTCCGAAGAGTCGGCCAGGCGAAGAAACCAGTGATGCTGAAGCGGGGCATGTCGGCAACGCTTGACGAGTTGTTGCTGGCGGGTGAATACATCATGGCAGAGGGCAACTACAACGTGATCCTGTGCGAGCGCGGCGTCCGAACGTTCGCAGACCATACGCGCAACACGCTGGATTTATCGATCGTGCCGGCCGTGCAGCATCGCTCCCATCTTCCAATTATCGTCGACCCATCGCACGGAACGGGCAAGCGCCACAAGGTGATTCCCCTGGCTCGCGCAGCCATAGCCGCCGGCGCTGACGGTATTATGGTCGAAGTGCACAATCACCCCGAGCAGGCTCTGTCGGACGGCCCCCAAGCCCTGCTGCCGGAGATGTTCAAGCAACTGGTTACTGACGTGCGGGCAATACATTCGTTGATCGCCGAAGCGGAGAACAATCCCGGACCTCAATAGTCGGAAGATTTCCCTGCGCGCGCTGGTTGTCAGCAGGTCGAGAGTACGATGGTCGAGCCGTCAACTTTGGTTTCCGATCGCGGTCCGGTCAGCGAGAGCCCGACTTCCGGCGTCAGGCGGATTCCCTTCTCCGGTATCCGGCCGACCGCAGCCGTCGCGCTCATCGCAACAGTCATTTCAATCTCTTCATTTCTCTACTTCTTCACCAACGGGATGACCAACGTCTACGGCGACGGAGTAGCCCACGTCAACATAGCTCGAAAGGTCGTCGATTCACCTGACGATTCGCTATGGCAGCGATACATGCAGATTGGATCACCCTGGCTTCCTCTCCAGACAGTCGCGATGTTGCCGCTGGTCGCCAATGACTGGATGTGGAGAACAGGGGTCGCGGGCAGCGTTGTTTCGATGCTCTCATTCGTGATCGCCGCGGTGTCGCTTTACCTGCTTGCGCGGACCCTCTATCGAAAGCAAGACTCTCGCTGGCGAGAAGCGTTGCCGTCGCTGGCCGCCGCCGTCTTCATTCTTAATCCCAGCGCCCTGTACATGCAGTCTACGCCGATGAGTGAGGTCGTCTTCATGGCGGCGCTTGCTGCCTCGGTTTATTCACTGCAACGCTGGCTGATCGATCAGACAGCAGCACGATTAGCGGTTGCGGGATTGGCGATGGCTGTGGCTACCTTAGCGCGGTACGAAGCGTGGCCGGTAGCCGCACTGTCAATTCTCATCGTAGCCTGGACCGCTCAGGGTGAGTTGAAAGCAAAGATCAAGCGCAGTTCCCTCTACGCCGGCCTCGTCGCGCTGGGTCCTCTTTATTGGTTGTGGCACAACTGGGCGATCTACGGTAATGCGCTGGAATTTCTTTCGGGTCCTAACTCGGCACGCGGAATCGCTTCTCAGAACCGCGTGAATTTCGGCTGGTCGGCGATTTTCGTCGGTCACCCGGTGCTGGATGTATTGACCATGGCGGCAGCGGCTGCCGTATGCGCAGGTCCGCTCGTATTGCTGCTTGCTGGGGCTGGATTCGTGCGATCGCTGGTTGAAAAACGTAAGTCGTTGCGCGAGCTCTCACCCGTATTCCTGCTGATCCTGCCCTTCTTCTTTCACGCCTTCAGCATGTACCGCGGAGAGATCCAGGTGTTTCCGTTGAGTGCGTTCGGGCTACTCAATATCCGATATGGTTTGCCCCACCTGCTGGCTGTCGCGCTGTTCGCACCCGCCGCAATCCTGTTTTTCAACGGTTCGGCGCGTCGACGGGCCGGTATCATGGTTTGTTTAATCGTCGCTTTGCAATATGTGTACTTGATCTCGGAGGGACCCTCGCAGCTTGCAATCTATCAGGAAGGCTATCGCAACGGGGTTAATGCCAGGCCGGTGCGAGAGAGGGCGCGAGTGTCATCGTTCCTGAGCGCAAATCCGCCTGCTGGTGTGGTCCTCATGCACACTGGCGCGTTGGGACCGGTGGTGGCGGATGGCGGCTTGCGCTTCTCGGAGACGATTCATGAAGGCACAATCCGCTGGCACCAGCTCCACGAGGGCATCCCTAAGGATGTTGCCGTCTTGATCGTTCAACAGGATGATCCGCTCGATGCGCGGATTAATGACAGCTCGGCGCTGGCGCGTGATCTGGCAGCAGAATTTGAGCAGAAGTTCTCAAGCGGGAATATTAAAGTGTATGAACGCCGAGGGCAGTAGTCGGTTGTACCGCAGACTGTCCAGTCTGCGGTCTTTCGAGTTTGCCTCATTCGGAAAAACCGCAGACTGGAAGGTCTACGGTACTCAGCGAACGGGCCTCTTATCTCACGTCGATGCCGGTGTAGCTTCTATGAGCGAGCGTTCTGACGCGATTGCGCCCCGCGGCCTTTGCCAGGTACATTGCGCGATCCGCCATCTCGATCAACTCCTCTTTGTTCTTGGCGCCAGTAGGATAACTCGCCACTCCAATGCTCGCGGTCACTTGACCAACTTTCTGCACCGGTGTCGAAGCTATCGCTTCCCTGATCCGGTCGGCCACCACGATGGCGCTTTCGCGCTCACACTGTGGAAGAATCACGACAAATTCCTCGCCTCCGTAACGGGCGCAAACATCTACGTCTCGAACGCTGGTCTTTATGATTTCGGCTACGTGACGTAGAGTCCGGTCTCCAGACCGATGACCGTGAGTGTCGTTAATTCGTTTCAGGTGATCGAGGTCCAGAAGGATCAGCGACACCTGGGTATTGTTGCGATCGGCAAGCTTCGTTTCGCGATCGATTCGGTCTTGAAAATATCGGTGGTTGGAGAGCCCGGTCAGTGCATCGGTCATGGCTTGTGTCTGAACCTGACGAAAGAGGCGCGCGTGGCTGATCGCAACCGACAGCTGATCGGAGACGGTCTTTGCCATCAGTACCTCTTCATCCTCCCAATCGCGAAACGGCGTATCGTCCTCAATCAACAAGCTCCCAATCACGGTCTGGCGGTAAGTAATCGGCAACTCGAGCGCACAGGGCGTCGTAAACCCGTCACGATCTTGAGCCAGCGGCCTTGCGGGCGAGGGCTCATCGTCGGTCAGCACCGCAGTCGTTCCTTTTTCATGGACCTCAGCCGGACCATCGCCTGGGACAGAGGTATCTCGATCGTCGGCTTCCGATTCGTCTGGCCGTTCGTATGTACTCATGCGATCGAGCCTGTTCGTTCCGTCCTGCCAGAGTACCAGGGCGGCACGTCGGGCTTTCAGCGCGCGGCCAACTTCTTCCACAGCCGACTGCAGGATGCTATCGATTTCGAGCGTGCTGGAGATCGCCGAGCTGATGCGGTTCGTCGCCATCTCGAGCTCATTCTGGCGCTGCATCAGCATCGTGACCTTTGTAGTAAGGGTCAGCGCAAGTCTCAACGATGAACTGCGCGTCGTGCACGCGTTGACCAGCGTTTCAAACCTCTCGCGCTCCTGTGGGGTCTGAACGCTGACGCGGGCCATAAGATATTCGATGGCAGTGAAAACAACATTGGGATCAAAGGTCCACACCATGTCGTAGGCGCGAGTGTGGCCGTTTATCTCACCGGAAACCAGGGAAGATGCCAGAAGTCCGCAGAAGCGCGGCTCCATCACCAGTATGAACGGACCAGTTTCGATTCCGTGGTAGTCGCGTTCTTCGAGCGTAGTAAGTCTCAATGCCGGCTCGGGATGCCACCCGCGCTCTTCGCACTCATCGTCGCAGGAGAACAGATACGCACTGCGCGCCGCTGCGGTCAGTGATGCAAGGCGATTTTGCTCTCGCGAGGGATCCCCGTTGAGACACCTCCCTTCAAGCACCAACGCAGCAAGTTTGTTCTCCGTTACGACGTCTTCAAAGTAGCGGACAAGACGCGAAACCGTTTGTTCGTTGCAGCGCACCGGCGCGAACTCCTCGCGGTGCTGATCGGTAAGCACATAGTAGAGCGAATGCATGAAGACAAAGTCTCGGGATCTCGGGGTTAGTATTACGGGGACTGAAATGACTGGTCCATTCTAACTTCAGAGCCATTACTGTCAATTCTTTTCATCTGAGCTTTCTCGCTGATTCTACGTGATGTTACACGAGCTCTAAGTGTTGGCATGACTATGTAGTTTTTTCATAGATGAAGGAAACTCCTACAGGAAACTTGTCTCAACTCACATCTGCATGGACGAGCCAGTGATGTCAGTGACTGCCGAGAATCGAAGAAACCTCAAGGATTTGCAAGGCCGATGAAGCGACTTAGGCTCAGCCGCTGTGTGGCACGACGCTCGCTCACATTGTCAAAGGCCAGGCGCGCCTATCGTTTGAGCTGGCTTTCCTTTGAGTCGCAGATAAATAGATCGCAGGAGGTAAGAGCAATGTACAGGTTAGGTTGTGTGGCTCTCCTGTTAGCGGCCGGGATCGCTTTCGAGTCGGGTTGCGCTACTAAGAAGTACGTTCGCAACCGGATCGCCGAGCGAGTCGCCCCGCTCGAAAATCGCACTGCCGAATTGGAAGAAACCTCGCGCAGGAATACTCAGCAGATCGGCACCCTTAAGACAGACGTCGACGACGTCCGAGTACGGGCAGACAAGGCGCAGGTTACCGCCGATCGAGCCGCGTCGTCTGCCGAACAGGCTAACACCAGGGTGTCGGGCGTAGAGCGGAACGTTGACGACCTTCGGGCCAATCTCGACAAATACACTCTGCAAGGGACATCGGTGGTCTTCTTTCGGACCGGCAGCGCAGTGCTGACGACAGAGGCGATGGCCCAGCTCGACAATTTCGCGTCCCAGATTGCCGATCGAAAGGGATATGTACTCGAGATTGTGGGCTACGGCGATTCCGACAAGGCGACAAATTTCAACCAGAACCTCGCGCAACTGAGAGCGGAAGCGGTTCAACGGTATCTGGCGGATAAGGACAACGTTCCGTTGATGCGAATGTTCGCGGCGGGTTTTGGCGCGACTCGGCCGCCAATCCAGAGCGCTTCCACCGCCTCGACTTCCGGCAGCTCTCAGACTTTGCCTCGCCGCGTTGAGATACGCCTCTTAACAAACTCAGCGGTCGAGCGGACGCCTGCAACCAGCGGCTCGGGAGCTACCGCGCGCACGCCCCGGAACCCTTAGTCACGGTTGCCGAGCTTCCGTGATCATCAAAGCGGGCGGCTCTATCACCTGTCCCGGGAAGGCGCCGCCCGCTTTCTCACTTCCGGCCTTGAATGGCCTTCCAGTCAAGCTCTGCCTTTCCTCTGAAATAATTCATTCTCCGCACCTTAAGTGCTATAATCCTCAAGCAACCGGATCAAAGGTCATCGCATCACAAGCTGTGAGGTCATGGCCATCATAACAACCACGTTGACAATGCCCGTGACCGGCGAACGAATCCATCACGCATCGGACCTGGAGCTGGCCCGGGCGGCAGCCGCTGGTGATTCGGCAGCGTTTGAAAAACTGTACGAGCAGCACCACAGGCGAGTCTATTCGCTGTGTCTGAGAATGCTTGGGAACGGCACGCACGCGGAAGACCTTACTCAGGAAGTCTTCCTGCAAGTCTACAAGAAGATAGGAAGCTTTCGCGGCGATTCAGCCTTTACGACGTGGCTGCATCGATTAACGGTTAATCAGGTGCTGATGCACTTTCGCCGGCGAGGTGTAAAGCTCGAGCATACGAGCGAGGAGGGCGACTTCACTAACGTAGTGGACACGCCGCTGCAAAGCACGCGGCGCATTTCGATGGTGGACAGGCTCGCCCTGGAGAAAGCCATTTCGCAACTACCCCCGGGCTACAGAACAGTCTTCGTTCTGCACGACGTTGAGGGTTACGAGCATGAGGAGATTTCCAGTGTGCTGGATGTTAGTATAGGAACGTCGAAGTCACAGCTCCATAAGGCTCGAATGCGTTTACGGGAGCTGTTGACAAAGAAGTAACGGGGGCATCAGGTTAAGATCAATGGTTTGCAAGCAGTGTCAAGAACTAATATCCGAATACATCGATGGGGGCCTCGAGCTCGGCGAGCAGTCCAACGTCGAACGCCATCTCGCCGGCTGCGAGCCTTGCAGGGCGGTGCGCGACGACTTATTGCAGATCGTTCACTTCAGCCAACAGCTTCCGGTGCAATCGCCATCGCGCGCGTTGTGGCCGCGCATCAGTGCGGACGTCACGGAACTCCAGCCCAGCTTGTGGACCCGAACCTTGAGATCGCTGGCCGGCTTCCAAGCGCTTAAATTCAATTTCTCGGTGCCACAGCTGATCGCCGGGGCGGCAGCGCTGGCGATAATTATCTCGACCGGTGTAATCATATCGAGACGGGACAACGGACCTGCTCAATTGGCGGGTGTCAGCGCAGTGACACCATCTGACGTAACGCCCCTTTCGCAAGCAGACTTGCAACAACTCGAAAAGCAAATCAATCAATTAAGCGCAGCGGTTGAGCAGCGTAAGGAGGCGTGGGACCCGGAGCTTCGGACCGCGTTTGAGCGCAATCTCCTGTATATCGACCAGTCGCTGGTCGAGTGCCGGCACCAGCTGAAAGACAACCCGGCTGACAATGTATCGCAGGAGTTGATGCTCAACGCATATCGCGAAAAGGTACGACTGTTGGAAGGCTTTGAAAAGTTCTAAAGCCGCGCGGTAAGCTCGTCGCTGGGTCTGACTTCGGGAACGATGGTCTACAAGAGCGGTCACACACGACACACGACGAGGAAACGATCGATACAGTTTTGTCTCTTGCTCTTCTTCTGTTTCGCACTCATCACCGTCTCGGCTGACTCGCAGTCCCGCTTTGAACGGACATATACTCCACGCCGGGCTGCGCATCTGACAATCTCCAACGTCAATGGCCGCGTTAACGTCGTCGCCTGGGACAAGAGAACCATTCATGCTCGAGCCAGCTCCGCTTCTTACGTTACAATCCAGGACCGGGTTATTGGCGACGATATTACAATCTCTACGAAACGCAACCTCAGGTTGGGTCGCGCGGACTTCGAAGTCTCGGTGCCCCCGGAAACCTCGATTACGATCAAGAATATCGTCGGCAATATTGAACTTCGTGGGATCACCGGGCACGTAAGCGTCTCCTCGATTGACAGCGATGTTCGCCTCGTCAAAGTAAACAGCTCAGCGGTCGACGTGCTGGTCACCAGCGGCGACGTATTCTTCGACGGGGAGCTGCGCGACGGCGGGTCTTACAGCCTGCAATCGATGAAGGGCGATCTGGACGTTACACTGCCGAGCGCGACTCCATTCAACCTCAATGCCCGGGCCCTTAGCGAGAACATAAATCTTGGCTCCTTTCTTTCAAGCTTGACGGGCTCCTCTCGCGGGCCGAAAGGGTTCTCGGGCACCTATCTTAAGGGCGGCTGCCGGCTCACTCTTACTGCCTACGCTGGACGTATCCTCCTCCATAAGAAGTGACTGGGAGCGCAGGCGTCCTGCCTGCCTTCTTCGCCAGATCGACAATGCCGACGAGCAGGCAGGATGCCTGCGCTCCCAGGAGCCAGGAACATTTTCCGCAGGAGGTCGTATCTTCACTGGCGGGCGCAGACCAGACGTAGAATAATCCTCCCGCGTATGTTATAAAATGATCGGTTTCAGCAGGAGGAGGCTCCCTTTGATTGGCCCGTCAGAGAGTCAGGTTGAGACGATTGTTCGTTCGATGCGCAAGAGTGAAATAACCCCGGATCAACTGGCCGCGCGTGTAACTGATTCACAGCGCGACAGCGATATTGACTACGGCAACGAACCCACCGATTTCGATAACCCTAACGCCGAAAAACCGGAACGCATTCAGCTGGAGGCGATCCTGCCCTTTCTCGAAGAACGTGTAGCGTTCAAGATGCCGAGCGAGCTAAGGCACCTGGATGGAGTATTGGACTATTTGAATGAGCGAATGCTCCGGCTGGGCATCGTCAATCCCGAGGACTCAGAGGTTCTGATAGCCTTAGACGAGGCCATCGTGAACGCTATCAAGCATGGCAATAAATGCGATCCGCGGAAAGCGGTTCATATCGTCGCGGAATTCAGCGCAGAGGGCGTTCGATTCATCATCGCCGATGAAGGCGCCGGTTTCGAACGGGAAAAAGTGCCGGACCCCACGGAGCCTTGCAGGTTACTCGAGCCAAGCGGGCGCGGACTTTTGCTCATCAATCACATTATGGATGAGGTACGTTTTAATCAGTGTGGTAATCGGGTCGAAATGTTCAAACGCCCGGCCAACCGGCCTCAATGCCAGAACGGCAAGCCAACCCCCGAATGACCGCCGAATCGGCATCATAGCCGCCGAAACCAACTCCGCAGGTTCAAAACAATTCAATCGGATTCAGGTGACCCGCTCGTTTGACTGGCCGCTCGGGCTCGCGCGTACTCGCCACCAGGAGGCGCCTCCGCATCAACGGGTTGTTCGTCGAGCCATTGCGGACGCAGTAGAGTAAGAAGCGAAGTCGCACGGACTCGATCGGAAAGCTCGGCGCTCATAACTCGCCGCGCACACTGCTCATCGTATCCATATTTTATCAAGGCGGATCTGAGCCGATGCTGGCTCTCGCGCGGGCGGCTGTTAAGCGCGTCGATTACTGAGACCTCAAACAGAGCGCGCTCTTCAGGGAACATCCTTTTGATCAGCTCGCTTGGCGGGTGGCCCGCACACAATCGTTCAATCTCGCGTGAGACCCACTTCGAATCACGCTGTACAGACGGCTCACGGGAGGTCAAACCGGTCCTGCCTGGCCAGCACATTCGACCCAGCTTACTCAGGAAAAAGAAGAACGACAGCGCCGAGTGGTATACCAAAGCAACGCTGGCGACAATCCATGTGGACTTGAGTTGAAGCAAACCCATCCCCCGCTCGCACAGGCTGGCAAATCCCTCTGTCGGCTTGAAACTGAGACGCTAAATCGCAAGGTGCGTTCCCCGTCTGAACTCGGCTGGTAATCAACTGAACAATGAGATTTCGTACCTGAAATGGAGAAGGAAATCTCAACTACGCGAGTATTTGGTGAGTGGTCATCTGGAATTAACAGACTGACTGGAGAAGCTGTTTGTTACCGAACACCCCAAAGGAAGAAGGCAGTAGGCAGTAGCCAGTAGGCGGAAGGTAGTCGTTCGATAGTAGTCAGTAGTCCGTAGTCCGTAGTTCGGAGATCTAACGATTTGCTATTTGCTATTTGCTATTTGGTATTTGCGATTTGCAATTTGATATTTGTTGGCATTCGGAAAGGAAAATAGCAAATATCAAATCGCAAATATCAAATCTCCGGACTAATGACTTTGGCCTACGGCCTACGGACTACCGGACTACTGACTACTGACTGATTCACGGTCGCGCTTTATACTTCTCGTAGAGTTCGGTATGGCGGCTCGTCAGGGGTATATCCCGTCCGTTGATGAAGACGTGTTTGATCTGTGTCCGAATCTCCAGCGGGTCGCCGTCCGTTACGATTAGGTTCGCAATCTTCCCCTGCTCGACCGAGCCAATACGATCGGAGATCCCGAAAATCTCGGCCGGGTAAATCGTAACTGCTTTGAGCGCTTCTTCCTTCGGCAGGCCAAAAGCTGCCGCCATTCCTGCGTGATAAGGCAGATTTCTCGAATACGCCGAATCATTCGTCTGAAATGCAATCTTCACCCCGGCCTTTGATAACAACCCTGCGTTGGTAAACGCGGCGTCGTATGGATCGTCCTCTCTGACTGGCATCCGAAGGACCGGCCCCACGATGACCGGAATGTTCCGCGCTTTGAG
>Ga0134127_10001101_pt1 | contig 20805 bp, 19 predicted proteins | sample KB31753_FD_96459 | JGI IMG/M metagenome (GOLD analysis project Ga0134127, IMG submission 96459) | Terrestrial soil microbial communities with excess Nitrogen fertilizer from Kellogg Biological Station, Michigan, USA - KB3-175-3 | ecosystem: Environmental > Terrestrial > Soil > Unclassified ... | reverse complement strand
GCCCGAAAGGGCAAAGATGGAGCCATGACCAGCGATCCGTCCGCATCGGCCGGCCGGCCGATCGATCCGGTGCCCGCACCTGCCCCGGCAGAGCCACCGGCGGCGATCTCGCCGTCGTCGAAGCCGGAGACCCCTGAATCCGCGGTGAAGTTCACCCGAGCCGCGGCACTGTGGTCGGCGTTGATCGCAGGATTCGTGATCCTGATCCTGCTGCTGGTGTTCATACTGCAGAACACCGCTTCCGCGACCGTCCACTTCTTCGCGTGGGAATGGAACCTACCCATCGGCGTGGGGGTTCTGCTCGCTGCGGTGTGCGGCGGCCTGCTGACGGTCGCGGCGGGGACGGCGCGCATCGTCCAGTTGCGCCGAGCTGCCAAGCGCAACCTGAAGGCCGGTCTCTAGCCGGCGATCAGGCGCAGGCCCTCGGCGATCAGCGGACCCACCGCCTGATCCACCATGTCGGTGTTCGCGGCGACACCGCCGCCCATTCGCGCCCGAAATGCGATGCCCGCGGCGATGATTGACACCTTGAAATAACCAAGCGCCATATAGAAGTCCCAGTTGTCCAGCGACTGTCCAGCTGCCTGCGAATAACGATTCGCGAGCTCGTCGACCTCTGGCATCAGCGGCGATGCCCAGGCCGAGGCCGCATGGATGATGTTGAACATCGGGTGGCGGTACACGCACATCAGCGCGGCGTCGCTCAATGGATCACCCAGCGTGGACATCTCCCAGTCCAGCACGGCGACCACGTTGGTGGCGTCCTGCGAGTCGAGAATCGTGTTGTCGATGCGGTAGTCGCCGTGCACGATCGAACTGCGGCTCTGCGGTGGAATCGCTTCTGCCAGAGCAGAATGCAGCCGCTTGACGTCCGCGTCCGATGGATCGTTCTCCCGCCGGACCAGCTCCCACTGCCCGCCCCAACGACGCACCTGCCGCTCGAGATAACCGGTGGGCTTACCGAAGTCGCCCAGCCCGACCGCATCTGGATCGACCGCGTGCAGATCGGCCAGCACTCGAATCAGCGCGTCGACGCAGTCGCTGATGAGCGCCTTGTCTCCGAGCTTCTCGAGTTCGTCATCATGACGCACGACACGCCCCGCCACGTACTCCACCATCTGAAACGGCGCGCCCAGCGCGGAGTCGTCGTTGCGCATCGTCACGGCGCGCGCCACCGGTACCGGGGTGTCCTGCAGCGCGGCCACTACCTTGTACTCGCGCGCCATGTCGTGCGCCGAGGGTGTCAGACCGTGAAGGGGGGGCCTGCGCAGCACCCACTTCGACGCGTCGTCGAAGACCAGGAACGTCAGGTTGGACCGCCCGCCGGAGATCAGGTCTGCCCGCAGTTCGCCAGTGCGGGGGATGCCGACGGACCGCAGGTGGCGATCCAGGGCGTCGAGGTCAAGCCCTTCGAGCGAGGTAGTCATCGCACTTGTCTACCATCGCTGATTTCGCGGCAAGAGGTCCCATACATGCTCGGTGCCGTTGACCGCGGCCACGTACAGGTTGCCCTCGCGTGAGGACAGCAGCCGGGTGACGCCGGCGTAGTCGACGTTTACGCAGAGGATCTTCTCGGTGCCCAGGATGGTGTGCAGCAGTCCGTTGATCACGCCGCCGTGGGTGAACACCGCGATGGTGTCCTCGTGGTCGCCCACGGCCGTGAGGTCGCGGATCCCCGCGTTGATCCGCGCCAGAAACGCGTTCTCGTCGACGCTACTGGGCAGGTGGCCCTGGGCCAGCCGGGCCAGCTCCTCGGGAAACTCGGCGGCGATCTGCTCGATCGGGACGTAGTGCGCCATGTCGCGGTCGTACTCGGCGAGCCGTTCGTCGACCCCGATGGTCAGCCCCAGTGCATCGGCGACCGGCTGTGCGGTCTGGATTGACCGCACCTGCGGGCTGCTGACCAGCCGGGTGATCGGGAACCGGGTCAGCGCTTCAGGCAGCCGCTTGGCCTGCTCGATGCCCTCTTCGGACAGGTCGGGGTCCGAACCCTGTCCTGGTTCACTGCGGAGCGGAAGCGCGTGCCTTATGAGTAGCAGCTGCACCGTGACACCATATGGCCCGTGCGCGCATTCGCCTGCCCGGTGTGCAACGACTTCGCCGCGTTCGAGTCGGATCGGTGCGCGACGTGTCATACGGCGCTGGGCTTTCACCTGCCGACGAAGTCGATGCTGCCGGTGGCCGACGGTGCGGCTCAGGTCGACGAGCAGCGCTGGGTGCGCTGCACACAAGTCGCGACGGTGGGCTGCAACTGGCTGGCCCTCGAGGAACAATCACCCTACGAACGGGGGCGGTGCGGGGCGCACTCGCTGATCCGCCGCGAGCCCGACGCCGATGACACGTTGGCGCGCGAGAAGCTGGTGCCCACGACGGGGGCGTTGCGCCGTCTCGTCTACCAACTTGACGACATCGGGCTGCCGGTCGACCCGTTCTGGCGCCGCGACGGCGGCCTGGCGTTCGACCTGCTGTCCAGCTACAGCACCGGCGAGAAGGTGACCATCGGACACGCAGGAGGCGTGATCACGATCGACCTCGTCGAATCCCTTGACGACTACCGCGAGTCGTTGCGGGTGCGGCTCGGCGAGCCGTACCGGACGATGCTCGGTCACTTCCGCCACGAGGTCGGCCACTACTACCAGCATGTTCTGGTCGAGAGTGGTTCTGGCGCAACGAAATACCTTGACGAGTGCCGCTCCCTGTTCGGTGATGAACGCGCCAGTTACAGCGACGCCATCGCACGGCACTACAAGTTCGGCGCACCCGACGGCTGGCAGGAGACGTTCATCTCGGAGTACGCCACCATGCATCCATGGGAGGACTTCGCCGAGTGCTTCGCCCACTACCTGCACATCGCCGACACCATCGACACCAGCCGCGAGGCGGGCATGGTGTTGCGTGCCGACCGCGTCCGGTTCTCGGCGCCGCGGGACATCGTGCCGTTGGAGTCCTATGACGACGTGCCGATTGAGCGACTGCTGTTCGATTGGCGATGGATCTCGTTGTTCTTCAATCGGGTGAACACCGCGATGGGCAAGAATCCCCTCTACCCGTTCGCGATTCCCGAACCGGTAGTCGCCAAGCTCGGGTTCATCCACCGGGTGATTCGCGAGACGGCCCGCAACCGATAAGGAGCACCGCGATGGGTTACGCCGATGGACTGTTCGATCTCACCCACCGGGTCGTGCTGGTCACCGGCGGCAGCCGCGGCCTCGGCCGCGAGATGGCCTTCGCCGCTGCTCGATGCGGGGCCGACGTGGTCATAGCCAGCCGCAAGTACGAATCGTGCGAAGAGACCGCGAAGGAGATCGAGGAGGCGACGGGCCGCACCGCGTTCCCGTATCAGGTGCATGTCGGGCGGTGGGACGAGCTCGACGCGTTGGTGGCTGCCGTCTACGACCGGTTCGGCAAGGTCGACGTGCTGATCAACAACGCCGGCATGTCGCCGCTCTACGAGTCGCCGAGCGCTGTGACGGAGAAGCTCTTCGATGCTGTCGTCAACCTCAACCTCAAGGGCCCGTTCCGGTTGTCGGCACTCGTGGGTGAGCGGATGGTGGCCGACGGTGGCGGATCGATCATCAACGTCAGCTCGAGCGGGTCGCGGCGTCCCAGACCGGAGCAGCTGCCGTATTCGGCCGCCAAGGCGGGGCTCAACGCGCTCACCGAGGGGCTCGCGCTGGCCTTCGGGCCGACCGTCCGGGTCAACACGTTGATGCCAGGTCCGTTCCTGACCGACATCAGCAAGGCGTGGGACATACCGGCGACCACGAAGGGCGCACAGGGCTTCGCACTCAAGCGGCTCGGCAATCCGCCCGAGATCATCGGCGCGGCCCTGTACCTCGCATCCGACGCGTCCAGCTATACAAGCGGATCGATCATCCGCGTCGACGGAGGAATCCCCTAAAGCGTGTCGAACAAACTCTGGTGAGTGTTCGGCGCCGCCCTTCTCGGGCGTCGTCGGTTCAGGCCGCGGGTGCGGTGTGAACGTCAGTTCCCGCGTCATCCGGGCTGGTTTCACCGGCACACGAAGGGTGCTGGTCAGCGCCGTCCCGTCGGCGGGCGTGGGTGGCCCGGCCCCGTTGCTTGGGGGTCCGGGGGCCTGGTGAGGCTTGGTGGTGGGTTTGGCGCCAACGGGCCAGGTTGACCGCCGCGTTGGTGTCACGGTCGGTGGTATGTCCGCAACTGCAGGTGAACGCGCGGTCGGCCAATGTCATGTCGTCGTTGACGGCCCCGCAGACCGGGCACAGCCTGGTCGACGGGTACCACCGATCCGCTTCGACGAGTTCGCCGCTGCGCCATGCTTGCTTGTACTTCAACATGCGGGCGAATTCGGCCCATCCGGCGTCGGAGATAGCGCGGGCCAGGCGGTGGTTGGCGAGCATCCCTGTCACGTTCAGGTTCTCGATGACGAGCCGGTCGTGGGTCTTGACGAGCCCGTTGGATACCTGGTGTAGGAAATGCCGTCGCACGTTGGCGACGTGGTGATGGTGCCGCCCTAGCCTGGCGGCGACGTCGCGGCGGTTGTGTGATCCTTTCTTCTTGCGCGACAACGATTTCGCCAGCCGCTGCTGGCGTTTCATCCCGGTGGTGAGCGCTTTGGGTGCATCGGTGATGCGGTCGACTTCGGTGCCATCCGGTCGGGCGGCGACCAGGAACGCCGATAAGCCGCGGTCGGCACCGACCCAGTCGCCCGGGTCACTGTCGGGTCGGGGCGGGTGCTGGTGAGCGGGGTGCAGTTCGGCGGCCTCCACGTTGAGCGATACCCACCAGCGGCCCGCATGCTGGGTGATGGTGGCGAACAGGATTTTGGCCCGGTTCTTGGTCAACATGCGCCGCAACCGGCGGGTGTCGTCATGCACGCCGATCTGCCCGATACCGGGCAGTGTGATCGAGCGGGGCCGCTGGCTGTCGCCGATGCGAATCGCCGTGGCTTGTCCTTGGGGTGTTTGTTGCGCAGCCGAAACGACGGCACCGCACCGGTCTTCTTCTTGAACCGGGGGAACCCGATTCTTTTGCCTTTGCGCTTACCGGAGCGGGAGTCCGACCAGGCCTTGAGCCCTTTGCCGAGGTCTACGGCGGCTTCCTCGAAGACCTGCTGGCACACCTCGTCACGCCAGGCCAGACCCGTTACCACCGTGTCGATTGTGCTCTCGGTGCCGACGGCGAAGACCCGGCCGGCGGACTCGGTTTTCTTCCAGGCGTTGAACGTGTTGATCAGATCGAACCCGGTCCACGGCACATCTACGCTGGGGCCGGTCTTGCGGTGCGTGAGCGCGGTTTTCACGATTTGTAGGCACTGGTTGAAGGCAAACCGCGACGCCCCGGCATGCCGGGCCAACACGTGGTGCTGCTCAACCGTGGGGTCGAGGCAGAACTTGAACGTGGTGTACCGGCTCATCCACCCGAGCTTCCCACGACCCACCGACGACACCGTGACCAGACGTGACGTGTCGAACCGCTTGATCAGCTGGGTGTCATTTGTCAATGCGGCGCGCCGGCGCCGCTATCGAACCGATCTGTCCGACACCGCGTGGGCGTTCATCGCCCGGTTCATCTCGCGTCCGGACCCAAACCCGGCCACGAGTTCATCCTCCAGCCGCGCCGCTAGGTCGTCGAACGCACCAACGGTCAATCAACCACTGCCGCCGCCTCGACCACCTCTACGAAGTCACGATCGCCACACACGAGAGATTCCTCATCCTCAGCCAAATCGCCCTGTTACTCCGACGCCTCGACCGCAGCCAGTTGTTCGACACCCTTTAGACCGCACTGGCTGAAAGGTTGCTCTAGCGCATCACCCCCGCATCGCGCCCGCTATCTCGTGGCGGTTGGTCTTGTTTTTCGGCGCCCACACCATCCCATCAAGCTGGGGGTCTCGTCGCTGACAGACAGCTGCATCAGTCCATCGGCGTCAGTCACGGTGTGATGATGTTGAAGCCGGGGTCGGGTTGGTCGAGCACGCTGATGATCGACGGCAGCGCATTGGCGTCGCCGGTGATGTCGAGCCCGGGCGAATCATTGTCTCCCGCTGCAAGAGCCAAGAGTCTCAGCTTGTTTGCGAGTTTGATCGTCGCGTTGGCGGTCGCTTCGTCGGCTGACACCTTGCGGTATACCAACACGGCGTTGCGTAGAGTCAGTCGGTAATTTGTCGCGGTATCGCGAAAAGTGATGTCGACGGCCACGTCCAGATCCCAGGCTCTAGGTCCGTCGACGCTGATCGCGAACGTGTCGAACATCTGCTCCGGCGTCAACTGACTGAGCAGCGACGGCGAGGCGGTCTGGGTCGGGGTTCCGAAATTGCCCTCGCGTAGCTCGGTAGCACCGGAGAAGAAGAAGTTCCGCCAGACGGCGTTTTCGGCTCCGTAGGCGAGCTGTTCGAGGGTGTCGGCATAGAGTTCTCGGGCCGCGGCATGGTTCTGATCGGTGAACACAGCGTGATCGAGCAGTGTTGCCGCCCAACGGAAGTCGCCCTCGTCGAAGGCCTTCTGCGCCAGACCTACGACGTTGTCGATGCCACCGATCGCCTCGACGTAGCGCGGCCCGATCGCCTCCGGCGGATGCTGCCACAGCCGGCCGGGATTGCCGTCGAACCAGCCCATGTAACGCTGATACACGGCCTTGACGTTGTGGCTCACCGAGCCGTAGTAGCCGTGGGTGTGCCACGCCTTCTCCAGCGCGGGCGGCATCTGGAAGTTCTCGGCAATCTCGATGCCGGTGTAGCCCTGGTTGAGCTGGCGCAACGTCTGGTCATGCAGGTAGGCATACAGATCCCGTTGCAGTGAAAGGAATTCCACGATGTGGTCGCGACCCCAGGTCGGCCAGTGGTGCGATGCGAACACGACGTCGGTGCGGTCAGTGAAGCGGTTGATCGCCTCGGTGAGGTAGCCCGCCCAGCCGTGCGGGTCACGCACCAGCGCACCGCGCAGCGTCAGCAGGTTGTGCAGGTTGTGGGTGGCGTTCTCGGCCATGCACAGCGCGCGGAACTTCGGGAAATGAAAGTGCATCTCGGCGGGCGCCTCGGTGCCGGGCGCCATCTGGAATTCGATCTCGACGCCGCCGATGGTGTGTGTCTCACCGGTCTGCCGGATATCGATCGTAGGCACGATCAACGCCACTTCACCGAGGGACGGTGTCTGCCCGAGACCGCACCCCACCTGGCCTTGCGGGCCGCGCTCCAACACGGCCCCGTACATATACGAGGCCCGGCGCGCCATCGCGGTTCCGGCGTAGACGTTCTCCTGCACGGCGTGCTCGGTGAAGTGTTCAGGCGCGATGATCGCGACCTTCCCCGCGTCGACGTCGGCCTGCGACGTCACGCCGAGCACACCACCGAAATGGTCCACATGGCTGTGGGTGTAGATGACTGCGACCACCGGGCGGTCGCCGCGGTGCGCTCGATAAAGCGCGAGCGCGGCGGTCGCGGTCTCGGTGCAGACCAGCGGGTCGATGACGATGATCCCGGTGTCACCTTCGATGAAGCTGATGTTGGACAAGTCGAGTCCACGGACCTGATAGATCCCCTCGACAACTTCGTAGAGGCCCTGCTTGGCGCACAGCTGGCTCTGCCGCCACAGGCTGGGGTGTACTGTGTCCGGCGCATCGCCGTTCAGGAACGCGTAAACATCGTTGTCCCACACCACTCTTCCGTCGGCCGCCTTGACGACGCAGGGTTCCAGCGCCCCGATGAAGCCCCGATCGGCGTCGTCGAAGTCCGCGGTGTCGGCGAAGGGCAGATTGTTCACGTTCGCGCGGTTGGCTGATTCGATGGTGGCGGTGGCGGGCTTCTGATCCATGACGCAGACATTGCCACGAATTCCTGAAGACGGTGCTTGACTGACGCCATGAAATTCCGTCGAGTAGTGACCGGTCACGACCCGTCCGGCAAGTCGGTGTTCGTCAGCGACGAGGCGGTGGAACCCACCACGGTCCAGCTGATGCCCCAGGCCGAGTTTCACCTGCTCTGGGGTGGAGACAAGACGCCACAGTTCCCCGATGACGGCGCCATGCCCGACTGGCGGACCTACTTTCCTCCGATCGGCGGCTTCCGCTTCGGCATCTTCAGCGTGCCGCCCGGCGTGGCGGGCGGCGAGCTGGCAGACGTGGACGTCGAACAGGCTCTGGCGGACCTGGACGCCAAGCTGCCGGGGATGGTGGGCTACATGGACCCGTCCGATCCAGGCATGCACACCACCGACACCATCGACTTCGAAGTCGTGCTCGAAGGCACGATCGTGCTGGAACTCGACGACGGCGCCGAAGTAACCCTGCAGCCCGGTGACACCGTGGTGCAGAACGGCACTCGGCATCGCTGGCGAAACCCCGGCGATACCCCTGCCCGCCTTGCACTTTTCATCTGCGGCGCGTCCCACGCGGCGGTGCCCGCGAGCCAGGAGTGACCGAAACACCCGACGCCACGGGGCAGGCCCGCACGGGATCGATCACCGTCACCAGTGCCACGGCAATCGGCGTGGGCGGGATGATGGGCGCAGGCCTGTACACACTCGTCGGCCTCGCCTCTACCACCGCGGGAGTGTGGGTGCCGCTTGCCTTCCTCGTGGGTGGCGCAGTGACGGTGTTCAGCGTGCACTCCTACGCCAAGCTCGGTGCGCGGTACCCCAGTCGCGGTGGCGCCGCTCAGTTCCTGATCCGGTGCTTCGGCGACGGTGTTATCGCGGCTGGGCTCAACGTGTTTCAGTTTCTGGGCTGGATCATCGCGATGGCTCTCTACTGTGCTGGGTTCGCAGGATATCTGCGTGCGCTGCTGCCGTGGCATACCCCGGAGTGGTCGGGCAAGGCGATCGGCATCGGGCTCATTGTCGCGGTGGTGGCGGTGAATCTCATCGGCACCAAGTTCGTGGGCCGCTCTGAGATCTTCGTCGTCACTGTCGAGTTGGCGATCCTCGCGGTGTTCGTGGTGCTCGGCCTGACCCGCGCTGACCCCGGCCGCTTCGCCGACAACGGTGGCCACAGCTGGCTCGGTATATTCTTCGCCGCCGGTCTGCTGTACGTCACTTATGAGGGTTTCGGCGTGGTGACGAACTCGGCGGCAGATATGCGCGACCCGGCGCGCGAACTGCCCCGCGCCATGTTCCAGGCGCTGGGCATCGTGATGGTCGTCTACGTACTCGTCAGCGCCGTCATCGTGATGACGCTGACACTGCCGACGACCAGGGCCACGTGCTCTCAGACGCGGGTGAGCAGATGCTCGGCCGCGTCGGCTTCGTCGTGATCGGGGTAGCCGCGCTGCTTGCGACGGCATCCGGCGTGAACGCCACCATGTTCGGCGATGCCAACCTTGCCTACATGGTGGCGAAGACGGGCGAGCTGCCCGCGGACTTCGCCCGCGGGGTGTGGCGAGGTGGCACCGGCGGCTTGTTCATCGCCGCGGGCATCACCGCCGCGTTCGTGTTGTTCTTCCCACTTGCCGCGGTGGGCCAGATGGCGAGCCTGGCGTTCCTCATCGTCTACGGCACAGTCAGTCTCGGCCACCTTCGCGCGTACCGCGGCACGGGCGCAAAGCGGTGGCTGCTGGCGCTGGCGGTGGCACTGAACCTTGCGCTGTTTGCGCTTCTGCTCGGCTACACCATCCATACCGGACCTATGAGCACGTGGCTCGCGCTGCTGGCGGTGCTGGTGTTGAGCTTCGTGTTCGAGGTGGGCTACCGCAGGCGCACCGACCGTTCGTTGGCGCTGGAGTCAACGGCGGCTTAGTGTTCCTGTTCGGCCAGCCACCGCTCGGCGCGGCGCTTCGATGCGCGGGACAACCACGCGTCCTGGATCAGCTCCGTCAGCTCGGTCTTCCCCATCGTGTGTAAGTCCTTGGCGCGCAACAGGACCGAGGGATGGCCGTCGAATCGATCGGTGGTGAAGAACGGTGAGTCGGGGTCCTGAATCAACGACAGCTTGTCGCTTTCGGACTCCACCCAGATCATGATCACGTCGGCGTAGCGCTCACCGGTGGCAGGATCCTGCGCGTCGGGCTGAGGTGTGCGGAAGAACACGAACGACTTGCCGCCCACCTGGTAGATCGCGTTTCCCTTGGGTCCTTCGATGCGTGTCACGTGCGGCATCGACGCGGCGATCTCGTGCACGTCGGCGACGCGGGCCTGCCGGTCAGCCATGTCGTTCCAGGTTGTGCAGCACGACATCTGACAGCGCGACGTTCTCGACGGTCGCGGTCATGTACGTGCAGAACGGTTGTCGCCTGCGGTCGGTCGGCGAGCCCGGGTTGAGCAGCCGCAGGCCGGTCTTGGCGGTGGTATCCCATGGAATGTGGCTGTGGCCGAACACCAGCACATCGGTGTCGGGATAGACCTTTGCCATCCGCGCCTCTCGGCCGTTGGCCGCGCCCGTCTCATGCACGACGGTGAACCGCAGCCCACCGAGCGTCGCGTCGGCGCGTTCGGGCAGTCGCCGCCGCAACTCCGCGCCGTCGTTGTTGCCCCAGCAAGCGACGAGCCGATTGGCCCTGGCTTCGAGAGTATCGAGCAGCGACGGTTCCACCCAGTCGCCGGCATGCAGCACCACGTCGGCATCCGCCACCTCGTCCCATACACGGCTGGGCAGATCACGGGCTCGCTTGGGGACATGCGTATCGGCGATCAGCAGGAGCCGCACGCGCCCAATCTAGTCGCGGGCGAAGGCGGCCGAGGCCTCGCGCTCCAAGTCGAGGTACTGCTCCTCGCTGACATCGATTCCGACACCCAGGATTCGTCCGCCGGTGAATGGGAATCCGGCCGGGTAGGTGCGGCTGACGGGGTCGGCGCTATCGAAGCCGACGCACAGCCCGTCACCTGCCAGGGTGAACGGCCCGATCTGGGCTCGCAACGGGCCTTCGGCCACAACCTGTTCGCCGACATACAGTTTCGCGGTGCCCAGCGATTCTCCGTGCTCGCCTGTGCGCTCTCGGACGAACTCCACGCCCAGCGTCAGCTGACCCGGCTGCAGTTCCGGAGAGACGAGCGTCTGCTCGGGTTTGATGCCGAGGAAGTTGTAGACGTAGTGGAGCTTGCGGTCTTTGATGAACAGCGTGTGGCCGCCGAAGCGCGAGCCGTGCGCAAAGATCACACCCTGTGAGTCCGGCGCGACGTCGACGTCGGCCAGGATCTTGTACGAGCGGCCCTTGATGTTGACCGCCGTGGATTCCGGCACCGGCGTCGTGTCGGGATAGTAGATGTAGCGGGAACGGGGCGGCTCGCCCTGGGGGCGAACGTCGTTGAGCACCTCGATCGCGGGCCGATCGTCAAGCGGCAGCACAAAGTTGGCGTCCGCCTCCTCGAACCAGGCGTTGATGAGCTCCTGCAGCTTCTCCGGGTGCTGGTCGGCGACATTGCGCGCCTCGGCGCGGTCCTCGTCGACGTGGTAAAGCTCCCAGCGGTCCTGGTCGAAATGTCCCTTACCGCTGATCGGTGCGTGCAGTGCCGCCGCCTTCCAGCCGTCCTGCCAGATTCCGCGGGTACCCAGCATCGCGAAATACTGACGCTTCTTGGTGGTCGACGCGTGCGCGTCGTCGAAGCTGTACCGCATCGACACCCCGTTGAGCGGGTACTGGTCGACACCCCGGTAGACCTTGGGCATCTCCAGCCCGACCGCGTCGAGGATGGTCGGCACGATGTCGGTGCTGTGGTGGTACTGGTGGCGCATTTCGCCCTTGGCCTTGATGCCCTTTGGCCAGTGGATGATCAGCGGATCGCATGTACCGCCCGCGTACTGCGAATAGCGCTTGAACATCTGGAACGGCGTGGAGAAGGCCACCGCCCACCCCGTCGGGTAGTGGTTGTAGGCGTCGGGGCCGCCGAGCTCGTCGAGGTAGGACATGTTCTCCTCGAGGTCGTCTGGGTAGCCGTTGAAGAACTTGTTTTCGTTGACCGAGCCGTTGGGGGTGCCCTCACCCGAGGCGCCGTTGTCGGCGCAGTAGAAGATCAGGGTGTTGTCCAACTGGCCGGTGCGCTCCAGGAATTCGACAATCCGACCGATCTGCGCGTCGGTGTACTCGGAGAACCCGGCGAAGACCTCGGCCATCCTGGAGAAGAGCTTCTTTTCGTCGTCGTTGAGCTCGGCCCAGGGGCGCACGTAATCGGCGGCGTTGGCCACGTCGTCGGGCATAGGGTTCAGCGGGGTCAGCTCGGTGTCGGCCGGCAGAACGCCCCGCTCGATCATCCGCTGGAGCACCCACTCGCGGTAGGCCTCGTAGCCGTCGTCGAAGGCGCCTTTGTACTTGTCGATGTACTCCGTCGGGGCGTGGTGCGGTGCGTGGTTGGCGCCAGGGCAGAACCACATGAACCACGGCTTGGATGGTGCCGACGACTGCTGGTCCCGCAACATCTTGATCGCTTGGTCGGCAAGGTCTTTGGACAGGTGGTAGCCGTCTTCCGGGGTGTAGGGCGGTTCGATGAAGTGGCTGTCGTTGACGAGGTCGGGATACCACTGGTTGGTCTCACCGCCTAGGAACCCGTAGAAGCGGTCGAATCCTTTCGACAGCGGCCACTCCGAGCGGCTGCCGCACGCCGAGATGTCCTCGACCGGCACGTTGTGGTTCTTGCCGAGCCAGTAGGTGCTGTAGCCGTTGTCCTGCAGCACCTGTCCGATGGTCGCGCACTCGGCGGGCAGGCGGCCCGCAGCGCCCGGAAAGCCCAGCGACCCCTCAGTTATCGATGCGCACCGGTTGACATGGTGGTTGCGTCCTGTCAGGAACGTGGACCTGGTCGGGGAGCATAGCGCCGTTGTGTGCCATTGGGTGTAGGTCAGTCCGTTGTCGGCGAGCCGGTCCAGCGTGGGCATGTTGATTCGACCGCCGTACGGCGACCATGAGGCCATGCCGGTGTCGTCGTAGAGGATGACCAGGACATTGGGCGACCCTTCGGGCGCCCGCTTGAGCGCGTAAGGCGTCCAGTCGGCCACAGAGTCACGCACGTCGAGCTTGATCACACCTTTGAATGGCTGGGTCATGGCAATGACTATTCACGCAGCCGATAAATCCGCAGGATGAATGACCAAGAATTCGTCAGCAGTTAGCGCGAACCCGAGCGAGGCCGCCAGCCCGGCGGCGGGTCCTCGCCGACGCGTCCGTCGACGGCCTCGCGAAGCAGATCGGCGTGCCCGGTGTGCCTGCCGTATTCCTCGATCAGATCGCACAGCAGACGACGTAGGCTCGCGTGCTCTCCTTCGGGCGACGAGATGTGCACGAGTTGATCGAGTCCGCCGCGAGCCAGCGCCGCATCGAATCTCGCGCGTGACCGTTCCACCGCCGCGTCCCAGAACGTGTACAGCTGTTCGGGGGAGTCGTTCGCGGCCGAGGTGAACTCCCAGTCGTCGGTGCCGTCCCACAGCGACTCCCACGGCTCCCCGACCGGCTCGCCGGACAGCTTTTGGGTGGTGATGAAGTCCTCGTTGATCGCCATGTGCTTGAGCAGGCCGCCGAGCGTCAATGCGGAGGCACCGATGCGCATGGCGAGACCGGCCGCGTCGAGGTCGTCGACCTTCCAGCGAAAGGTCATGCGCAGACGATCGAGCGCACCCACCAGGTGCTCGAGCTCGGTGCCGGCCAGCGGCGGTTCCCACGGGGTGTCGGTCATACCGACACCGTATGCGGCTACGCAGGCTCCGTCGGCGCGAAAACCTCGATCACACCGTTGATTTCGCGTACCTGGAACTTCGGCAACGGTGGCGGCGCGACGGGCAACTGGTGCGTGACGGTGGTCCCCTCCAGGGAGAACGAGGTCGAGTGGCACGGGCAGCGCAGCCGGCTGTCGGGCGCGTCGAGCCACAACTTACATCCCTGATGTGTGCAGACACCGGACACGGCTTCCAGTTTTGCCTCGGCGCGGTGCACGAACCCGTTCACCGAACCCAGGTCGAACGCGAGGGCGCCGCCCTCGGGAAGGTCGACGCTCGCGCCGACGGCCCGCCACGCTCCCGCGTTGGGTTGGAGTTCGCTCTGGGTGGGCGGCGTCGCCTGCTGCGTCACGGTGGGAGCGAGCAGGTTGCGGCCCACCACCAAACCGGCTGCGGCCGAGGCGGCCGCGACCGACCCGCCGATGACGACCTCGCGCCGGCGCGGGGCCCATCGGGGATGGCTTACAGCGGGCTGTTCGTCGGGCACCTCGGCGGCGAGCCTGCGGTGCAGATCGGTGACGAACTCCTCGCGCGGGGCATCGCTGCCCAACCGCGCCGCCCGCAACTCGATGGCGGTCTTCATCTGCTCGGCCTCGAAATCGTCTGGGCGAGCATGCTCGGTGCGTTGTCCCCGCAGCAGACCTTCGACGAAACGGCGTACGGTTCGGTTGCTCACGACGTGGCCCCCTCACCCGATTGTGCCGCCATGCGCAGCGCGCGGTATTGCAACACCTTTGCGTTCGCGACGCTCACCCCCATCTGGTTGGCGGCCTCCCGCACCGAAAAGGCTTGCAGAAAACGGAGTTCCAGGATCCGTCGGTAGTTGTCCGGCAGTCGCTGCAACAGTGTGCGCACCTTGTCCGGTGCGTCGCTCGCGACCGAATCCGGCTCGATGGCCTCCGGCACATCCTCCTCGATCGTCGTCACCTGCCTGCCCATTCGGTCACCCCAGTACGACGCGAGGACCGTGCGGGCCGTCATCCGAAGATACTTGCGCACCTCCGGCACGCTCGCCGAAACGCGCAGCGGCTTCAGCGCCGTCATGAACACTTCCGCGGTCAAGTCTTCGGCGTCGGGCTGGTTACCGACTTTGCCGTACATCAGCCGGTACACCCAGGTGACGTTGTCGCGGTACACCGCGTCCCAATCCGGGTAGACCGCGCCGGTCACCGGCTGCAGCCCCGCCACGGGTTGGGGACGGCGCTCCTCACGCTCGCTGCGGATCATCTACGTCACTACGACCGCGGCTCGATCACGGTTCATCTGGGCGTCGAACGAGAACGGCCCGGCGCCGACGATGAGCAGGAAGACGCTGCCGCACAGCATCGCCATCTCCAGACGACCTTCGTGGAAGAAGTCCCAGAAGCCGCCCTCTTTCGGGTACAGCGGGGCATGGCCCCACAGCAGCGGCACCTTGGTGATCGCTAGTGCGCCGAGCATGTCGACGATCATCGGCAGGGTCGCCAGTCTTGTAAATAACCCGACGAGGATCAGCAGGCCACACGCGATCTCGAACACGCCGTCGAGGTAGGCAAAGAACGTTCCCGCGGGGATGTCGGCCTTGATGAACCGGCCAGGCCCGAGTGTGTCAGGGCGGAGAAACTTCAGGACTCCTTCGCCTGCGAAGATCAGGCCGACATAGAGACGGATGAGGACCACGGCACCGGATGCACGCGTGGCGGTGAACTGTGTGAGCGTCATGTTTCGAGATAGGGCAACGGGTTACACCAGACCGCTCGTCGCGTTGTGTCTCCTCGCATCGAAAGCGATCAATGTCGCACGCAACAAGACGAATGGAGCCTCGGGCCAGGCGACTTCGAGACTTACCGCAGACGGCTGTGGCAGCGCCCTCGGTAATTTCGCGAGCATGATCGTGGCCGGGGACGAAGATTCGTCATCGGGCCATCCCTCCCGGAGGATGCGCAAAGCCACGAAGGCACGCCGGAAAAGCGACTTGACCCGGTCGTCGTCGGGTTTGCGTCAGCAATTGTTGACGGCTTTGACCAGGCACATCTCCCGCTGAAGGGCCCATAAAACGGTTTGGGCAGGGTAGCGAAGGCAAGGACTGGACCCTCAGGCCTCGACGGCCTTGTACTTGAGGGTCCGTTCGCGGCAGACGGGACAGGCCCAGGACACCCCGCCCAGCAGCCCCGGCGTGATGACCCCGTCGTGGTCGCAGACCGGGCATTGGCGCACGCCCACCGGCCGCGGCGCGCCGCAGCCCGCGCAGACCAACTCGCCAGCGGCGAGGCGGATCGATGTCTGGCATGACGCGCAGGCCGCAACGCCCGCCACCTCGATCTCCCGCGTCAGCGGCACGAGGGGATGGCGCTCGAACTGGCCGCCCACGAACAGGTCCTGGATGACGTTCGCGCCGGGCGATCCCGGGGCGACCTCGTGGAGCCGGATGGCGTGGGTGCGGAACCGGTCGATGTCGCCCGCCTCGAACGCCGCGGCGGCCGCGTTGGTCAGGAGGTTCGGACTGTCGGGGGCGTCCTCGAGCGCCGCTGCAAAGGCCTCCAGCGCCTCGTCGGGGCGGCCGAGCCGCCGCAGGTAGTAGCCAAGCTTCGTCAGGGTCTGCTCCTCAAAGCAGCCGCGCAGATGGATAGCCACACGCGCGTGGCCGAGCGCAGCATCGAGGGAGTCGTGCTCGTCGAGGACGTCGCCGAGGATCGTGTGGGCGACGCCGCGCTCCGGATCGCTGTCGGACCGGTCGATGGCGAGCCGGGCGTGCCGAGCGGCCCGGTCGAGCACGCGCGCGCCGTGGTAGAGCAGCGCGGCGGCGGCATGGAGTTCGGTCGACCCGGCGCCGCGCTCGGCCAGGAACTCGGCCGCTTCCACAGCGTCGCCCGCGCCCATGCCGGTGCGCAGGGCCAACCGGATCGTCTGGGCATAGCCGTCGGGGGCGTCCGGCAGCAGCGCCTTCACGCGGGCAGCCTCAGCGAACGCGCGTTCCGGATCGCCGGCGAGGTAGGCGGCGTGGGAGTCCGCCAGGGCGGCGCGCGCGGCGGCTACGGTCGCCGTATCGTGCTCGCCGGGCAGTTCAGGCAGGACGTCGTTCAGGAACGCGGCCAGCCGGTTCGAGCCGCGGACATCGACGCTGTTGCCCCGTTGGTTCGGGCCCATGAAGCTGAAGCCTTGCGGGAGCTGGTCGCCGTCGCGCAGCAGGCCGATAAGCGCCAGGCGGCCGGCGTTGGAGAAGGCGCTGGCGGTATTCACCTCGTCGAACACCCAGCCGTCCTTGGTGGAGCTGCCCGGTTCGTGGCCTAGCCGCTCGACATAGCCGGGGTCGATCACGCAGAGGACGTAGCGGCATTCCGCCAGTCGCGAGACCATGCCCGGCACGTCGACGTTGTCGCCCTGCGGCTGGTCCTGATCGAAGACGACGGGGTAGCCACGCCGCTTCAGCTCAACGGCAAGAGCAGCGACCCAGGCGTTCTCCTCGGTGCTGCCCCAGCGATAGGACACGAAGACGGTGGGGGGTGCTGTGATCGGCGGAGGGCGCGGCCAGGCGCTGCTGGATCGCCAGGTTCAGCTGCGCAATCCAGACCGTCCGCCAGCCCAGCTGACGGGCCACTTCCGCCGGCGTGCGCGGGCTGCCGTCCGGCCGGCGGAAGAAGCCGCCGTCGAGCCGGCTGATGCTGTTGGCGAGGTCGTCGTCGGAGACGCTCGGAGGCTCAACGTAGGTTTCGTCGTCCCGGCGCATGAGGTCGAGGTGCTTCGGGGCGAAGACGACGTACTGCGCGTCCGGGCGGACGTGGCCGCCGCTGGACGTCGGCTCCGTCATCAGGGTGAACTCCAGCGCGCGGTCGCCGGTGGGGCCGAAGACGGTGACCCGCACGGCGTCCTCTGTCTGGGTCACGAGGCGCGCGCCGCAGGCCGAGCAACTGGTCACAGAGCCGACGGTCTTGCCGCGCTCGCCGGCGGAGACCGTGAGCTGGATCGTGGCCTCACACTCCGGACACTCAGACTCGACCTTGATGAGCATTCCCCGCCCCGTTCCCCCGCGGCCTCGTCGCTCATCCTAATTGCGGAGCCGCGCCAACGGATATCGCCCGTGGGTGGGGCCACTGCGTCGGCTGTCTCCCACAGCGTCACCCTTGCCCGCTGGCCCAAACCGGCGCGATAGTCCGACGCAGGGGATGAGGCGATGAAGACCACCCTGATCGGCTTCGGCCTGGCGGTGCTGCCGGCCCCTGCTCGCGTGTCGTCAAAAACCAACAGAGGCGCTGCCGCAACGACGGAACGCACCTCTTAGGTGCGCGCGCCCGAAGGGATTCGAACCCCTACCCTTCTGGCGTGTCCGCTGGAGTCCGTAACATACTGCGCCACAACGGAATACGCTATTCTGCTGCCGTCACCGGCCGCTGAAATCCGGCCGGATTTGGAGGCGTTTGTATATCAGGAAAGTGGAGGGCCGACGCGCACGGTACCGACTGACAGCATCCAACGTTCTACTATTGTTCGGTCCGCCACCCGGTCCCCTGGTGGCGCGCCGTAACCGTTGTTCGCCATGCTTGGATCGAAGTGGGTTCGGTGGCTGCGTTTGCGGTCGCGGCTGAGGCTAGCCGCGACTCGAATAATCGCCGCCCATCAGCACCTCACGGCACCCCCCACACACCGAAGGGACTTGGTGGTCTACCTCAGCCGCGACAATGTCCGTCCTACTGCAGAACGCAAGCTAACGACCGCGAAACAACGAAATCTTGACACAACCTCTACGCAACAAGTGACCGACGCCTTTGCCAGCGCCAAGTTTCACGTCCGCGTTCCTCCTGCGTTTACTCGCTGGCCAACCCACCAGACGAATCACGTTGGCGGCGAAGAATTCGCTCCTCAATCGATGCACATTCGATGCAGGTTGACCCAACCGTCAACGGGGAGCACCCTCGATCACATGATCGAGTTGAGTCAACAGCAGACCATTGACCAACTCGCACAGAGACTCGTCGGCGTCTACCCGGACGCAGACCCGCACCGATGTCGCACGGCTCGTGAACGAGGAATGCAGCGGATTTGATGGCCGCCCAATCCGCGACTGCATCCCCCTGTTCGTCGAGCGGAACACCGCCGCGCAATTGTCTCTCAGCGCGCCGTAGCCTCTCAGGCTCGTCCGTGAATCGCCTGGCGAGTACGTAGATCATGTCATCGATCGTTCTGATCTCTTTTCCAGGGAGCGGATCGCGCCGCGAAGGTTGGTCAGCTTGCGGGCGTCGACCAACCCCGCACACCGCTCGTAGCGGTTCTTCTGTTTGGCCAGCTTGAGTGCCAACTCCGAACGCTCATGCAGAAGCCACTCACGCCAACGCTTCGCCTGCTCGGCGTCCGCGTCGATGGTCACACGTGTCGCCTGCAGAAACATCTGCTACCAGCTGGCATTGCCGCACACGCGATGCCGTGGCGTATAGGCCGCCGTTGAACACTCCCTGCACGGGCGCTGGAAGGGCCCGCGGCTGTGCGGATCTCGACGGGCAAGCAGTGACGCGGCGACCTCGGCCACCGCCGTCGCATACACGGGTCATCTGGAAACGAAAACGAGTAGTCAACTAGAAAACGAGTAGTCAACTACTCGTGCTTGATCTCTGACCCGGGTGGACGATGACGATGACTGCGACGACCGGAGGCTGACTACCAAGTCCGCCAAGTGCGCGTTGGCGGAGCCGTGATGATGCCTATCGGTGGCATGCAATAACCCGTCTACGGCGAATCCCCCGGCCGTGGCGTCACCATTGACCGACGCCACAAACTCTGACGGTCAGGTCGGCGTCAACTCGTAGAACTGCAGTCGCGACCTCCAGTGGTGTATCGGCCGCCGCTCAAAAAGCACTGCACGGCGCTGGAAGGGCCTGCGGCGGTGCAGATCTCGACGCCACTGGCTAGCCCAAGCTGCACCGTGCGCCACCGCAAAATGCCGAGTCGTGTAACTCGACATCGCTGAAATGGGTGGCTTTGGTCCTCAGAGCTGCCCGTGTATTGCGTGTAGACGTTCTCCATCACCGCGGTCAGGTTCTGCTTGGGGGCACCTCGGGGCGACCCCGTCCATAGCCGACAAAACTGAGTAACTTTCCTGTGCTATTGCTGTGCCATTGGACTTGGGGGGAAGCTCTCGGCGATATCGGCGCCGGGTGGGTCGACTCGTTGGAGCGGCCGCAACCGCTGTGCTCGGCCTTTTGGAATTAAGGACACGGCGCCGACATCACGAGCCGATAGCGCCGCCGTGTCGGCGACACAATCGATAACTGGTAGGTCGATTCACAGATTCGGCGGCCGATTCCTCGTCGAAGGAGCGTGGGGGGCCAGGCACGGGTCCGCACGCCTCCGGGAAACCTTTGGACCGATTCGCCGCTGGGAAAGTGGCGGCGAAGAGTATCTGGAAAGTATCAACTGATGGGCGTGTCGCGAATGAGCTGTCAGCCATATCCGCTGAAAGATGGCGCGCCCGAAGGGATTCGAACCCCTAACCTTCTGATCTGTAGTCACTCCCAGAGTGTCCGGGGCGGGCTATCCGCGTCCGAGGGTGCTGGATTCTGGAGCCGCAATCGACCCCGGCTGCGGTGCCACTCCGAGCATGTCCGTTCGAGTCCGAGGCCGTCCGTGGCGTTGGCCAGCGAGTTGCTGGTCAGTTGTGACACCGTCGTGACACTTCAATCGCGCCCGCGATTTCAGGAGAAACGGAGATTCCCACTGCGATCCTCAACCTTGCGATATAACTAAACTAGTCGTAGCGAAGCGTTCTCCGCCATAGATGGAGCAACACCATGATCGCAATCAATGCCGTAAGTTCACCCCGCAAGATCACCGGCGCCCTCGTCGCCGGCGCCGTCACAAGCGGGGTACTCGCTGGCGCCGGACTGGGGTTAGCCCCCACAGCGAACGCGACCTGCGCGTCAATCGCCGGTATCGGCGGCGGCGCCGACTGCACCAGCACGCTGTTCAGTGCCGCCTTCGCTCTCGGCACCGGAGCGGAAGCCCACGCCAGCGGGTCTTTCAGCGCGGCCTTCGCCGTCGGCAGCGGCGCCAGTGCCACCACAAGCGCGGGCGTCTTAGACTTGGCCACCACCCTGTTGGGCGACGACAACACCGTCACGGCAACGGGCGGCTTTTTGAACTGGGCCACCAACATCGCCGGCACCGGCAACACCGTCCTGACAGAAGGCGCCATCAGGAACGCCGCCACCAACATCGGTGGCACCG
>Ga0134127_10001100_pt1 | contig 20817 bp, 21 predicted proteins | sample KB31753_FD_96459 | JGI IMG/M metagenome (GOLD analysis project Ga0134127, IMG submission 96459) | Terrestrial soil microbial communities with excess Nitrogen fertilizer from Kellogg Biological Station, Michigan, USA - KB3-175-3 | ecosystem: Environmental > Terrestrial > Soil > Unclassified ... | reverse complement strand
GTGCTCGGCGCGGGCAAACGGGATCTCGAGCCCCTCGGGACCCTCGCCGCGCCGTGGAAGATCCTGACCACCGGGGTCGCGGTGAAGCCCTACCCGTCCTGCGCGTGCACGCACTCGATCATCGACAGCGCCCTCGAGCTGAGGCGCATCGAGGGCATCCGGCCCGAGGACGTCGAGGAAGTGACGGTCGGCGTCGCCGCGGGGGTGCCGCGCATCTTGATTCACTCGCGCCCGCGCACCGGGCTCGAGGCGAAGTTCTCCGCCGAGTTCGCCGCGGCGGCCGCGCTCGTCGACGGGCGCGTTGGCATGGCCACGTTCCAGGACGACCGCGCGCAGGATCCGGGCCTGCGGCTTCTGATGGAGCGGATCCGGGTGGTGGTGGATCCCGAGATCCCCACCGATCTCGAGCGCCACATGTGGACACGCATGACCGTGCGATTGAAGGACGGACGTTCGGCCAGCATCAGCCCGCGGCCGGTGCCGGGCCATCCCGCCAACCCGCTGACGGTGGACGCGCTCCGCGAGAAGTTCAGGGAGTGCGCCGCGGTGGTGCTCCCCGCCGACCGCGTGGACACGGTGGCCGAGATCGTCCTGTCGCTCGACGCCTGCCCCGATCTCCGGAGCCTGACCGCGATCCTCGACCCTGGCCGCTGAGCGCGGCCACGCTCCTCAGCGCGCGTCCGCGGAAATCCGCGGCGGGAACCGGAAGAGCGATGCGGCGAAGAGTGCCGCGGTGAGCACGAACAGCACCGCGTTCAGGCCGCGCCCCTGCGCCGGGCCGATCGCGGCCGAGAGCAGCACCGAGGCCGTGTTGTTGGCCACGTGGCAGATCACCGCGGGCACGACGCTGCCGGACCGCTCGGTGACCAGCCCGAGATAGATCCCGATGCCGGTGGCCAGCACGCCGTGCACCCACTCGCCGTGAATCACCCCGAAGGCGATCGCGGTCAACAGGATGGCCGGCCCCGCGCTCCACACCCGGCGCAGCCGCGTCAGCATGAAGCCGCGGAAGAACAGCTCCTCCCCGACCGGCGCGAGGCCGCCGATCACGAGGACGGACAGGAGGAGGGCTCCCGGGGTTGCGCCCGCGAGGGCCGCCGCGATCCAGTCGAGGTTGGCGCCGGGCCCCACGCCGAGCAGGATCGCGAGCGACTCGAGCGCCTGGCTCAGCGCGAGGATGCCCACGATCATCACCACGATGACCCGCGCGGACGCCCAGCCCGGGAGCAGACGCAGCCGCTCGCGGAGGGGCCGACCCGCCGCGAGCCACGCGATGGCGATGAGGGCCAGCGACGAGGCGGGCACGCTCACCAAGAGGGCGGCGAGGCCGTCGCGCGCGGGGTCGAACGGGCCCGCGCGGCGGGCCATGAGCGCGACCACCGCCGCGAACTGCGTCCCGAAGACCGCCGCGAAGGCCGCGAGATAGACGAGCAGGGTGGAAGCGATCACCCACATGACCGCCCCCTCACCATCTCACCCCGACCCTCTCCCCTCAGGGAAGAGGGAGCCCGGCTAGTGGTGGCAGGTCACGCACTCGAGGGGGGCGTTGCGCCGGGCGCTCTCGCTGCCCGGGGCCTGGACGACCGAGGGGATCGGCGCATCCGCGGCGGTCTGCACGGCCTGCACGCCCTTGGCGTTGGCAGTGCGGTGGCACTCGATGCACCAACCCATCGTCAGCTTGGGCGGCTGATTGGGCATCCCCGCGAGGTTCTTGAGATCGGTGATGATGTTCTGCCCGGTCTCGGCGTGCACGCGCTCCATGGCCTCGATACGGCCGTGACACGTCTGGCACTGCACGCCCGCCTGCACGTGGGGCTTGTGGGTGAACTGAGCGTGCTCGGGCACCTTGAAGATCCGGAGCCACGGGATCGGCTCCTGCCGCTCCCAGTAGCCGTGCAGCTTCTGGACCTCGGGATTGCCCTGGGCGGCCACGATCTTATGGCAGCCCATGCAGCGCTCCACCGACGGCACGCCCGCCGCGCTGCTGCGCCGCGCGCCCGCGTGGCAGTACTGGCAGGCGATCTGGTACGAGCCGGCGTGGATGACGTGGCTGAAGAAGATCGGCTGCTCTGGACCCCGCCGCATGGTGGCAACCGGCAACACCTTCGCCGGATCGTACGCGGGCTCGGCCACCGTCCGGATATAGGCGATGACCTCGCGAATCTGCACGTCGGACAGGAAGGGCGTGAAGTTCGGCATCAGCGGGGAGAGGCCGACCGACTGGCCCCCGTGCGCGATGATGCTGTGCAGGAAGTGGTCGGGCAGGGCGTTGACGATGCGCCCTTCGGTCAGATTCTGGGGCCGGATGGGCAGGTTCTGGCCCGCGATCCCGTCGCCCTTCGCATCGGTGCCGTGGCAGTTCGCGCAGTACATGGCGAAGGTCTGCTTGCCCCGCTCGATGATCCGGGGATCGATGCCGCCGGCTTCGTGTCCCTTCGCCGCCCCCTTTTGCCCAGCCCCCTGAGCGGGCGCGGTGGCGGACTTGGCGGCGGAGATCGGGAACCCGATCAGCAAGCCGATCAGCACGGCCGCGAGGGCCGCACTACCGACGACGGCGGAGCGTGGGATGCGCATGAGGTTCGGGCTGTCTCCCTGGAAAAACCCCACCGAATATACTCAAAACCCGGCCGGAATCCTAGTCAGAAAATTCACAATCTCCGGGCCGGCCACCGGCCTCGGGGCTCAGCCTCCCAGGTACAACCGCTTGACCTCGGGGTCCTCGAGCAGGGTCCGCCCCGGCCCCTCGAAGCGGTTCCGGCCCAGCTCAAGCACGTAGGCGCGGTCGGCCACCGCCAGGGCCTTGGCCGCGTTCTGCTCCACCACCATCATGGTGTAGCCCGACTGCTTCATCTCGGTGAGCTTGTCGAAGATCAGCGAGACGAACTTCGGCGCGAGGCCGAGCGACGGCTCATCCAGCAGGATCAGCTTGGGCGTGGTCATGAGGGCCCGCCCGATCGCCACCATCTGCTGCTCGCCGCCCGACATGGTCCCCGCCTTCTGGGCCCGCCGCTCGGCCAGGATCGGGAACAGGCGGTAGACACGCTCGGCCGCCTCCCTGATCCGGCGGCCGTCCCGCTCGATGTAGGCGCCCATCTCGAGGTTCTCCAGCACCGTCATCTGGGGGAAGACGATGCGGCCCTGCGGGACGTAGGCCAGGCCGCGCGGCAGCACCTGGTCGGGCCGGAGCCCCGTGATGTCCTGGCCGTCGAAGAGCACCCGGCCGCCGGTGGGACGCAGGAAGCCCACGATGGTCTTGAAGGCGGTGGACTTGCCCGCGCCGTTCGGGCCGATGACGCTGACCATCTCGCCCACGCGCACGTCGAGGGTGACGTCGTGCAGGATGGCCATCTTGCCGTAGCCGGCGGTGAGCCGCTCGGCGTGCAGCAGGATCGGGCTCGGGGCGGAGGTCATCGCCGGCGCCGGCCGATGTAGAGCACGTGGGGATAGGGGAGGACGTCCACCATCAGGTGCCGGTGCACCTCGAACCCCACGTCCTCCAGCAGCGTCTGCAGCTCCTCCGCGCCCCAGTAGCGGACCGGCGTGCGCGGATCCATGACTCGATCCAGCACGTGGGTGAACCACCGCTTGTACGCCGGCTGGCGATCCACGTCCTTGACGAGCAGCCGTCCGCCCTCGGGCAGCGTCTTGGCCACCTGCTCGAGCAGGGGCCGCACCGCGTCCGGGGGAATGTGGTGGACGATGTCGAGCATGTAGGCGGCGTCGAAGCGCTCGCCGCCCCGATACGCCATGACGTCGCCGACCTCGTATCGCACGTTGTCGAGCCCCAGCCGTCGCGCGGCCGCGCGGGCCATCTCGATGCGGCGCGGGTTGAGATCGAAGCCCTCGACGGTGAGCGCAGGATGCGCGCTCGCGTAGTAGAGCGAGAACAGCCCGAAGCCACAGCCCAGGTCGAGCACTCGCCCCCGGGCCGGCAGGTACTGGCCAATCTCGTCGAGGAACCGCTGGCGCAGGATCCAGAAGCGGCCCCAGCAGTACGCCCGTACGATCGGATCGTCGTAGGCGCGGATGACGCTACGAATCGCTTCGCTTCGCATAGATCCGGTAGCCGGGGCCGGTCAGGGCCAGGGGGAACGAGGTCTCCAGCAGGCGCGCCAGCTCGGGGAATGCGGCCAGGCGGTCGTAGCCGAGCTCGGGCCAGCTCTCCTCGAGGACCACCACCGCGGCCGGCGGGTGGGCCGCGAGGCCGGTCACCAGCTCCGCGCGCAGCGTGCGGATACGCGGGTCGTCCGCGTGATGGAAGAAGTGGAAGTCGTAGATGAAGCGCGTGGGTTGCCGCAGCCCGAGGCGCAGGAGGGCGTGAATACCGCCCCCCGTGGTGTCGAGCACCTGGACGGTCTCGCCCGGCCGCACCAGCGGTGCCAGGGCGCGGGTGAGCGCGGCCACCCGGTCGGCCTTCGCCGCGATCCACGCGGGCGCGCGGGCCTCGACGCCCTTGGCGCCCAGAACGACCACGAGCAGCACCCAGGCCGCGAGCGCGACCGCACGCCGCGCGCCGCCCAGGCCGATCCGCCATGCGACCGGCGCGGGACCACCGCGCGCGACCGCGGCGGGCGCCAGCGCGCAGAGGAAGAGGGCGAGCGGGTAGAGCTGATACTCCCAGCCCTTGCCCTGGAGCGCGAAGTGCGCGGCCCCGTAGAGCGCGCCCAGGGCCGCCAGCACGAGGCGCGGCGACCAGGGCCGCGCGCTCGCGCGCAGGCCCAGCAAGCCAAGCGCCGCGAGCAGACCGAAGGTCGCGCGCCCCCAGGCGTGCCAGCGCGTGGCCGCGAGCACCGACACGCGGCCGGCCTGGCTGTAGAGCGGCAGCACGTAGCCGGTCAGCACGGCCGCGAAGGGCGCTAGCCCCCCGCGCCCCGCGAGCCAACCGAAGACCAGCGCGGGCATCACCAGCCCGCCGCCCAGCACGAGCGCGCCGGCACGCCAGGCCGGGGACCCGGTCGCCCGCGCGCCCGCGATGGCCACCGCCGCGCACAGCAGCCAGAAGAGGCCCGCGTGCGGCTTCACGGTCATGCCCGCGCCGAGGGCGAGCCCACCGGTCAGGAGGGCCAGGCGGCCGTCCGGCTGCTCGAGGCCGCGCGCCACCCCGTAGGCGCCCGCGAGGAGGAAGAGGCACAGGAGGAAATCGCGCTGCCCCGCGCGCCAGACGCCCCCGCTCAGATGATAGAGACCGAACAGCACCGCCCCCGCGCCGGCCGCGACCGCGTCGCTCATCGGCCGGCAGTAGACCCAGAGGAGCACGGCGGTCGCGGCGAGCCAGGCCAGATCGAAGAGCCGCCACGCGAGATCGCCGGGACCGCCCACCTGGAGCACGGCCAGATGCAGGAGGTAGGCGCCGGGCAGGTTCATGTCGAAGGCGTCGCGGTACGGCACCGCCCCCTGCGCGATGAGCCAGGCGATGTAGTGCATCAGCGGCGCGTCGTGGATCAGGGGCCAGGCGCGCGAGGCCCAGACGAGGTACGCGAGCAGCAAGGCGCTAGCGGCCGAAATAAGCTTCAATGACCCGCTCGTCGGCCTGGATGACGCCGGGCGCCCCCTCGGCCAGCTTCTCGCCGTGATCGAGCACGAACACCGTCTCGCAAAGACCCATGACCACCTTCATGTCGTGCTCGACCAGCAGCACCGTCTTGCCCTGGTCCCGCAGCCGGCGGACCGCCTCGAGCAATTCGTTCAGCAGCGTCCGGTTGACCCCGGCCGCGGGCTCGTCGAGCAGGATCAGCTCTGGATCGGTCATGAGCACGCGGATGAACTCCACGAGCTTCTGCTGGCCGTAGGACAGATTGCCCGCGAACTCGCCGCCGAGCCGCTCGAGCTTCACGAGCGCGAGCAGCTCGCGGGCGCGGCGCTCCGCCTCCGCGTAGCCGGCGGTCGTCACCACCAGCAGGTTCTCGAGCGCGGTCAGCTCGGGGAAGACGCGGATCACCTGGAACGTCCGCCCCATGCCGAGGTGGAAGATCTGGTGCGGCTTGAGGCCGTCGATGCGCCGGCCCTTGAAGTGGATCTCCCCCTCGTCGGCCCGGTCGACGCCGGTGATGCAGTTGAACAGGGTGGTCTTGCCCGAGCCGTTGGGGCCGATGAGCCCGTAGATCCGCCCCGGCTCGAGCGCGAGCGAGACGCCGCCGACCGCGGCGACCCCGCCGAAGCGCTTCACCACCGAGCGGACCTCGAGAAGCGGCGCCATCGCGCGAGCCAACCCGCTAGATCGTCCGCGGCAGGTTGTACTTCTGCTGGAGCACGCCGAGGATCCCACGCGGCATCAGGAGCACCACCGCGACGATGATCGCGCCGAAGAGGAGCTGATGCAGGTAGATGAAGTGCGCCCACACCGCCTCCTGGAACGCGAAGAGCACGAAGCCCCCGAGCACCGGGCCCCAGATCGTCCCCTTGCCGCCGAACAACGCCATCACGATCATGGTGATGGTCATGATCAGGGGGAACACCGAGAGGGGCTCGATGTAGCCCTGGTCGCGCGCGGAGAGCCCGCCCACGACCCCGGGAGCCGCCGCGGACAGCAGGAAGGCGTAGAGCTTGTAGCGGTGGGTGTCGATCCCCATCGCCTCCGCGGCCACCTCGTCCTCGCGAATGGTCATGAGGCGCAGCCCGAAGCGCGAGGTGACGATGACGTAGGTGACCGCGGTCACCGCCGCCGCCACGAGGCCCATCGCGTAGTAGATCTCCACGCTCGCGTCGAGCGTGGGCAGCGAGAGCCCGTTGCCGCCCCCGGTCAGCCCCTCGTAGTAGGAGACGACCACCCGCATGACCTCGTTGAGCCCGAGGGTGGCGATCGCGAAGTAGGGCCCCTTCAGCCGCAGGCACGGCCAGCCGATCAGGAACGCGAGCCCCGCCGCGACCACTCCGCCACCCAGGCAGGCGAGCGGCCACGCCCAGCCCAGCTTCACGATCAGCAGGCTCGAGGCGTAGGCGCCGGTGCCGAAGAAGACCACGTGGCCGAAGGACACGTAGCCGGTGAGGCCCGAGATCAGGTTCCAGGACTGGGCGAGCGCGACCCACATGAAGAGCTGGAGCATGACCCGCACACCGTAGCCGGTGGCCTGCAGCGGATAGAGCGCGAGCCCTACCGCGAGCACCGCGAGGGCGACCGGGAACCAGCGCTTCACACGCGTCCCTTCAGGAGGCCGGTGGGGCGGATCAGGAGGACCAGCACCAGCAGCACGTAGGCGACCGCCTCGTTGACCTGCGCGGTCAGGAAGAGCGACGCGAGCTGCTCCACGAGCCCCAGCAGCAGACCGCCCAGCAGCGCGCCCGGGTAGTTGCCGGCCCCGCCCAGCACGATGACCAGGAACGACTTGAACGTGTAGACCTGGCCCATCTCGGGCTGGATCGCCACCATGACCGCGACCAGCGAGCCGCCCGCGGCGGCGAGGGCGGAGCCGATCCCGAAGGTGATCAGGTGGATGCGCTGCACGTCGATCCCGCAGACCTGGGCGACCTCGCGGCTCTGGGACACCGCGCGGATCGCCTTGCCGAGCCGGGTCGAGCGGAGGAACACGAAAGCGCCGAGGGTGATCGCGATGGCGAAGCCGCAGGTGGCGAGCCGCGGCTTGGACAGCGCGAAGGGGCCCACCACGAAGGAGCCGGTCAGGTACTCCACCGCGCGCAGGTCGGACGTGAACGCGAGCTGGGCCAGGTTCACCAGGGCGATCGAGACGCCGAAGGTGAGCAGTAGCGACGACAGCTCGGGCGCGTCGACGACGCGCCGTACGAGAAACCGCTGCAGCGCGGCCCCGACCAGGAAGAGGAGCGGCATGGACACCAGCAGGGAGAGGTAGGGGTTGAAGCCGATCCCCTGGAAGAGCCAGAACGTGGTGTAGGCCCCCATCATGAGGAGCGGGCCGTGGGCGACGTTGAGCACGCGCATCACCCCGAAGATCAGGCCCAGCCCGAGGGCCACCATCGCGTAGAGCGAGCCGGCGAGGAGGCCCGAGATGACCACCTGGCCGATCATGCTCGGGGTGATCAGGACGCCCACGGGCCCTCCGGAGCGTGCCCGCGCCCGCCGGAGGACCGGCGGGCGCGGCGCGGAGCTATCGCTTCCCCCACTCCGGCGTCGGGTAGCGCGGCTTCCCGTTGGCGAGATCGTCCGGCCACACCACGATGCGCTTGCCGTCCTGCCACTGGAGCATGACCATCTTGTGCGCGATCTGGAAACCGTCGGGCTCGACCTTGTAGTCCCCGAACGCGGTCTTGATCTCCATCTTCAGGAGCTGGTCGCGGACCTTGTCCGCGTCGAGGGTCCCCGCCTTCTTCACCGCCTCCGCGTAGATCAGGCAGCCCGCGTAGCCGGCCGCGGTGTGGTACGACGGCTCCTGCCCCTTGAACTTGGCCCGGTAGGCGGTCAGGAACTCCTTCTGCCCGGGATACGGGAGCGACTCATCCCACTGGGTGGAGCCGTAGATGTACTCCGCGTTCTGCTTGAGCAGGTCGTAGAACTCGGGCAGGTCCCCGCCCACCGTGAGCCCGAACATCTTCGGGTTGACGTTGAGCTCCTTCATCTGCCGGGTGATCGCCACCGCGTCGTCGAAGTAGGTGCCGGCCGCGAGGACATCGGGATTGGCGGCCTTGATCTTCACGAGCAGCGCGGAGAAGTCGGTATTGCCCTTCGGATAGGCTTCCTGCAGCACCACCTGCATGCCCCGCTTCTTCGCGGCCTCCGCGGTGCCGGACGCCGACGCCTTCGGGAAGAGGGTGTCCTCGTTGATGATCGCGACGGTCTTGAGCCCGCGCTTGGCCGCCATGTCGATGAGCCCGTCGAGGTAGTTCTCCGCGGGGGTGATTACCATGAAGATGTACTTGCGGCCCTTCTTGAAGATCGAGGTGGTGGCCGCGAGCGGCGCCACCATGACCTTCTTGTACTTCTCGGTGACGTTGGCCACCGCCTCGCTCACCGCCGAGGAGTAGGGCCCCATGACCGCGTCCACCTTGTCCTCGGTGATCAGCTTCTCGTAGAGCCTTACCGCGGTGGCGGGCGTCGACTGGTCGTCGTAGATCACCAGCTCGACCTTGCGGCCGAGGATCCCGCCCTTGGCGTTCAGCTCGTCGATGCAGACGTCGTAGCCCTGCTTCTGGTACGTGCCGGGCTTGGCGTAGGTGCCGGTGACCGACATGGACGCACCGATCTTGATCGGGGTCTGGGCATCCACGGGCAGCGGCAGCGAGGCGAACATGACACCGGCGAGGGCCACCGGGGCCAGACGTTTCCACGACATCGTCGTCATGTGAATCCTCCTCGGGACTACCTCAGGCGGATGGGGCACGGCAAGAATTAGCCTTTGTTTTAGCAAACATGCCAGCAGGAGTCAAGGTTCCCGGGCTCTCGGCGCTTGACGCCGGACGAGCCCGCGCCGATCATGCGCTGTCATGCCCCGTGACGTCCGCCCGGTCCATCACCCCGACAAGCGCCACGTGGAGATGCCCTATGCGCCGGCGCTGCTGGTGCGGCGCGGCAGCCTGCTGTTTCTCTCGGGGCTCACCGCGGCCCCGGTCTACCACAGCCATCCGCATCGCGAGGAGGAGTTCGACCTGCCCGCGAACATGCGCGAGCAGGCGGTTCTCCTGATGGAGAACCTCAAGACCACGCTGGCCGCGGCCGGCTGCACGCTGGCCGACGTCGTCTCCGCGACGCGCTACCTCACCGACGTGGCCGAGCAGGACGATCTCAACGCGGTCTGGGCCGCCTACCTGGGCGCTCACCGCCCGACCACGACCACGGTCGAAGTTTCCCGCCTGGCCACCCACGCCAGCTGCAAGATCGAGATCAGCGTGATTGCAGTCGGCAGTGGCACGGTGAGGCGCAGCCGAAGGCGAGCCGAACGGATACAAAAAAAGCCTGCAAGAAGTAAACGAAAGTCAGCCGGCCGGAAATGACCACCCCCCTCGGCTTCGTCGGCCTCGGCGCGATGGGCGGTCGCATGGCGCGGCGCCTGCTCGATGCCGGCCACCCGCTCTGCGGCTACAACCGGACCGCCGCGAAGGCGGCCGGCCTCGTGCGCGCGGGCATGATCCTCGCCGCGTCACCCCGTGAAGTCGCCGAGCGGGCGGACGTGGTCTTCACCATGGTCACCGACGACAGCGCGCTGGAGGCGGTGGCGCGCGCGCCCGAAGGTCTGCTGGCCGGCTGGCGGCCGGGCGCGATCCTGGTCGAGATGAGCACGGTGGGCCCGGCGGTGGTCGAGCGGCTGGCCGCCGCGGTCGCGGCGCGCGGCGGCGCCTTGCTCGACGCGCCCGTCTCCGGTAGCCCCGCCACGCTGGAGGCGGGACAGCTCTCGTTCATGGTCGGCGGCGACCCGACGATCCTCGAGCGCGCCCGGCCCTATATCGAGGCCATCGGCCCGACCATCACCCACGTGGGCCGGGTGGGGCTCGCGAAGAGCATGAAGATCGCGGTGAACCAGGGCCTCGCGGTCCAGATGCTCTCGTTCGCGGAGTCAGTCCTGCTCGCCGAGAAGGCTGGCATCGAGCGTGCCCGCGCCGTGGAAGTGCTGCTCAAGAGCGTGATCGCGTCCCCGATGGTGAAATACCGCGGCCCCTTCGTCCTCGGCATGCCACCGGAAGGCTATTTCGACGTGGACATGATCCAGAAGGACCTGCGCCTCGCCCTGGACATGGCCCGCGCCTCAGGCGTCGCGCTCCCGAGCGTCGCCCTCACCCACGAGCTCATGACCGCCGCCAAGGGCCTCGGCCTCGCCGAGTACGACTTCGCCATCGTCTTCGACGTCCTCGCCAGCCTGAGCGGCCTCCCCCCCAGCAAGAAGCTGTGAAGTCGATACGGTGCTGTCGAGACCAGCACGTCGACCGACACTCCGAGGGGAAGACCAGACGTCATCGGTTCGGGCGGGTGGGGCGGGGGCCGCTCCCGGGGACCGTGTCTTCCGCGGCTTGATCGAAGCCGCATCCGGCCTATCTCGTGGCTCGATCGAGACGACGCAAGCCGCCCCGACTCAGCGCGTCCCCGGGAGCGGCCCCCGCCCCGCCCGCCCGAACCGCGCCCGACGAGACTACGTCTCTTCGGAGACCTCGTACCGCAACCGCCGCGACTGCATCCAGCGGACGGCGAGCAGATCCTCGAACGCCACGACCGCCCGGTTACGAATGCCGTAGTGCGACACCCCGAACCGCCGCGCCCGATGGCTCACCGGCAGCTCGAGCACCCGGCACCCCCCCATGCGCAGCAGCGTGGGCACGAAGCGGTGGAAGCCGCGGAAGCGCGGCAGGCACCCGAGGCAGCCGTGGCGCATCACGCGCAGGGTGCACGCGCTGTCGTGCACCTCCTCCCGGGTGATCGCGTTCCGCACCGCGTTGGCGACGCGAGACGAGACGCGCTTGAGCCACGGATCGTCCCGGCGCTGGCGCCAGCCGGTCACCGCGTCGTAGCCGTCGAGCCGGGCGATCATGCGCGGGATGTCGCGCGGATCGTTCTGCAGGTCGCTGTCCATGGTGACCACGATCCGCCCGCGCGCCCGCGCGAAGCCGGCGTCCAGCGCCACCGAGAGCCCGCCGTTGCCGGCCAGGCGCAGGAGCCGCACCCGCGCGTCGCGCTCGTGGAGGGCGCGCGCGATCGCAGGGGTCGCGTCGGTGCTGCCGTCGTCGACGATGATGACCTCGGCCGGCCGGCCGAGCGCGTCGAGCACCGGACCCAGCTCGGCCCAGAGCTGCCCCAGGCTCTCCGCCTCGTTGAAGGCGGGTAGCAGCACCGACAGCTCGGGCGCGGCCACGCTCACGCGCGCGGCCCCAGCAGGACCATCCGGACGCGGGCCACGCGGTCGGCCAGCAGCACCTGCCAGCGGGCCTCGTGGGCCGCGCGCAGCGTCGCCCACCGCTCCTCGCGCATCAGGATCACGTCACCCGGCCGCGGCGCGGCCAGGCGCGCGGCCAGATCGGGCAGGCCGGGGAGCTCCTCGACCGGCCGCCGCAGGTAGAAGTCATACACGAGCCCCGCGTCGAGATACGTGATGATGCGCGGCTCCGGCGGCAGCCGCTCGACGACGGCCGCGGCAAAGCCGCGGATATTGCTGTGCTCGGCGTAGCGTCCTGGATACGTCCATCCCTCGACGATCAGGATACCGCCGAGGGCCAGCGCCAGCACCAGAGTGGCGGCCGCGCCCGATCTGCGGACGGCCAGCACTCCCAGGGCGGCCGCGGGGCCGGCGGCCATGAGCGCGGCGCTCGCGCCGCGCGACCAGCCGGGCGGCGGGATGAAGGCGTCCCCGCCGGACCCCATCCGAAGCAGGACCACGGCGGCCGCCACCGCCATGAGTGCGACCCCGGCGAACGACACCAGGAGTACCCGCCGGCCCCGCCCCGACGCCTCGACCGGCGCGCGCGCCAGCAACTCGGCGACGAGCAGCGACAGCGGCGGCAGCACGGGCAGGAAGTAGCGGGCCCGCTGCTCGGCGGAGAAGCTGACGGCCACCGCGACGACCACGGTCCACACCACGAGCGGTCGCCGGAGCGGATCGCGATCGCGCCACCACCACCAGACCGCGGCGGGCAGGAAGAGCGTCCAGGGCAGGAAGCGTACCAGATTCTCCTGCAGCGACTCGAGCCGCGCGCCCGCCTTGTGGCGGAAGTACCAGTCCCCGTAGTGACCGACCACGACGCCGCCCACGTAGCTCCGCTCGGTCTGCAGCAGGTAGGGCAGGAGCCACGGCAGGCTCGCGAGCGCGAGGATGGCGACCCCCACCGGCAGGCGCAGCCACCGAAGACCGCGCCGCCAGCCGTCCTCGACCAGCACGATCGCGAGCGCGGCCCCCAGCCCCATCAGGGCCGCCGGCCCCTTGGTGGCGAGCGCCCCGGCCACGCACAGGTAGAACCCGACCAGCCGCGGCAGCGGCGCGGGCGCCCGCCGCGCGGTCAGCAGGAAGTAGAGCGCCCACGCCAGCCACGCGGTCATCATCATGTCGGAGAAGACCTGGTGCGACATGAAGTAAAAGAAGGGCGCGGTGGCGAGCACGAGCGCTCCGGCGAGCCCGACCGAGCCCCCCCACAGGCGCGCGCCGAGCGCGATGACCGCGATCAGCGTGGCGAGGGCGGCGAGCACCGAGGCGAGCGGCGCGGTGACGTCGTTGACGACGCCGAAGGGCTTGGCCAGGAGCGCGACCGTCCAGAAGAAGAGCGGCGGCTTGTTGAGGTAGATCACCCCGCGCACCCGGGGGAGCAGCCAGTGATGCGACTCGACCGCCTCCCGGGCGAGCAGGGCGAAGCGGGCCTCGTCCTGGTTGGCGAGCGGGCGGGGGCCCACCGGCAGCGCGTACACCACGAGAGCCGAGGCGAGCAGCAGCGCGGCGAGTGCCGCCGCGCGGGCGCGGCTCAGATTACCCCCGCGCGGCGCGCCCGCTCCGCGATCTTCCGGGCGCGGGTGAGATGCGGCATGTCCATCATCTGCCCCTTCCACGCGAAGGCCCCCGCGCCCCGCCGGGCCTGCTCCTCGAACGCGGCGATGAGGGCCACCGCCTCTTCCGCGTCCGCCTTGGACGGCGTGAACTCCGCGTTGATGACCTCGATCTGGCCCGGATGGATCGAGATCTTGCCGCTGAAGCCCATCGCGACCCCTTCCCGGCATTCGCGGCGGAGCCCGTCCAGGTCCGGGATGTCGGTGAAGACGGTGTCGAGGGCCTCCACCCCCGCGGCCGAGGCGGCCACCGCGCACATCACGCGCGCGTAGCGCGGGATGTCGAGATAGCGGCCCTGCTCGTCGCGGGTGCGAGGCAGCCCCATGGCCGCCGAGAGATCCTCGATGCCCCAGGACACCGCGACGGTGCGGGGGCTCGCGGCCGCGATCTCCTTGATGTTGAGCAGGCCCTCGGGGGTCTCGGTGGCGATCAGGACGAGCCGCGTCGAACCGAACGGCACGCCGTGGCGCTGCTCGAGCGCGTCGAGCATGGCGGCGACGCGCCGCACGTCCTCGGCCCGGCGCGGCTTCGGCACCACGTAGCCGTCGGGGCGCCCCGCGATGGTCTCGGCCAGGTCCGCCTCCGCGTGGTCGGTGAAGACGGGATTCATCCGGATCCAGCGCTCGCGGCCCCCGAAGTCGAGCGTCTCGAGCCAGCGCCGCACGATGGGCCGGGTGGCCGCCTTGCGGTCGGGCGTCACCGCGTCCTCGAGATCGAGGATCAGGCCGTCGGCGGGGAGGGTGAGCGCCTTCGCGATCATCTTCTCGTTGCCGCCGGGCACGAAGTGGAGCGACCGTCGCATGCGGGCGATCCCCGCCCTCAGGCGCCCCGGCGCCGCATCATGGCGGCGCGCCGGCAGGTCATCACCACGTCGCCGTGCTGGTTGCGCGCCCGGTGCTCGAAGATCACGATGCCCCACTGCGGCCGCGACTTCGACTCCCGCTTCTCGACGACCTCGGTCTCCGAGTAGATGGTGTCGCCGTGGAAGACCGGCTTGGGAAACTCGACCTTCTCGAAGCCCAGGTTGCCCACGGTGGTGCCGAGCGTGGTCTCCCCGACGCTCAGGCCCACCGCGATGCCCAGGGTGAGCAGGCTGTTGACGAGCGGCTTGCCGAACTCCGCCTTCTGGGCCGCGTGGAAGTCCACGTGCAGCGGCTGCGGGTTCATGGTGAGGCAGCTGAAGAACACGTTGTCCGACTCGGTGATGGTGCGCCCCGGCTGGTGGGTGTAGACCTGGCCCAGCTCGAGCTCCTCGAACAGCTTGCCCGGCATGTCTGGCCTCCTGGAGCTGGGCGGGACGGCTCAGCGGGTGGGAACGCGGGCGGCGTCCAGCTCCGCGATCACCCGGGCGCTCGAGTCCACCCGCCCGAGCAGCCGCTGGAAGTTCTGGCACGCGGCCTCGTGGAGCTGTCGGCTCGCCGCGCCGCAGCCGTCCTCCACGAGCAGGCAGCGGAACCCGCGGTCGGCCGCGTCCCGCGCGGTGCCCTCGACGCACGAGTTGGTGGACACCCCGGTGAAGACGAGCTGCTCCACACCCCAGGCGCGGACGAGCCGCTCGAAGCCCGACGAGTGGAACGCGCTCATCGTGGTCTTGTTGAGCACGGGCTCGTGCGGCCGGGGCGCCAGCGCGTCGAGGATCTCGTGCTCCCGCCGGCCCCGGGTATTGCCGACCGCCTCCGCCATCGGCCGCATGTGGGGCGGCAGGTCGCTGTAGTCGGGCAGCTCCGAGCCCACCGTGAGGAAGACCACCCGGAGGCTCCGCTCGCGGAACGCGGCGAGCAGCCGCCCGATGGTCGGAACCAGCACGGTCTCGATGCGATCGAAGCGCTCCGTGCCCTGCGCCTCGCGCCCCTGGTCCTTCAGGAGGCGGCCCAGGCCCTCGTGGCGCGAGCCGCTCGCGTATTGCATGTCCACCACCACGAGCGCGACCCGGGCGGGATCGAGGCGGAAGCCGGGATTGAACTGATGCGCGTAATCGGCCGGGCCGGACATGATCGGGAGGGAATCAGCAGGCCGGGCGGCGGAGCACGGCCGGGTCGATCTTCCGCGACACCCGCTGGCCATCGTTCGGGCTGCCGAGCAGCCGGCCGCGCTCCGCGATGACCTTGCCGCGGAGCAGCGTCATGCCCGGCCAGCCCGAGACCGCCCAGCCTTCCCAGGGACTGTAGTCCGTCACGTGGAAGTCGTCGCGGGTCAGCGTCTTGCGGATCGTGGGATCGATCAGCACGAGATCAGCGTCGCTGCCCGGGGCGATGACGCCCTTCTTGGGATACAGCCCGAGGATCCGCGCCGCGTTGGTGGCGGTGACGTCGGCGAAGCGAGTGAGCGACATGCCGCGCTTGACCACGCCCTCGGTGTAGCCGATGCCGATGCGCGCCTCCGCCCCCACGTTGCCGCCGGTCACGTCCTCGATGGTGCGGCCCTTGAGCTTGAGCTCGAGGCTCGTCGGGTACTCATCGGTGGCGAGGGTGGAGAGTCCGTCGTGCACGAGACCGTCCCAGAGCGCCTTCTGGTCATCCGGGAACTTGAGCGACGGGTAGGTGTGCGAGCAGAACCCGCGCGGGGTCTTGTAGTACTCGGCGTTGAAGCACGCGTACTGGTGGAGTGTCTCGCCGTAGACCGGGAGCCCCTGCGCCCGTGCCTCCGAGATCGACTCCACGCCCTCGCGCGCGGAGACGTGGACGAAGTACACGCCGGCCCCGGTCGCCTTGGCCAGCGCGGTCGTCCGCCGGAAGGCCAGCAGCTCCGAGAGCTTGGTATGGACGAGATGGAGGTTGCTCCCCTCCATGCGTCCCTCTTCCCGGAAGCGCTCGTAATTGAACTGGACGAGATCCTCGTCCTCACCGTGCACGACCATGATGCCGCCCGCCTTCGCGACCTTCTCCATCGCGAAGTGGATGCGCCCGAAATCGATGCGGTTGCCCGCGCGCTTGGGATGGGGCGGCAGCACGTTGGTGGTGAAGACCTTGAAGCTCGGGTACCCGGCCTGGACCGCCTCGCCGATCTGGTCGAAGACGCGGATCGGCAGCGCCCCCGCGAGCGTGAGGTGGAAGGCGTAGTCCACGTAGGAGTTGCCCTTCCACCGCGCCGCGCGCTGCTCGATCACCGGCTGGATATCGAGGCCCGGGCGCACGTAGGCGAAGTCGATGTGGGTGGTGGTGCCCCCGCATGCCATGCCCCTCGTGTCGTCCTCGGGGCCCAGCGTCATCGAGGGCGCCTCGGGATGCGACATGATCCCGTGTGCCAAATGGGCGTGGGGCTCGACACCGCCGGGCGACACGACCTGGCCCGCCGCGTCGATGACGCGGGCGCCCTCGGTGGGGAGCGTGCCGGGCGCTCCGATCACCGCGATCCGCTCGCCTTGCACGCCCACGTCCCAGAGCCCGACGCCCTGCGGCGTGATGACCTGCCCGTTGCGGATCACGAGATCGAGCACGAAGGGAGCCTAGCGCAGGTGGCGCGCGGCAGTCAACGCTCGAACGCTCACGCCAGCGCGGGCCGGCGACGGTGCCACGCGGTCGCGCGCTCGTAGGCGTCGCCCAGCCGCAACAGCGTCGCCTCCTCGAAGGGACGTCCCACGAGCTGCATCGCGAGGGGTCGCCCGTCGGGGGTCGCCCCGCACGGGACGGAGAGCGCGGGGACGCCGAGCCCGTTGAACGGCCGCGTGAGCCGTGAGAAGCGCCCCATGCGGGCGATCACGTCGGCCGACGCGCCCGCCTTGGCGTCCGCGAGCGCCGGCGCGGGCTCCGGGATCGTGGGCGTGACCAGCACGTCGATGCGCGAGAACACCGCGTCGAGGAACTCGCGCGTGAAGCGGGCGCGCAGCCGCTGGCCCTGCAGGTACTCGTAGGCGCTCACCGTGAGCCCGGGGGCGAGCCGGTCGCGCACCGACGGCTGCAGCTCGCCCGGCCGCTCCTTGAGGAGGCGCGAGTGCACCGCGGCGCCCTCCGCGCGCACCATCGGGTTGCTGCACAGGGCGACGAGCGGCCCCGGATCCGGCACCGTCACCGGCTCCACCGCGGACCCCAGCTCCCGGAGCGCGGCCTCCGCCTCCACGAGCGCGGCCGACACCGCCGGGTCCAGATTCTCCGCGTAGAAGCCGCCGGCCACGCCGACGCGCAGCCCCCGGACGCGGCCGTCGAGCACGGCCAGGTAGTCCGGCACCGCGCGACGGCTCGAGGTGGCGTCGAGCGCATCGTGGCCCGCGATCAGGCCCAGCATGAGCGCGGCGTCGCGGGTGGTGCGGGTGAGCGGGCCCACGTGATCGTAGGACCACGACAGCGGCATCACGCCTGCGCGGCTCACGCGGCCGTAGGTGGCCTTGAGCCCGACCACCCCGCAGCACGCCGCGGGCAGCCGGATCGAGCCGCCGGTATCGGTGCCGAGGGCGCCCGCGGCCAGGGCCGCGGCCACCGCCGCTCCCGAGCCGCTGCTCGAGCCGCCGGAGACGTGGCCGAGCCGCCACGGGTTCTGCACGTCGCCGTGATGCGCGTTGTTCCCGAAGGGCCCCATCGCCAGCTCAGTCATGTTGAGCTTGCCGAGCGTGATCGCGCCGGCGGCCGCGAGCCGCTCCACCGCGGTGCAGGGCGGCGCGCCTACGAAGTAATCGGAGGTGCGGGTCCCGCAAGAAGTAGGCAGGCCCGGGATCAGGCAGAGGTCCTTGTGGGCCAGGGGTACGCCGTGGAGCGGACCGCGCCAGGCCCCCGCCACCGCCTCGCGCTCGAGCATCCGCGCGGCGGCCAGGGCGCCGTCGGCGTCCACCGTGATGAACGCACGGAGCGTGGGGTCGAGCTTCGCGATGCGGTCGAGATGAGCGCGGGTCAGCTCAACCGGCGAGAGCCGGCGGCTCCGCACCGCGGCCGCGAGCTCGGTGATGGGCGAGAAGAGCAGGTCGTCCATGATCACATCCCCAGGTAGGCACGTTGCACGTGCTCGTTGTCGAGGAGGTCGCGGCCGGCGCCCGAGAGGACCACGCGCCCGTTCTCGAGCACGTAGCCGCGGCCGGCCAGGGCCAGGGCCTGGCGCGTGTTCTGCTCCACCAGCAGCACGGTGGTGCCCGCGCGATTGATCTCGGCCACGATGGCGAAGATCTCCTGCACGATCTTGGGCGCGAGCCCGAGCGACGGCTCGTCCAGCATGAGGAGGCGCGGGCGGGCCATGAGCGCGCGGCCGATGGCGAGCATCTGCTGCTGGCCCCCCGACATGGTCCCGGCGGCCTGCCGTCGCCGCTCGGCCAGGATCGGGAAGAGGCCGAGCACGCGTTCCATGCTCTCCCGCCGGTGCGGGCGCGCCGCACGGGTGTAGGAGCCGAGCTCCAGGTTCTCGAGCACGGTGAGGCTCGGGAAGATCTTGCGGCCCTCCGGCACCTGCACCACGCCGTGCTCCACCACCGCGTGGCACGGCAGCCGGTCCAGGCGCGTGCCGTCGAGCAGGATCTCGCCCGCCCGCGGGCGCAGCAGGCCAGAGATCGCGCGCAGCATGGTCGTCTTGCCCGCGCCGTTGGCGCCGACCACCGAGAGGATCTCCCCGGCCTCGATGGCGAGATCGACTCCGCGCAGCGCGGGCAGGTCGCCGTAGGCCACGTCCACCCCGCGGAGCGCGAGCAGGCTCATCGCCGTTCCTCCACCACCACCTCGCCCAGGTAGGCCTCCACCACGCGCGGGTCGCGCGCCACCGCCGCGGGGACGCCCTCGGCGATCTTCTCGCCATGGTGCAGGACCACGAGGCGGTGCGACAGGGCCAGGATCGCGCGCATCACGTGCTCGATGATGAGCAGGCTCACCCCGCGTTCGTGGATGCGGCGGATCAGCCCGATGATCGCCTCGATCTCGGTCGGGTTCAGCCCCGCCATGACCTCGTCGAGCAGCAGCAGGCGCGGCCCGGTGGCGAGCCCGCGGGCCACCTCGAGGCGCTTGCGATCGGCGAGGGTGAGGTTGCGGGCGGGCACGTCGCGGCGGGGCCCGAGGCCGACGAAATCCACGATCTCCGCGGCCTGCCGCCGGGCCGTCCCGACGTCGCGCGCCCGGTTGAACGCGCCCACCATCACGTTCTCGAGCGTGCTGAGCCCGGCAAAGGGCTGCACGAGCTGGAACGTCCGCGCGAGGCCCCGGCGGCAGATCGCGTGGGGCTTGAGCCCGACCAGGGACGCGTCATCGAAGGTGATCGCGCCGTCGCTCGGCGCGTGAAAGCCCGCGATCAGATGGAACACGGTGGTCTTGCCCGCTCCGTTGGGCCCGATGAGGCCGACGATCTCGCCGGGCGCCACCCTCAGATCGAAGCGGTTGACGGCCTGCAGGCCGCCGAAGCGCTTGCTGAGCCCGCGGATCTCGAGTCCCGCGCTCACGCCGGGTGCCCCGGCGGGCGGCGGCTCCGGAGCCAGCCCATGAGCCCGTTCGGCAGGTACGAGATCACCAAAATCAGGATCAGCCCGTAGAGCATGATGTCGGCCCCGGCCCGGCCGCGCAGCACCGCGCGCGTGATCTCGGAGACCGGGGTGAGCACGAACGAGCCGAGGAGCGGGCCGGCCACCGTGCCCGCGCCGCCCACGATGGCGGGCAGGAGCCCGCCGATGGAGATGGCCGGCCCGAAGGTGAGGCTCGGATCGATGTAGGCGAAGTACTGCGCGTAGAACGTCCCGCCCAGCGCGGTGAGGAAGGACGACAGGGCCATCGCGGAGAGCTTGGTGGCGAGCGCGTTCACGCCCGACGCCTCCGCCGCGTCCTCGTTCTCGCGGATCGCGGCCAGCGCGTAGCCCATGCGCGAGCGCTCGAGCGTCCGGCAGATCAGGAGCGCGCCCAGCGTCATCACCAGGATCACGTAGTAGTAGGGCAGCTTGTCCGCGAACATGAACTGCATCGGCGCCGAGCCGCGGCTCGGCACCACGAGGCCGAGCGAGGAGCCCACCGCCTTCCAGTTCACCGCCACCACCCGCAGCATCTCCGCGAAGGCCAGCGTCACCAATGAGAAATACGGCCCGCGCAGCCCGTAGCGGAACGACAGGTAGCCCGCGAAGAGGCCGAAGGCGGCGGCGAGCGCCCCACCCGCGACCATGCCGAGCCAGGGAGTGAGACCGAGCTGAAGGAAGAGCAGGGTCGAGGTGTAGGCGCCGATCCCGAAGAAGGCGGCGTGGCCGAAGGAGAACTGCCCGCCGTAGCCCCCGAGGATATTCCAGCACGCGCCGAGGTAGCCGAAGAAGAGGACGCTGATCAGCACCTCGAGGGCGTACTTGGGCAGGAGCGGGGGCACCCCCGCCAGCAGGGCCAGCGCGAGCGCGATGGCGAGCCTAGCGGCCACGGCGCGCTCCGAACAGACCCTCCGGCCGCAGGAGCAGCACGATCACGAAGAGACCGAACACCACGAGCTGCTTGAGCGAGCCGGGCAGGAACGCGGCCCC
>Ga0134127_10001099_pt1 | contig 20826 bp, 22 predicted proteins | sample KB31753_FD_96459 | JGI IMG/M metagenome (GOLD analysis project Ga0134127, IMG submission 96459) | Terrestrial soil microbial communities with excess Nitrogen fertilizer from Kellogg Biological Station, Michigan, USA - KB3-175-3 | ecosystem: Environmental > Terrestrial > Soil > Unclassified ... | reverse complement strand
TCCTCAAGACGCTCGCGGGCGCCACGATCGCCCTCGTGACCGACGGCGGCCTGGTCCCTCAGGGCAACACCGATGGGATCGAGCCGCTGAACGCGACGCGCTACGGCGCCTACAGCATCGAGGGCAAGGCCGGGCTCGACGCGGCCCAGTACGACAACGTGCACCGCGGCTACGACACGACGTACGTGAAGCAGGATCCGCATCGACTGGTGCCGGTGGACGTGGCCCGCGAGCTCGAGCAGGCAGGGGTGATCGGCAAGCTGCACGAGACGGTCTACTCGACGGTCGGCGTCGCGACCACGCTGGCTCAGAGCGCGCGCATGGGACGGGAGATCGCCGAGAAGCTGAAGGAGGCCGGCGTCGACGCGGTCATCCTCACCTCCACCTGAGGGACCAGCACTCGCTGCGGCGCAGCGATCACTCGAGAGCTCGAGCGCGCGGGACTGCCGACCGTGCAGGTGTCGACGATGACGCCGGTGGCCGTGATGGTCGGCGCCAACCGGATCGTGTCGGCCGCGGGCATCATTCACCCGCTCGGCAGCGCCGATCTCTCGCCGGAGGACGAGAAGGCGCTCCGGCGCCGCATCGTGGAGCAGGCGCTCCAGGCGCTCCGGACCGAGGTCGCGAAGCCCACGGTGTTCTCCGCCGAATGACCGCGCCGGTCCGGCTCGACGTCTTCTCGGACTACCTGTGTCCGTGGTGCTTCAACGCCGCGGTGCGGCTCTCCGACGTCCGGCGGGCCTACGGCGACCGGGTGAGCGTCCACTGGCGCACCTTCCCGCTCATTCCCGGCGCGCAGCCCGACCGGCGGGTCACCCAGAAGACGCGGGAGGGACGACAGCGCGTGGGCGCCGAGGAGCCGCGGGCTGGATTCGTGCCGCCCGAGATCGACACGCCGCTGCCGTCATCGAGCATTCCGGCGCTGACCGCCGCGAAGTGCGCTGAGCGCCAGGGCGCCGACGCCTTCGAGCGGTTTCACCAGCGGCTCTTCACCGCGCACTTCCGCGACAACGTCGACATCGGCCGACCCGACGTTCTGCGCCGTCTCGCCCGCGAGACCGGGCTCGACGTGACCCGCTTCGAGACCGACTACGCCGGCGAGGCCTACGAGGCGGTGCTGCGCGACTGCGCCGAGGGCGCGGCGTGGTTCGGCGTCTCCGGGCTCCCTACCGTCATCCTCAACGAGAAGCTCTCGGTGGTGGGCGCGGTGCCGACGGAACGTTATCACCTGCTGATCGACTGGATCCTCGCCGGCGAGCCCGGCGGTGTGATCCCGCTCGCCGATGCGCCGGGCGTGCCCGCGGGGCAGAGCTCGGTCGAAGTCCGCTAGACGATCAGGACGATCGACAGGGCAAGCACCGCCCCCATCGCGATGTTGAACACCCGCAAGCCTCGCGGATCGCGCAGAACCCGCTGGACCGTCGCGCCGAACACCAGCCACAGGAAGCAGCTCGGCAACGCGCCGGCGATGAAGAGCCCGCCGAGGAACGCCGACTGCGCGATCGCGCTACCGCCATCGGCGCTGAGAAACGTTCCGGCGGCGCTGGCGCTCACCAGCCACGACTTCGGGTTGATCCACTGGAAGGCGGCAGCGCCACCGTAGCCGACCGGATTGCCGCCGGATCCTGACTCGAGCCGGCGCGAGCTCGCGATCTTCCACGAGAGCCACAGCAGCACCGCGGCCCCGCCCCAGTGGAGCGCGCTCAGCACCCAGGCACTCCTGAGCACCAGGCTGCCGAGCCCGAGCGGCACCAGGAACATCATGGCGCCCATGCCGGTCACCACACCCAGGAGGCACGGAAGCCCGCGCAGCACGCCCGCGTTCGCGCCGGCGGCCGTGAGCATGATGTTGCTGGGCCCGGGAGTGATCGCCGCGACCACGGCGAAGAGAAGAAACGCAACGGCACGGTCTGTAGTCGTACTCTACCTCCAGGACTATGCGCTCCCAGAACACCAGATCGGGCGGCGAAGGTCTTGAACGATCGTGCACGGGCACGGCCGCCGGCTGGCTCGCCGGGCCCGAGCCGGTGGAGGGTGTCGAGCTCCTCCACGCCTGGCTCACGACCGAGGTCTACCAGCGGCATCGCCATGACACGTACGCCGTCGGCGTCACGGATCGCGGTGTTCAGGTCTTCGATTACCGGGGCTCGTCACGGGTCAGCACGCGCGGCCAGGTCGTCGTGCTCTATCCCGACGAGGCGCACGACGGACGGGCCGGCACCCGTGAGGGCTTCGGATACCGCATCGTCTACGTCGAGCCCACTCGCCTCGCCGAGGCCCTGCAAGGGCTTCGCGGCGGCCCAGGCCCGCTGCCGTTCGTGAGTGAGGCGGTGTCGGCGAATCCGGCTCTGGCTCGGGCCGTCGAGGACGCCTTCCGCGGGCCGCTCGACTCGCTCTCGGCGGACAGCATCGTCGTCGACCTGGCCGAGGCGCTGCTGGGCGCGGAGCGAGGCGGCGCGAGACCGGCCGCGGTACGGCGCGTCGACGTCGCGGCAGTCGAGCGCGCGCGACAGCTCCTCGACGCGGAGCGCGCGCGCACCGTGCATTCGTCGGAGCTCGAGTCGATCACGGGGCTGACGCGCTACGAGCTCGCGCGCCAGTTCAGGACGATGCTGGGCACGAGCCCGCATCGCTATCTCCTCATGCGGCGGCTCGCCCTGGCGCGCGACCTGATCCACGCGGCGCGGGCCCTGGTCGACGTGGCGTGTGAGGCGGGATTCGCCGATCAGGCGCATTTCACCCGCGTGTTCAGATCCGCGTTCGGGCTCACGCCCGCTCGCTACCGTGCCCTCCGGATCCGTCCCCTCGACTTGACAGGACCGCGGGCCGTCCAGTGAAATGCCGCGCGTGGAGACCGCCCGCGTGACGCCGAACGGCATGCCCGTCGTCCGCGCGGTCTCGCTCGTGCTGGCGCACGCACCGAGCTTCGTGCGCCTGGGCTCGAAGCCCTTGCGCGTGCTGCGCGAGGTGCAGCAGCCCATCGACTACCTGCAGCCGCACCTCCGCGGCTGGGATGCGGCGCTCGCCTACGCGCCCAACCAGGTTTTCATCGGCAATCTGGGCGTCGATGATCTCGCGGCGCGGCCCACGCCGTGGCATCGCCATCCTCTCGCCGGCGCGGCGCGGTTCGGCCCGGACGGCGAGATCATGCCGGAGGACGAATTCCTGGGCCTCCTCGCGGCCTGCGACGGCTTCGATCTCCTCGCCCTCGACCGCGAGGTCGCCGATCGCGCGCGTGCCGCGCTCGACGGTCATCCCGTGGTCGGTCGGCAGTCGGGCCGTCCGGCGGTGCCGGCTGGAGCCGCACCCGACGCGCTCGCCGAACGGATCGAGCGGCACCACGCGGTACCGCTGGTGGGTGTGGACGGCCGTTTGCTCGGCGCGATGCTACCCGGCCACGACGAGGACGACACGCTCACGGGCCAGGTGCTGCTGGAGAACCTCGCGTGCAAGGCCACCGCGGCGCTCGCGCTGCGTCACCTGCTCGCGCGGCCCGGCGCCATCGCCGCCGCCGACGTGCGCTACGTCATCAACTGCGGCGAGGAGGCCGTCGGCGATCGCTATCAGCGGGGTGGCGGCAACGTCGCCAAGGCGGTTGCCGAATGGGCCGGGTGCGGACGGGCGACCGGCAGCGACGTCAAGGCATTCTGCTCCGGGCCCATGCACGCGCTGATGCTGGCGGGCGCGATGGTGCGCGGCGGCCTGCACGACGACGTGCTGGTGGTGGCCGGCGGCTCGCTCGCCAAGCTCGGCATGAAGTTCCAGGGGCACCTGAAGCACGCGATGCCGATCGTGGAGGACGTGCTGGCCGGGTTCGCCGTGCAGGTGTCGCGCGACGACGGCGTCTCGCCCGTGCTGCGGCTGGACGCGATCGGCCGACATGAGGTCGGCTCCGGCTCGGCGCCGCTCGCCGTCGTGAAGGCCCTCTACAGCGAGCCGCTCGGGCGCGTCGGGCTGACGCTCCTCGACATCGACCGGTTCTCGCTCGAGCTGCACAATCCCGAGGCCACCGAGCCGGCCGGCAGCGGCAACGTGCCCCTGAACAACTACCGGACGCTGGCGAGCCTCGCGGTCGTTGAGAAGCTGATCGCGCGTGACGGCATCGACGAGTTCGTGCGCACGCGCGGCATGCCGGGCTTCTCGCCGACGCAGGGGCACATCGCCTCCGCGATCCCCTACCTCGGCCACGCGCGGCGCGGGCTCACCGAGGGGCGGCTCACGCGCACGATGTTTGCGGGAAAGGGTAGTCTGTTCCTCGGACGAATGACGCAGCTCCCCGACGGGCTCTCGCTCGTCCTGGAGCGCAACGGCGGGAGCTAGAAAGGACGCTCTATGGATCTTCGCGGCAAGAAAGTGATCGCGCTCGGCGAGCGCGACGGCGTGCCGGGCCCGGCGGTGGCGGAATGCGCCAAGCGAGCCGGCGCCGACGTCGTGCTGACGCTGACCGCCTGCTACGTCTGAACGGCGGCGGGCGCCATGGGCCTGGAGGATCAGGCGGCGGTGAAGCGGGTTGCGGACGAGCACGGCAGCGGGGTGGTGGTCCTGCTCGGGACTCCCGATGCCGAGAGCACTCAGACGCTCGCCCAGACCGTCGTCGCCGGCGATCCCTCCTACGCGGGCCCACTGGCCGGAGTCCCGTTGGGGCTCCCAGTCTTCCACGTGTTCGAGCCGGAAGTACGCGACCAGGTACCCGGTGACGTCTACGAGGCCCAGGTCGCCCTGATGGAAATGAGCCTCGATCGCGACGCGATCCTCGCCGGCCTTCGCGAGGCGCGGCGCGCCGGGGCGACGACGTGAGGTGACGCAGCCGAACGCCATGCCCACGAGGACAGGCCCCCCGCGCCGCGCGCCCGCCGTGGTGCGCATCGTGCGCGCTCGGCCTCGGCTGTTCGCGTGCGGCGCGATCGGCGCGGTCGTCGTTGGCACCGCGTTCGCGACGAGCTGGCGGCCCGCGACGCGGCTCCTCACCGGCTGGGACGTGGGCGTCGCCCTCTATCTCGCGCTCGTCTTCCAGATGATGGGCCGCTCGACCATCCACACCATGCGCCAGCACGCGGCCGAGCAGGACGAGGGCCGGCTCACCATGCTGGTGCTGACGGTGGCCTCGGCGCTGGCTAGCCTGGCGACCATCTTCGCTCACCTCGGTGGCGCCGCGGGCACCACCGGCGTCCGGCCACCGGCCAATGTCGCCCTCGCCGCCTTCACGATCCTCCTCTCCTGGGCCTTCATCCACACGATCTTCGCGCTCCACTACGCCCATGAGTTCTACGACGAGACCGACGGCGGCGGCCTCGCCTTCCCCGGCGACCGCGAGCCCGACTACTGGGACTTCGTCTATTTTTCGTTCGTCATCGGCATGACGTCGCAGGTGTCCGACGTCGCCATCACCAGCAAGCTGATCCGCCGCACCGCGGCCGCGCACGGCATCGTGTCGTTCGTGTTCAACGCCGCGCTCCTCGCCTTGACGATCAATCTCGCCGCGAGCGCCCTGTGAGGGCCGCGGCGCGAGCACACGCGCAACGAGATGACAGGGAGACCAGAATGAACCGCCGAACGGGGTTGTCGATCATCGTGTCCGTGGCGCTCCTGACGTCCCTCGGCGGGAGCACCGGCGGCCAGGCGCAGCAGTCGGAGATCAGCTTCTTCATCACGAGCGCGGGCCCGGGAAAGGGCGGAGACCTCGGCGGCCTCACCGGCGCGGACCAGCTCTGCCAGCTCCTCGGCGCGACGGCCGGCGCGGGGACGCAAACCTGGCGCGCGTACCTGAGCACCCAGGGCCCCGGCGCGGTCAACGCCCGCGACCGCATCGGCCGCGGCCCGTGGCTGAACGCCAAGGGCCTCATCGTCGCGAAGGACCTCGCCGAGCTGCACGGCCAGAACAACATCAACAAGCAGACGGCGCTCACCGAGAAGGGCAATCAGGTCAATGGGCGCGGCGACACGCCGAACATGCACGACATCCTCACGGGCTCCCAGCCCGACGGCAGGGCGTTCCCGCCCGGCGAGGATCGCACCTGCGGCAACTGGACGAAGAGCGGGGCGGGCGCGGCGATGGTCGGCCATCACGACCGGCAGGGGCTCAGCGACGACGACGCGTCGAAATCCTGGAACTCGTCGCATGCCTCGCGCGGCCCGGACGGCGGCTGCAGCCAGAACGATCTGAAGAGCACCGGCGGCAACGGGCTCTTCTACTGCTTCGTCGCCCGGTAGCGTCCCCTCGCTGGTGGGTCAATCCACTGGTCACTGGTGGGTGACCACCGATCGAGTCGCTCGCAACCGCTTGATTCAGCGCGCGTCCGATGTGGCACCTGCTTTGCTTCATGCTCCATAGGGTGGGACCGGCCGCCGTTCGGCTCGGTGAGCCGAGAACGGCGAAGGAGGCGCGAATGAGCTGGAGGCAGGGGGCGATTGCTGGACTCGCAGCGCTCTACCTTCTCGGTCTGGGATTCCTCGCCGGCATGACCGCCGACCGCCTGTGGTTCGACGCCGAGCGAACCATGATCCTCGCGCGGCTCACGCTGGCCACGATGCAGGCCAAGGAACGTCTGATGCTGCTCGAGCTGAATCGCACTCCTGGGGCGGACAAGAGCGACGTGCACTGAGCGCGCCGTCGCGGGTGCTGCCGCGCGACGGCGCGCTCGTGACCTACTCGATCGGGCGCGCTAGACGGTGGCCAGCTGCTTCAGCGGCTTCGCGAGCTCGGCGGCCGCGGCCTTGGCGACCATCGTGCCTTCGAAGAAGCGCGGGTTCTGCGTGCCCCAGAGACGCACGGTGTTGCCGAACACGAAATCGCGGAAGTTGTCCTTGGTGATGTGCCCTTCGTCGACCAGCTCGTACGCCTCCCGCAGCGGATGGCGCATGTCGATGACGTCGAAGTGGCCGATGTCCGAGCTGTAGATCGCGTTCAGCTTCGCCGCGAACGGGTTGCCCTTGCCGAACGCCGTCGCGTTCATCCGGTCGTCGGCCTCGCAGCCGAAGTAGAACGGCTTCACGAAGAGATCGATCCAGTCTTCCTTGCGGGTGATCTTGCACGCGGAGAAGTCGTCGAGGTCCTCGACCCCGCCGGTCAGCTCCGGCCCGTGGTCCGGCCAGCCGTCCGTTGCCCGTAGCGACTCGGCGACGTCGGGGTCACCGTACTTCTCGGCCAGGCTCATCAAGAGCGCGCGGTCGAGCTTGCGCGGGTCCATGTTCTCGAGGGCCTTGCGGTTGCGCCGCTCCCAGTGCTCGCACAGGTCGCCGAAGAGCTGACAGGCCCAACCCACTCCACCCTCGAGGAAGGCGAACCGGAGCTCGGGGAAGCGCCGGGTGACGCCGCCGAGGAAGATCGCCTTGGAGACCGCGTGGCCCGCGGCCGCGAAGTGCCCGATGTGGTTGTAGACGAAGTTCGTCGGGGAATTCCTGAGGCCCTGGTTGCTGCCCGCGCTGTGGAAGGTCGGGGCGATGCCGAGCTCGCGGCACTTCGCCCAGACCGGGTCGTAGTCGTAGTCGCTGTCGAGCGCGAGCACGTCGTACCACACCGCCAGCCGTGACGTGTCGGTGTCCGTTCCGGGAACGGCGGGGACACGCCGGGACATGCCGCTGCCAAACATGCCGACCTTCGACCCGAGCTGCTTGGTGACGAACTCGAGCTCCTCGATCGCCTCTTCCGGCGTGTGCATCGGGATGATCGCCGCCGGGGTCATCCGGTCGCTCAGGCTGCGGAAGTAGTCCGCGGTGACGACGTTGTGGGCGCGAACGACCGCGCGCCGGGTGGCATCGTCGCTGATGCGCGGCACGCGCAGGCCGGCCGTCGGATAGATGATGGCGAAGTCGGTGCCGAACTCGTCCAGGCGCTCGTAGAGGAGCCGCGGCATCATCGCGGTCGCTCGGTCCAGCGTGTTCCCGGACTGGCGGGTCCAGAAGCCCGGCTGGGCGACCCGCCGGCGCTTGCGCTCGGCGACCGTCATGCTCAGAGAGTCGACTGTGGTCTTCATGGCCGCGTTGAACCCGTCGCGGGCCTTGTCGCCGCAGACCTTTCCCATGCGCTCGCTGAAGACGGGGTCGAACTCGACCCAGTGGCCGTCGCCGTCGATGACCGGGTGATCGAGATGAGACCGGATGTCCGCCGCCATACGATGTCCGTTCCCGCTCATTTGCTCTCCTCCCCGAGGCTACCTGTGAGCGACTGTCGGTCGGTTGGCCGTATTCTAGCTCATCGACGGAGGCTCGTCCTTGTGAGAAGCTTCCCCCGCGGACCGACCACAGGGCCGGCCCCCGGGGAGGACGAGCGCATGCGGTTTGGACTGTTCGGTAGCGCCCAGGCCAGACGCGGAGGGCCCGACGTCGACAGCGGCGCGGGCTTCCGAGAATTCGTGGAGAACAACGTCGAGGCCGAGACGCTCGGCTACCACAGCACCTTCATCGTCGAGCATCACTTCACCGGCTTCGGTCAGATCTCCGCCACCCTGAACTTGTTGACCTGGATCGGCGCGCGCACCACCACCCTGCGCCTGGGCACCGCCGTGATCGTGCTGGCCTGGCACAATCCGGTGCTGCTGGCCGAGCAGGCGGCGACGATCGACTTGCTCTCCGGCGGCCGCCTGGACTTCGGGATCGGCAAGGGCTACCGCTACAACGAGTTTTCCGGCTTCGCCACGCCGATGGAGGAGGCCGACGCGCGCTTCGACGAATCCCTGGAGGTCATGCTCAAGGCGTGGACGTCGGACCGCCCCTGGTCGCATCGAGGCCGGTACTGGCAGTTCGACAACGTGGTCGTCGAGCCGCCGACCCGGCAGAAGCCGCACCCGCCGCTCTGGATGGGCGCGGGCAGCCCGGCCTCCATCCGGAAGGTCGCGGCGCTCGGCTACAACCTGCTCCTGGACCAGTACGCCTCGTTCGACCAGATTCGCGAGCGCATCGCGCTCTTCCGCGCCGAGGTGGAGGGGCAAGGCCGGGTCTTCGATCCGATCAGCGTCGGCGTCACGCGCTCGATCAACATCGTGACGACTGCTGAAGATCTCGCGCGCGCCAGGGAAAACCGCGTCGCCGGCCGCCGGCGCATCGATCGTCTGGCGCTGCGTCCGGACGGACCGGGCGCGAACCGGGCGCATCTGTCCGACGACGAGATCTGCGCCTCCGCCCTCTACGGCACGCCGGATGAGGTGGCCCGCATGATGGAGACCCTGCGCGAGGCGGGCGCCGAGTACGTGCTGCTCAACAGCGCCGGCGGGCGCCCGACGCTGCGCCGGTTCGCGCGCGAGCTGATGCCCGCGTTCGCCGGAGGGTCGGCCGTCGCGACCGGCGCCGGGGCTGTCGCTTCGACTCGATAACAGCTCGACCGAGGGAGAACCAGATGACGACCCAGGGAGCAGCTCTCGCCTTCACGTCGTGTGACGTCGTCGCCGCCGCCCAGTCCGAGCTACGAGCGCAGGCGCGCGGAGCCGCGCGCGGCAAGAGCAGCGCCAAGCCGGGCCCACGACGGCTCGCGGCGGTGCCGAGCGGCCGGCGCCGCGAGGTAGTGGTGGGCGGGCGCCGCGTGAAGACGATCGACGTGCACGCGCACTGCGTGATCCCGGAGGCGTACGCGCTCCTGGGGCGCAAGGTCGACGACCATCGCGGACCCGGGATCGGCGAGGTCGGCGAACGGCGCATCCGCGAGATGGACGCCCAAGGCATCGACATGGAGGCGCTCAGCATCAACCCGGCGTGGTACCGGACGGAGCGCGACGTGGTAACCCAGGTGATCCGGATCCAGAACGAGCGGCTCGCCGAGTTCTGCGCGAAGTACCCGGATCGCTTCGTCGCCTTCGCGTCGGTGGCCCTTCAGTTCCCCGAGCTAGCAGTACAGCAGCTCGTCGACGGCGTGAAGAAGCTCGGGCTTCGTGGCGCCGCGGTCGGCGCGAGCGTCGCCGACGACGAATTCTCCGATCCGAAGTTTCATCCGTTCTGGGCCAAGGCCGAGGAGCTCGGCGTGCTGATCTTCATCCATCCGCAGAGCACGCCGGATCTCGCGCGGCGCTTCAAGGGTCAGGGCTGGCTGGCCAACACGATCGGCAACCCGCTCGACACGACGATCGCGCTCTCGCATCTGATCTTCGAGGGCACGCTCGATCGCTTCCCCGGACTCAAGATCTGCTCGGCCCACGGCGGCGGCTATCTGCCGTCCTACGCGCCGCGCTCCGACAACAGCCTGCGTGTCGCGCCGGACATGGACACCGGCGTCAAGCTGAAGAAGAAGCCCACGGAGTACTTGCGGCAGATGTACTACGACACGCTGGTGTTCACCTCCGAAGCGCTCCGGCACCTGGCGGCGGAGGTCGGCTCGAACCGGCTCGTGATCGGGACCGATCATCCGATCCCGTGGCAGGACAAGTCGATCGACCACGTCCTCAAGACGCCGGGCTTCAGCGACAAGGAGCGCCGGGCGATCCTCGGCGAGACCGCCGCGAAGCTCCTGGGCATCAAGCTCTAGCCGGCGCTCGCTCGAGCTCCCGATCGCCGACGGGACGCAAGTCCGTCGCGTCACTTGACGTGCGGCAGAGACTGGCCTCAGAAGATGTAGCTGGCGGTGCACCCCGACAACCCCACCCGTTGTCTCAGTGCATGACCGAGAACCCTTGGCAGCAAGGAGCTTCGCGATGGCGAACCAGTCAACGCCCCTCTCCGCCGACGAGCTCAAGAAGATCGACGCGTACTGGCGTGCCTCGAACTATCTCTCGGTCGGGCAGATCTATCTCTACGACAACCCGCTCCTGAGAAAACCGCTCACCAAGGAGCACGTCAAGCCCCGGCTGCTGGGGCACTGGGGGACGACGCCGGGCCTCAACTTCATCTACGTTCACTTGAACCGCGTCATCAAGAAGTACGACCTGGACGTGATCTACGTGGCGGGCCCCGGGCACGGCGGGCCCGGGCTGGTGGCCAACACCTACCTCGAAGGAACGTACAGCGAGGTCTATCCCAACATCTCGCAGGACGAGGACGGGATGAAGCGGCTCTTCACCCAGTTCTCGTTTCCCGGCGGCATCCCGAGCCACGTCGCCCCCGAGACGCCCGGCTCGATCCACGAGGGCGGCGAGCTCGGCTACGCGCTGTCGCACGGGTACGGCGCTGCCTTCGACAATCCCGACCTGCTCGTCGCGTGCGTCGTCGGGGACGGTGAGGCCGAGACGGCGGCACTGGCCACGAGCTGGCATTCCAACAAGTTTCTGAACCCGGCCACGGACGGCGCCGTCCTTCCTATCCTCCATCTGAACGGTTACAAGATCGCCAATCCGTGCGTGCTGGCCCGGATCAGCCGCGAGGAGCTCGACCATCTCCTGCGCGGCTACGGCCACACGCCCTACTTCGTGGAAGGCGATGATCCGGAGGCGATGCATCAGCTCATGGCCGGCACCCTCGACACCATCGTCGAGGATATCCAGCGCGTCCAGACGACCGCCCGCCGCGGCGGAGGTCGTGCCGAGCGGCCTCGATGGCCCATGATCGTTCTCCGCTCACCCAAGGGGTGGACCGGACCCAAGGAGGTCGAAGGAAAGAAGACCGAGGGATTCTGGCGGTCTCACCAGGTTCCGATGGGCGAGATGCACGAGAATCCCTCGCACGTGAAGCTCCTCGAGGACTGGATGAAGAGCTATCGGCCTCAGGAGCTCTTCGACGCGAGCGGCCGGCTCAAGGCGGAGCTGGCCGAGCTGGCCCCGAAAGGCCCGCGGCGGATGGGCGCCAATCCGCACGCCAACGGCGGCCTTGTGCTGAAGGATCTCAAGCTCCCGGACTTCCGGGACTACGCGGTCGAGGTACCCCGCCCCGGCGCGTCGGATGCCGAGGCGACGCGGGTGATGGGCCGGTTCCTCCGGGACGTCATGAAGCAGAACATCGGCGACAAGAACTTTCGTCTGTTCAGCCCGGACGAGAACAACTCGAACCGCTGGCAGGACGTCCTCGAGGTGACGAACCGCGCCTGGAATGCCGAGATCTTGCCCTATGACGACCACCTGGCGCCCGACGGCCGGGTGATGGAGATGCTGTCGGAGCATCAGTGCCAGGGCTGGCTCGAGGGGTATCTGCTGACAGGCCGGCACGGCTTCTTTTCGTGCTACGAGGCGTTCATCCACGTGGTCGACTCGATGTTCAACCAGCACGCCAAGTGGCTCAAGGTCTGTGACGACATCCCGTGGCGGCGGTCGATCGCCTCGCTGAACTACCTGCTGTCGAGCCACGTCTGGCGTCAGGATCACAACGGCTTCAGCCATCAGGACCCGGGATTCATCGACCACGTCGTCAACAAGAAGGCCGAGGTGATTCGCGTCTACCTGCCGCCCGACGCCAACTGCCTGCTGAGCGTCACGGACCATTGCCTGCGCAGCCGCGATTACGTCAACGTGATCGTGTCGGGCAAGCAGCCGGCGCCGCAATGGCTCACCATGGATGAGGCCGTCAAGCACTGCACCGCCGGACTCGGCATCTGGGACTGGGCCAGCAATGATCAGGGCGGGGAGCCCGACGTCGTGATGGCCTGCTGCGGCGACGTGCCGACGCTCGAGACTCTGGCCGCGGTTCAGCTGCTCCGCAAGCACGTACCGGACGTGAAGGTGCGGGTGATCAACGTCGTCAACCTGATGACGCTGCAGCCGCGCGAAGAGCATCCGCACGGCTTGACGACTCGCGAGTTCGACGTCCTCTTCACGACGGACAAACCGATCATCTTCGCGTTCCACGGCTACCCGTGGCTGATCCACCGGCTGACCTACCGGCGCACCAACCACGAGAATCTGCACGTGCGCGGCTACAAGGAAGAAGGGACGACGACCACGCCCTTTGACATGGTCGTGCTCAACGACATCGATCGTTTCCACCTCGCCGGCGACGTCATCGATCGCGTGCCTGGGCTCCGCGCTAAAGCCGCCTACGCCAAGCAGGCGATCCGCGACAAGCTGATCGAGCACAAGCAGTACATCGCCCGGCACGGCGAGGACATGCCCGAGATCCAGGAGTGGCGCTGGGGCGCTGAAGAGAAGGCCGCGAATTCACGCCGCGACACCGCGGCAGACTTTTGACGGCGGACCGAGAATCGAGCCGTGGTGACCAGCACGCAGAGCGTCTTCGTGATCCGCCACGGTGAAACTGAGTGGAGCCTGAGCGGGCAGCACACCGGCACGACCGATATTCCGCTCACCGAGAACGGCCGGGCGCTCGCGCGGCGTCTGGGTCCTATTCTGGCCAAGGAGGCGTTCCAGCTCGTCCTCACGAGCCCCCTCGGTCGAGCCCGCGAGACCTGTGAGCTGGCGGGGCTCGGCGCGCGCGCCGCGCTCGAGCCCGACCTGAAGGAATGGAACTACGGCGATTACGAGGGACTCACCTCCGAGCAGATCCATCTGAAGCGACCGGGGTGGATGGTCTTCCGGGACGGCTGTCCGGGCGGCGAGAGCCCGAGCCAGATCGGGGCGCGGGTCGACCGAGTCATCGCCAGGGTTCGCGCCGCGACGGGCGACGTTGTTCTCTTCGCCCACGGCCACGTGCTTCGAGTTCTGGTCGCGCGATGGATTGGACTTGTGCCGGGCGCCGGTGAGCATTTCCTGCTCGACACCGCGACGCTGAACGTCCTTGGTAACTACCGCGGCTCGCCCGCGGTGAAGGTCTGGAACGCTCCGCTCGCGTGAACGCCTCTGAGATCAGGCCGAGCCCATGGCGCGCCGTTCTCGCCGCCACCGTGCTCAACCTCCCGTTCGGCTCGCTGTACGCCTTCAGCGTCTTTCTGAAACCGCTCGAAGCGCTGCTCGGCGTGAGCCGCGGCGACCTCGCACTGGTCTTCGCGCTGGCGTCGGCCGGATTCGGCGTCGGCATGCTCCTGGCGCCGCGCCTCTTCGGCCTGGCGCCGACCGCGCTCCTGGTGCTGGCCTGCACGGTCGCCGGCACGTCGGGCGCCGTTGTCGCCGCGACCGCCGGCGGCCTCGCCCAGCTGGCGCTCGGCTACGGCGTGCTCTTCGGCGCCGGCGGCGGCGCGGGCTACATCCTGGCGCAGCAGACCGTGAACCTGGCCGTGACCCGCCGGCATGGTCTCGTGAACGGCTACGTCGTGAGCCTGTATCCCGCCGGCGCGATGATCGCCGCGCCGCTCTTCGGCTGGTCGATCCAGGCGATCGGCGTGCGCGCTACTCTCGGCGGCTTCGGCGCCGTGCTCGCCGTCACCGGCGCGATTGCTGCGTGGCTCGTCGCGCATTCGGGCGTCGCGCTCGGGGCGGCATCGGCGAGCATCATTCCCGATGAGGCCGAGCGGCGCCGCAGCGTGTTCTGGCGGCTCTGGATCGTCTTCTTCCTCGCGGCGTCCGCCGGGCTCATGGTGCTCAGCCAGGCGGCGGGCATCATCACCGCGTACGGCGGCGCCACGGTCCTCGCCGTCTACGGCACGACGTTCATCGCCGCCACCATCGCCGCCGCGCGGCTGGGCGGCGGCTGGATGGTCGACTGGCTCACGATTCCGGCGGTCGCCGCCGGCGCGCACGCGGTGGCGCTGGCCGGCAACCTGGCGCTGACGCTCTGGCCCGGCCCCGGTGTCTCGGTCATCGCGCTGGCGCTGGTGGGCCTGGGATACGGCGTCATTTCCGGACTCACGGCCGCAGCAGTCGCCGTGTACTGGCGGCGGGCGCTCTACGGTCGGATGGCGAGCCGCATCTACATAGCGTGGTGCGCGGCGGCGATCATCCTGCCGATCACGGCCGGCTACCTCTACGACCTGACCCGCGGCTATGGCTCGGCGATCCTGATCGCCGCCGGCGGCAACGCGCTCGGCATCGTCGTGGCGCTCGGGCTGCCGCACCAGCGCACCGCGCGGGCCGCCGAGCCCCTTCGTTCGACCGCGCCCGGCACGACTCGGTCGTATACTCCTCGCGTATGACCCAGTCAGGAGGCCAGCCCATGGTGACCCTCGAGTTCCACGACCCGTCCGGCGTCATCGCGGTGAAGCAGCCGCACGCCCCGCGTGTCTCCACCCTCGCCGGTAAGCGCGTCGGCTTCGTCAGCAACGAGCAGTGGCAGGCCTATCGCATGCTGCCGCTCCTCAAGTCGCTGCTCGAGGCGGACTTCCCGGGCATCGAGGTCTTGCCCATCGACGCGTTTCCGCAGGGCAACGCGCTGATCGGCTCGGAGGAGACCGCGGCGCTCGTGAAGCAGAGCGGCGTCGACGCCGTCGTCATCGGCAACGCCGCCTGAGGGTCCTGCGCCACTGCATGCGGCCGGGCGGCCGCTAGGCTCGAAGCAGAAGGCATTCCGACCGTCACGCTCACCCGTGAGGATTTCGTCGGCGTTATGACGAACGCGGTCGCCGGCCTCGGGCTGGCGCCCGACGCGGCGATGGTCACGTTCCCGATCGCGATGTTCTTGCCGGGGAGCGATATCACCCCGGTCGAGGCGCGCAAGCAGGAGTTCTACGACGGGCTCACGACGTGGCGCTCGGCCTTCGCCGGCGGCGCCGCGAGCGAGCCGCCGATGATCCGTGTGCAGGCCTCGAGCGCGGAGGCGGCGTTCGCGCGCGCGAACGACGTGATGCTGACCAACCGCTGGAGCGACGGCCTGCCGGTCTGGCCCCCGACACGCGAGCGAGTCGAGTGGATCCTGCGCGGCACGGCAGAGCCGCGGCGGCGCGAGCTCGGCACCTTTCCGCCCCGTGGCGGCGTGACCACGATCGAGAGCTGCGCGATCGCGCTGGCGATGGCGGGCGGACGACCGGAGTATCTTGGGGTCCTGATAGCGGCCGTCGAAGCGTTCCTCGACGAGGACTCCGGAAGCGAGCAGCTCCAGGCCGCCTCGGGCAGCGCGTTTCCCGTCGTCATCGTCAACGGGCCGATCGGCGCGCAGATCAGGCTGAACGCCGGCTTCGGCTGCCTGGGGCCCGATCCGCAGCGGCCGGCGGGCGCCAGCATCGGCCGCGCGCTCCGGCTCCTCCAGCAGAATCTCGGAGGCGCCCTGCCCGGCATCGGCACGATGGCCAATTACGGCGGCATGCGCTACACGAACGTCGTCTTCGCCGAGGACGAGGCGAACCTGCCCGCCGGCTGGCCGGCGCACGGTGTCGAACGCCACGGCTTCAAGCCGGGCCAGAGCTCGATCTCGCTCGCGTTCGCCAACGGTGTGACCAACATCCGCCGCCGCGGCGCCAAGAAGGAAACGCCCGAGGAGGACGCGCTCCAGGGCATGTATCGCATGGCCGATTTCATGCGCGTGCCCAACATGCCCGGTCTCTCGGGCTACGAGCACGGCACGCCGGGCATCCTGATGCTCCCGGGCGTGGTGGCGAAGACCATGGCCGGACTCGGCTGGACCAAAACGTCGATCCGCGAGTTCTTCTGGGAGCACTCGCGGATTCCGGGCGAGCACCTGCGGCGAGCAGGATGCCCGGCATGGATCGAGATCGACTCGAAGAAGGTGACGCGCGAGAGCCTCGCCCTGGACCCGTGGCCGATCACCGCCAGCCCCGACAACTTCATCGTCCTCGTCGCCGGTGGCGGCCACCCGACCAACAGCTACTGGCTGCAGGGCTACAGCCCCGGCGTCGTCGGCCGTGCGATCGAGGTGCCGCCGAGCTTCGAGGCGTTGATCGCCGACGCCGAGCGCGACCTGGGGCCGCGCCCGGCGTAGATCTCAGCGCGGCTCTTTCGTCTTCAGCTCGGCGTCGTGCTCCGTGAGAAAGGTGCGGATGTCCGCGGCCATGTCGAGCAGCTTGGTCCACTGCTCCTTGTAGAGGGTAACCGGGAAGCGGCCGAGCCCGTAGACGGAGACCCCGCCCTTCTCGCTCACCTTGATCGACACGCCGCGCGTCGCCCGGGCCTTCAGCGCGGCATTCTCGGCCTTGAGTCGCTCGACCTCGTCTTTGAGCGCGTCGTCAGCCATCGTCCTATCCCGGAATCTTCCAGTCGAGCCACGTGCAGAGCGCGCGTCCCATGATCAGCTCCTTGTCCTTCGCCGAGAGCCACGGCAGCTCCTCGGTGAACATCGTCACGCACTGCTTCCACGAGCATGGCATACGCGTGATGTCGGTGCCCCAGAACATCCGCTCCGGGCCGAAGGCATCGTAGAGCTTTCTGATGTGGCCGTGAATATCGCGATACGGATACGCCTCGGCCGAGTAGCTCGGCGCACCGGTCGCCTTCAGCGCCACGTTGCGATGCTTGGCCGCCGCCACCAGCTCGGGCAGGTTCGACCAGGCCGCGTCGGGGCGCCCGAAATGGTCGATGATCAGCTTGAGCCCGGGATGGCGCTCGGCGATCCGGCCGATCACTTGAAGAAGCCCCGGTCCGAGCAGCGCGACCGGTAGCCCCGCGCGCTCGGCGGCGGGCCAGAGCCAGTCGAGTGTGCCGTCGCTCAGCCACGTCTTCTGATGTGGCTGCAGCAGCGCGAAGCGAAGCCCCTTCATCCCCGGCCGGCTCTTCAGGCCATCGACGAGCGTGCGGCTCTCGGGCTTGTCGAGGGGAAAGTTGCCCAGAATCGCGAGCCGGTTGGGATGCTGGCGCGCGGCCTCGACGGCGAGCGCGTTGGAGTCGGGGTCCCAGCCGGGTGGATGGATGACGGCCGCGTCCACGCCGCCCTCGTCCATCTCCTTCAGGACGTCGGCGGCCGTGAAGTCGGTCACCTGCCGATGGTTCGCGTTCGTGGGCTTGTTGTTTCGCCAGATGTGGATCTGTGCGTCGACGACCAGCATGAGGTGCTCCTTTCTCTCGGTAGAGCTTCTTTAGCCGAGGATCCCATGGTCTTCAAGGCCGCGACCGCCTCAGCTCCCGCCGCGCCGCTGGGCGACGAGCCACTCCGCCGCCGACGGCACGTTGGGATCGCGCGGCCGCAGATTGTAGTAGGGCACCAGCGGGAAGTAGGCGTGGGCGAGCCGGCGAAGCTCGGCGACGGGCTCCGGATGCAGATCGACCCGCAGGTCGACCATCGCGTACGGCTCGCGGTCGACGACGTAGAGCCCGCTGGAGACCTCGCCGTTGGGCTGGCCGCCCGCCGCCTTGCCCGCCTCGAGCGATCGGAGCAGACGCTCCCAGAGCGCGAGATCGGCGCTCCGCTGAAAGACGTCGAACATGGCGTCCGCGACGTCCTTGCTGACGACGGCGTTGGCCGCGACCACCACGTTGCGGTCGGCGCGATGGCCGGCCCACGGCTTGTTCTCGGCGCCCGTTCGCGCGGCGGTGAGCCCGGTCACGTCCAGGCACCCGAGCTGGCGGCGCTCCACGAACTGATCGCTCGCCGCGATCTCCTGCAGGGCACGCGGCGCCGAGTAGCCGGCGCGCATCAGATTCAGGCCGAGATGGCCCAGACGCGGATTGGTGCTGGCCTGGGTGACGACCGCGCCGATCCCCGGTGCCACGTGGATGCAGCGCGAGCCGACCGCCATCTCGCTGGTGGCGATGGCGATGCCGAACATTCCGGTGCGCTCGCACCGGCCGATGAGCGAGAACGTCGTGAACTCGATGCCGATCATGAAGGTCCTCCCCGCCGGGATTGTATAATCCGGCCACTCCAGATGAAATTCGTCGGTGTTCCGATCAAGCGGCTCGAGGATCCGCGGCTGCTCGTCGGCGGCGGGCGGTTCGTGGACGACGTGGTCCGCCCCGGCATGGTGCACGCGGTCGTCGTGCGGAGCTCGCACGCCCATGCGCGCGTCCGCCGCGTCGATGTGCGCCGGGCCCTCGCGCTGCCCGGTGTGCTCGCCTGCGTCACGGGCGCCGAGCTCGCCGGCGTGCCGACGATCCCGCTACGCCAGGGCGCCAGGCCGGAGCACGCGGCCTTCCTGCAGCCCCCGCTGGCCCGCGAAACCGTGCGCTATGCGGGCGAGCCCGTCGCGGTCGTCATCGCCGGCGACCGTGCCACTGCCGTCGACGCGCGCGATCTGGTCGAGATCGATTACGAAATCCTGCCGGCGCTCGTCGACCCCGCGCACGCGGAGCGGCCGGGCGGGCCGGTTCTGTTTACGGGCGGCAATGTGGTGGACTCCTGGACCACGGCCCTCGGCGATGCCGACGCCGCGTTGCGCGAGGCGGCCTGCGTGGTGCGAGAGCGGTTTGCGGTAGGCCGGCAGACCGCCGCGCCGATGGAGACGCGCGGGCTCGTGGCCGAGTGGGACCGGGCGGCGGGCCGCCTGACGGTGTGGGGCACGACGAAGGTCCCCTACTTCAACCGGCAGACGCTGGGCACCATGCTGGGCCTCGACGAGGCGCGCATCCACTTCGTCGAATCGGACGCCGGCGGCGGCTTCGGCGCGCGCGGCGAGTTCTATCCCGAGGACTTCCTGGTGCCCTACCTCGCCCGTCGCCTCGAGCGGCCGGTGAAGTGGGTCGAAGATCGTCGCGAGCACTTCCTCACGATCAACCACTCCCGGGAGCAGCAATGGTCGGTCGCAGCCGCCGCCGACGCGCGCGGCAAGCTCCTGGCGCTCGACGCCACGCTGGTGAACGTCCTGGGCGGTTATCTGCGCACCCACGGCGTCTGGGCGGCGCGGCTCACCGCGTCCTACCTGGCCGGGCCCTATCGATGGCCGAGCTATCGCTGCCGCGTCTCCTGCGTCATGACGAACAAGACGCCGACGGGTACCGTGCGCGCGCCAGGATTCTACGAAGGCACATTCGTGCGTGAGCGAATCGTCGATCTCCTCGCCGCGCGCCTCGGGCTCGATCCCGCCGAGATCCGTCGCCGGAATCTCCATGGCCCCAAAGACCTGCCGTTCACGGTCAGCACGGTGGCCTCCGCCGTGACCGGACGCGAGGCCGACTTCACGGGCGAGGACTTCCCCGAGATGTTCGAGCAGGCGCTGAAGGCCGGTCAGTACGAGGCGCGAGTGGCCGCGTGCCGCGAGCGGAACGCCGCCGGCGGCGACGTGAGGTTCGGCGTCGGGCTGGCGGCCGTCGTGGAGACTTCCGGGACCGGTCCGTTCGAGAGCGCGAGAGCGACGCTGACTCCCGAGGGGACGATCGCTCTCGCGACGGGCGCGACCGCGCTGGGCCAGGGGCTTCCAACCACGCTCGCTCAGGTCTGCGCCGAGGTGCTGCAGGTCCAGCCCGCCGAGATCACCGTACACCTGGGCGATACGCGCTGGATGCCGCAAGGCGTCGGCAGCTCCGCCAGCCGATCGGCGGTCATGGCGGGAAGCGCCGTGCATGAGGCGTCCACGCGGCTGCGAGAGCAGATCGTGACGATCGCGGCGGCGCACTTCGAGGCGAGCCCCGCCGACATCACGCTGGTGGACGGCGCGGCGCTCGTGCGCGGCGTGCCCGATCGACGCATCTCGCTGCGCGAGATCGCGGCGCTCGCCGGCCGGCCGCTCGAGGCCGAATGGCGTCACGAGACCACGCGCGCCGTCGGCTCGTTCGGAGTCCATCTCTCCGTGGTCGGCGTGGACCTCACGACCGGCCGGGTCGAGCCCGAGACGCACTTCGTCCTGTGCGACGTCGGCCGCGCGATCAATCCCACGATCGTCGAGGGCCAGCTGGTGGGCGCCGTCATCCAGGGGCTCGGCCACGCAACCTCGGAGGAGCTCGTCTACGACGAGAGCGGCCAGCTGGTGACCGGAACCTTCATGGACTATGCGTTGCCGACCGCCGACCGCGCGCCGGCCGTCGAGCTCCTGATCGAGGAAGCGCCGACGCCGACGAATCCCCTGGGCGTGAAGGGCGCTGGAGAAGCGGGAACGTCGGGCGTGGGCGCCGCGGTCGCCAACGCCGTGGCCGCTGCCGTCGGCCCTGCCGCCGCCCGCCAGCTGCCCGTGACGGCGCCGCGAATCAAGGCGGCGTTGAGAGGGATCGACCCATGACTGAAACGTCCGAAGTCGTCGTTGTCGGCGCCGGAATCATGGGCGTGAGCACC
>Ga0134127_10001096_pt1 | contig 20867 bp, 15 predicted proteins | sample KB31753_FD_96459 | JGI IMG/M metagenome (GOLD analysis project Ga0134127, IMG submission 96459) | Terrestrial soil microbial communities with excess Nitrogen fertilizer from Kellogg Biological Station, Michigan, USA - KB3-175-3 | ecosystem: Environmental > Terrestrial > Soil > Unclassified ... | reverse complement strand
TTTGGTGCGGTGTTCTATGAAATGCTAACGGGAAAGCGAGCATTTCGTGGGGAATCCCCAATCGAGATCATGAGTGCGATTTTGAGTCAGGAACCGCCCGAACCCGCGGAAGCGGAGCGCGTGATCGCTCCTGCGTTTGAGCGCATTGTTCGGCACTGCCTGGAGAAACGAGCTGAGAATCGTTTCCAGTCAACGAGAGATCTTGCATTCGATCTCGAATCATTGGCCGGTGCAGTTACCACTTCGGGCTCGACACTTACAACACGTCCTGTTTCAAAATTGCCTGCGGCCGTGCCTGGGGCCAAAAGAATTTTGGTGGCTTCGGCCATCGCCCTCACTTTGATTGCACTGGCCGCTGCTTACTTCCTGGGAAAGAGCAGTGTTAGGCAAGGAGATCCACCTTCGTACGTCCAGCTCACTTTTCGCCGGGGAACGATTTATTCAGGGCGCTTCGCAGCGGATAGCGAGACGGTGCTGTTCAGTGCAACGTGGAATGGCAATCCGCTTGATATTTATGAAATGCGAGCCGGGACTCCTGATTCGAAGGCTCTCGGGCTGACCGATGCTCATTTGCTGTCCGTGTCTTCGACCAGCGAGATGGCAGTGCTTATGAACAGTCAACATCTCTGGCATTCGGTCAGACGCGGTACATTAGCGCGCATGCCTCTGGGCGGAGGCGCCGCTCGCGAAATGCTGGAAAATGTTCAGGAAGCCGACTGGGGCCCGGATGGAAATATTGCGGTCGTTCGCTTCGCTCAGGATCGCAATAAGCTTGAGTATCCCATTGGCAAAGTTCTATACGAAACGGATGGGTATATCAGTAACCCGCGCGTCTCACCCGAGGGTAATGCGGTGGCATTTCTCGATCACCCCGTTCCCGGCGACGATCGCGGATCAGTGATGCTTGTCGATGCAAACGGTCAAAAGAAAAAGCTAACCGGTGATTGGGCTGGAGAAGATGGCCTCGCGTGGTCAGCGGCCGGCAACGAGGTCTGGTTTACAGCCTCGAAGAGCGGCGAAGCGCAGGCATTGTATGCGGTGACGCTTTCGGGAAAAGAAAGAGTTGTCGCCCGAGCACCAATAAGTCTGCACCTTCAGGATATTTCTCGTGAGGGGAAAGTTTTGCTGACTGGAGAAAATCAGTCGACGCCGATTTCCTGTCTGGTTCCCGACGAAACCAAGGAGCGTGATCTTTCGTGGTTAAACTCGGTGAGGATTAACGATCTATCTTCCGATGGCAAGACTTTCGTATTCACCCACTTTGGTCAGAGTAGCGGCACTAATTATCAAGTCTATCTTCGTAAGACTGATGGCACCTCTGCGATCCAACTCGGCGATGGGTTTGGGGGTAGTTTTTCGCCGGACGGTAAATGGGTTTCATCCATTCGATCTTCTCCGGCTGAGATACTTCTTTTGCCTACGGGTGCCGGTCAAGAGAGACGCCTTGAACCTTCTGGTATCGAGCAGTTTGGCTACAGTACCTCCTGGTTATCCGATGGCAAAAGCATCGTCTTCAATGGCAAAGAACCGGGACGTTTGCAACGTACTTATTTACAGAGTGTTGACGGTGGCCCTCCGCGTCCGATCACACCAGAGGGCATCGTAGGCACTCTTGTTTCCCCAGACGGGAATTTCCTTTTGGCACGAGACCTGGCTGAGAAGGAAGCAATGGCAGTTTACCCATTGAAGGGCGGTGAGCCGCGACCGATTCCTGGTTTGGAGGAGAGCGATCGAGTAATTCGTTGGGGACTCGATGGACGAACCCTCCACGTTTATCGTCCCAGAGAACGGCCGCTGAAGCTTTTCAAGCTCAATCTTGCGACGGGACAAAAAGAACCTGGTAAAGAGATAATTCCTGCCGATCTCGCGGGCATTCGTGGCCCGATCAACGTTTTGATTACCGCGGACGGCCGGGGATACATCTATGCCTTTACTCGTTCGCTTTCGGACCTCTATTTAGTTACGGGTCTCAATTAACCGCTCAGAGTGACGCCTCCTTCAGTGCGGCATTTTGGTTGAAAAGTTCAGACGTTGCGTATAGACTCCGTCGCAATCCAACCAGCGCCCGTATTTCGTTCAGCGCCCAGTCTGTCCTACCTTCTATCTCTTGAAAGGAGATAAATTTTCATGCAAGAACATGAAGCTTTGCGAGAAGCTGAAAACCTTCGCTTCCGATTTCAGATGAATAATCGTTTGCGGCTCGAATCTTTAGCAGCCGTGTCGAAAGTATTCCGTGAATTTGGCGAGCCCATTAGCGACGATTTATTGTCGTCTCTCGTATTTGCGCTACCCAAAGAGTTGATCGCAAGTAACGGCGTCGGTTATGTCGTCGGAAACGGAAACTTACATGCGGGTCAGTACGGTAATCCCAGCGGACCGCCGCAGCCAGGACCAAGTGGGCCGCCGCAGCCAGGACCAAGTGGGCCGCCGCAGCCAGGACCAAACAAGCCACCCGAGCCTCCGCCAGGGCCAAACAAACCACCCGAGCCTCCGCCAGGGCCAAACAAACCACCCGAGCCTCCGCCAGGACCGGACAAGCCGCCTGAGCCTCCGCCAGGACCGGACAAGCCGCCCGAGCCTCCGAGGCCGTAGTCTGCTACCGTTGGCTCTCGATTCGCCTGGTCAGTGTTAGTTTTCAACCTGAGATTCAAACAGGCGAGTTGGCTCATTCGAAACCTTTAACGAGCGTTAGGCTTGTCTTCGCGCGAGAGTGGCCTGGTCTACTTAAATGCTGGCGAGCCTTTCGCTCCGCCCTCGAAGCCGATTTACTTCTACGGCGGCTAATAGCTTCATAGATTGAACGAACAATGAGCGCTCATAAAGAAGAGTCTCACGGTGTCGTCTCGCTGTGGTTGTACGAACCCGCTGAATGCAAGCTGATCGTCGAGGGTCTTCAGAAGCTTGACGGCTGGAACGCCGCGTTGATTCGGGAAGCGCAGGAAGGCGAAAACTATAATATTGTTGCCAGGTCAGACGTACGCTCGGCAAGCACGCCCAACTCGCCCGCTGTCGAAAAACTGTATGACGAGTTTGAGATGAAGTTGGACTTGTTAGTCAAACCTCTCGTTCTTAAACTTTGGAAACTGGACCTCAGAAACCACTCAGGAACTCACCTTCTGAAATATGAAGCGGCAGATCATTACCAACCTCACAGAGACACAGGTCTTGGTTTTGACGCACGGTATTTCAGTGTAGTTTGCTATCTGAACGCTGACTTCACCGGCGGCAGGACCCTCTTCCCAACGCTTAACTACGCTGTGACGCCTGAAGCGGGAAAGGCGATTCTCTTCCCTTCAAACTATTTGCATAGCAGCGAGCCCGTGATCGAGGGCAGAAAATTCGTCCTTGTTTCGTGGATAGAGGGGCCGGCACAGGTCAAATGGATTTAACCGGACGACCTGGAAAATAAGGATCTCGGTAGAAATCTCTTGCTTCCCTAATTTGAGTGAATATCTCATCGAGAATCGATCCCGCAGATGCTTCTACAACTGGATCCCACACTTTTGCGGCTTGCTCGACCGTAAAGTAGTGGCGTTTATCCCAGCGTTCATCAGCGTAGGCGTAGTGGATTATCGCCGCTCTCACTTTCTCATCTGGAAAGTAATTGGTATCCGCAAGGCGAGTAATATTAAGTTTCAATCCCAACTTAACAACGGCTAGGCCAAACGCATACATGACGTCTTCCCATTGGCGAGGATGAAATGCGTCTATCGCGTGCAGCCATGTCGTGCCGAACTCACACGCCTGAGGTGCGGGGATGATATAGGGCACGCTACAGCTTAAAGAGTCTTTCTGCGAGTAGACCCTCTCACTAGCAATGCCAAGTTCTCGCGACGCGGCGCTGACAGAGTCAGATTCGTAGTTCAAGATAGAGCTGAACTCACCGGAGAGGATCTCAGGGAATTCGATCGTTCGCGTAAAGATCAGATCCGCATCACAAAGAACTATGAAAGCGTTCTGATCGGTAATAAGTTTTGCAGCTTCAATGAGGCTGCCGGGGTGATTGCGGCAGGCGTAATTATCGCCGCTTCCATGGACGCGATAATTGGGCGCGGGATGAACAGCGCAACCGGCCTTAACCAAATCGTAGAAACCTGAATACCAGTTACTGCGTGAGTCGTGAACGATTATGAGCGGTTGCTGATTTAGCCTGGTGACGCAGGAAAAATAAAACAGCTGACACTGCCACCCCATATATGGATTGTTTTCAGCTGAAACAACAATCTGGTGCTTGCCCATCTGGATTCAATCAAGCGTTGTAAGCCTGAACCATCATTAGTACTTGCCGTTCTCGGCCACCATCAAACTCACAAAGGAAGATTCCCTGCCAACGTCCAAGCAACAGCTTTCCTTTCTCGAATGGCACGGTCAGCGAAGTGCCCACGAGACTCGTCTTGATGTGAGCGTCGGAATTTTCTTCGCCGTGGCGGAATCCCATCCCGTGTTGCGGGATGAGAGTGCGCAGCGCATGCAACATGTCGCGAGGCACGTCGGGGTCGGCATTTTCGTTGATCGTCAAACCGGCGGTTGTATGCTGGACGTAGAGAACGCAGAGACCATCGGTTGCTTCTGACTCGGTAAGCTTTTGCTGTACTTGCTCGGTAAACTCGACGAGCTCTTCTCGATGGTGAGATGTGACCCTTAGCGTGTACATGATTACATTCTAAAGCACGCGTCCAGTGGAAACATCCTAAAGTTCACCAAAAAACAAAAGGCCGCCGGTCATGCGACCTACGGCCTCTGCTTACCAATCTACTGTGGGGTTATTGCTTTTGGGAGGCCTTGCGTTTCAGAAGCGCCCATCCGGCTGGAAGCACCGCGGCTGCCAACACAATCTTGATGATGTCACCTGGGATGAACTTGAGCACTGTAAGTTGAAAGGCGACGGTTAGCGGTGTGTTGGTAACGAGGGCAAACCAAGTCCAACCGCTGAGCATGATTACGACCGAACCAATCGCCATTGCGGCTACAGCAGTCAAGAAGCGTCGATCCCAGTCATGTTCCGCAAACGCGCCAGTGATGAAGGCTGCCGCTGGGAAAGCGACAAGATACCCGCCGGTCGGTCCCAGTAAATGACCCAAACCCCCGTGACCGCCCGAGAAGAATGGCAAACCGCTGGCACCTTCCATCAAGTAGACGATCATTGCCATTGCACCCAGACGCGATCCGAGGAGCGCTCCGGTTAAGAGGACAACGAAAGTTTGGCCGGTGATCGGCACAGGGCCAATCGGGATTAGGATCTGGGCCGAGAGCGCCATCAGTAAACTGAAACTGAAGACGAGCCCAACGGATCGAGTCCAGTCGAGCGGCGCGAGCGCTGTTCCGAGCAATGTGTCAGGTTTGGCGAAGGTTGTACTCATAGTGTTCGACAATTCTTGCTTGTCGCCCCCAAAGTTTTAGTCTGCACCCATACCCTTAGCCTGTACATCAGCATTCGCTTTCACGATGGTGCCGATGCGCATGCCGTGGAAAGAACGAATTACAAAGAAGACCGAGATAGCAAAGAATACCGCAGCCATCACGTGAGTGATCATGGGACCGTTCTCGCCGCGATTGGCAATCGAAACCGCCAGCTCAACAGCGAGAAGTCCAAAGAGCGTCGTGAACTTGATCACCGGATTCATAGCAACTGACGAAGTGTCCTTGAACGGATCGCCAACTGTGTCGCCCACGACTGTCGCGTCGTGCAGCGCTGTGCCCTTCTGTTTCAGATCCACTTCCACAACCTTCTTGGCATTGTCCCACGCGCCCCCCGCATTCGCCATAAAGATTGCCTGGTAAAGACCAAACACCGCTATCGAGATTAGATAGCCGATAAAGAAGAAAGGTTCGACAAAAGCGAAAGCCAGGGTTGAGAAGAACACGGTCAGGAAAATATTGAACATACCCTTCTGCGCATACTGTGTGCAGATCTGCACCACTTTCTTACTGTCTTCGACCGAGGCTTTCTCGACGCCTTCCAGCTTGATGTTGGCTTTGATGAACTCAACCGCGCGATAGGCGCCAGTTGTTACCGCCTGTATCGAAGCGCCAGTGAACCAGTAGATAATTGCGCCACCAGTAATCAGCCCCAGCACAAACGGAGCGTGCAGTAACGATAGGTTCGCAGTGTTGGTGGTCAGGCCGTTAGTCAGCGCCATAATGATCGAGAAGATCATTGTGGTGGCGCCAACCACGGCGGTTCCAATTAGCACAGGCTTCGCAGTGGCTTTGAACGTGTTGCCGGCGCCGTCGTTTTCTTCGAGGAGATGCTTGGCGCGGCTAAAGTCCGTCGTGATGCCGAAGTCGTTCTTGATCTCGGCCTCAATGTTCGGCACCTGTTCGATTAACGACAGCTCGTAAACGGACTGGGCATTGTCAGTCACCGGGCCGTATGAATCGACCGCGATCGTGACCGGGCCCATACCGAGGAAGCCGAAGGCCACTAAACCGAAACCAAAAACCGGCGCGGCGAGTTCGTCAACCATCAAAAGGCCAACGCCCATGCTCGCAACAATGTAAGCGATGGACATAAGCGCGACGATGCAGATGCCCAGCCAGTAAGCTGAGAAATTACCCGCCACCAGGCCAGAAAGAATGTTCAGCGAAGGTCCGCCTTCTCGAGATGAAGTAACCACTTCCTGAACGTGCTTAGATTCAGTTGAAGTAAAGATTTTGACGAGCTCGGGGATGATCGCGCCCGCGAGCGTGCCGCAGGAAATGATGATCGCAAGTTTCCACCAGAGCGTAGTGTCGCCGCCGAGTTCGGGGATCGTGAGTTTGGAAACGACGAAGGTCAGCACCACGGAAAGAATCGAGGTGATCCAAACGAGTGATGTTAACGGTTTCTCAAAGTTCATTGTCGCGGCACTGCCATAGCGCGACTTCGCGATGATGTCGTTAACGAAGTAGGACGCCGCACTCGCAATGATCATCATGACGCGCATGACGAAGATCCAGACCAACAGCTGTACCTGAACGATCGGATTAGGCACCGCCAGCAGGATAAACGTGATCAAGGCGACGCCGGTCACGCCGTAAGTTTCAAAACCGTCGGCGCTGGGTCCGACAGAGTCGCCGGCGTTGTCGCCGGTGCAGTCAGCAATGACGCCGGGGTTGCGGGCATCGTCTTCTTTGATCTTGAAGACGATCTTCATCAAGTCAGATCCGATGTCGGCAATCTTTGTGAAGATGCCGCCGGCAATACGGAGGGCGGCCGCGCCGAGGGATTCGCCGATTGCGAAACCGATGAAACAGGGGCCCGCATAGTCGCCTGGGATAAACAGCAGGATGCAGAGCATGATCAGGAGTTCCACGCTGATCAGCATCATGCCGATGCTCATGCCGGCCTTCAGGGGTATTGCATAAAGTGGAAACGGTTTGCCTTCAAGGCTGGCGAAGGCGGTGCGGGAATTGGCGAACGTATTAACACGGATGCCAAACCAGGCGACGCCATAGCTGCCGGCAATACCAATCAAGCTGAAGGCAAGAATGATGACGACGCGAAACGCTTCCATTCCTGACAGCACGCCGAAGTAAAGCACGATGATGATGCCGATGAAGATCTCGAGAATCAGAATAAACTTGCCCTGCGTGACGAGGTAGGTTTTGCAGGTTTCGTAGATTAGTTCGGAGATTTCGCGCATGGCGCGATGGACGGGCAGTTTTTTCAGGTTCATGTACATGGCGAGGCCAAAGAGCAGGCCGAGCATGCAAATGAGAATGCCGATCATCAGCAGGTTGTGACCGTTGATGCTGTTGCCAAAGAAATTAACGTCAGCGAGGTCTGGAAGAATAAGGTTGGCTTCACCGCCGCCGTGGGACTGGGCGAAAACTGGCGCGGCGCCGAATGCGGCACAGGCGAGGGTAATGGCCAGCGCCACCAGGGAGCGTCCGACACGAGTGAAACCTGATGACTGTCCGGGGATTGATAAGTTGTGATTCATAATGTTTTTAAAGAGAAACGGAGCCAGACAAACTGCCAGCATGCTGATGGAATCAGCTATTCCACTTCTGTGACGGTCCTTTCTGATGGTTAATCGCCGCCAAGTCCAACCTGCCGGCATTTGGAGGCATAAAGTCGCCCAGCCTGGGTTTTGCCTATTTCCGTGGCCTTCACCCCTCTGCGCCGAGCAACCGGTCATACTGAAACTGCGTATTATCCCGATAACAGGCCAAAGTGTCCAGAAGCGAGGGTCGCCGGGTAGTGTCAGAATAGGACGCTACCGGGTCGCCGGGTCGGCGTCGGTTTGAAGATATTCGCATTCAACGCCGAAGGCGTTCGCTAATTTCAGCCCAGGGCAACGCCCTGGGTATGGAGCAGGGTTGAAAATCTAAACCCTGAAAGGGTTGGCAAGCGCCTCAGTCCCACACATACCGTTCATCGTAATCAACTTTGTATTTCTTGAGAAAACCACGAAATTCATCCTGAAAAGTTAGACGTCGATGATGTTCTTCCTGACTCTCAATGTAAGCGACCACTTTGCTGAGGTGAGAGTGGCTTACGGAAAATGCACCGTACCCGTTTTGCCAATGGAACTTCCGTAGGCCCGGTGACAGGTCCTTTACCCAACTGGACGATGTACGTTTGATTTCCTGAACAATAGCGGCAATCGAATAGTTTCTTGAGAGCGCAAACAACGCATGCACATGATCCTCGACACCGCCTACTATTAATGTCTCGCAACCATGGTTTCGGAGCACGGTTGCCAGATAGGCGTGCATATCTGCCGAATACGCTGGTCTGTCAGAAAGGGAAATCGCTCTTTCGTTGAGAAGATAAGGTGAGTCCAGATCCTTTCCAGAGACTGTGCCATGGTGAGGTGCCTCCTTTGGTTTGTTAACCCTTACAGGGTTTTGGGAGACCCTACCACCTCTTTACCCAGGGCGCTGCCCTGGGCTCAAATTTGCTCACGCCTTCGGCCGCAAGATCCAGAGTATCGCAGCTAGTAATGTTGCAGCCCGCCATTGACGGTTCCAGTCATTCCAGACTCACGGCGGTGTGCGGCGTCGTGAGGCTGCCTTTCTGCCGGTCCTTTCGTAGCTTCATGACGGCTGTGAGCGCGAGGTAAAGAGCTAAACCCACGAGGGCTGCCGCCGCGAGTGCATTGATCAACTCGATGTCGATCACGCCTGTCCCGACCTTAGTAACCCGAAGATTGCCGATGACTAGTGCAACCAGCGCCCAGAGGGTGATGACGAGGACGAAAATCATTGGCAACAGAGTGAACGCGATACGTTGGCGTGCCTGATAAAGCCAGACCGTAATCGCCAGCAGAGTCAGTCCTGCCAACAACTGATTCGACGCTCCAAACAGTGTCCAGAATTTCAGCCACGAATTCGGCGGAGCGAAGACGATAAAATAGAAAGGAAATCCCATCGTCATGAGGGTGCCGAGCAGCGCCCCGATTCGTCCCTTCCAGCCAAAGAGCTCCTGCACAATGTAACGACCCAGACGCATCGACACGTCGAGTGTGTCAAAGACAAAGGTTGAGAACGCCATCGCGCCGAAGGTAACTGCGAACGCAAGTTTGTCGCGCCCGATAATCAGCGTTAGAAACTGACCGATACCATTTCCATAGATAGTGCCGGGCGCCTTTCCTCGTGCCGCATCCTGCGCAACGATCATTACCGTCACGAGTGCGATCAGCGCAACAAAGCCTTCAGCCAACATCGCTCCGTAACCCACGGATCGAATATGAGATTCGCGATCGACTTGTTTTGAAGTCGTTCCAGAACAAACCAGGCCATGAAATCCGGAACACGCACCGCAGGCGATGGTTACAAAGAGAAACGGAAAGAGCGTCCCGGTCATGCCGCCGATATCGAACGACTTGAACGCCGGTTGCTGAATTTCATAGCCGCCAAAAAAGACGCCGACGATTCCGAGCGCCAGGGCTGAGTAGAGGATGAATCCGCCGAGATAACCACGCGGCTGGAGGAGCGCCCATACCGGAATAACTGAAGCAACTCCACAGTAGATGATTATCAGCACGCCCCAGGTTTTATGGTCGATTACGAACCAGGTTGAGGTCATCGTACCGACCCATGACAGAGCGAAAGCGGCGGGGACAAAGATCAACGTCACGAGCCAGAGGGGCGGGTTTAAGTAGCGCTGGACGAGACCGAGCCCGACCGAAAGCAGCAGATACATAATGCTGGCCGCGGCGACGGCGCCACCAGGGTTGAAGTTGACGAGCGTCGCTTTCAATTCCTCGGAACCGCCGACAAAAGTTCCCGCCGTGATATCTGTAAAAGCGACGATCACGTAGATGAGTGCAATCCAGATGAAACTCATCATCGCGCGGCCGGCGCCGTTGCCCAGGTGTTCCCGAGTGATCTCGGCTATGGAAGTTGCGCCGTGACGGACGGAGGCCGCAAGGGCTGAGAAGTCGTGGACGGCGCCAATCAGAACGACGCCGAGCCCGATCCACAGCAAACACGGAAGCCAGCCAAAAGACTGGCAGGCGAGAATCGGACCGGCGATGGGGCCGGCGGCGGCAATAGCGGAAAAATGTTGGCCGAAAAGATAGAACGGCTTGGTAGGAACGAAGTCGATTCCGTCGTTAACGCGGCGAGCAGGAGTAGCGCGCGAGTCGTCAAGCTTGAATTGACGCGCCACCCAGCGGCCGTAAAAACGGTATCCGAGCGCAAGTAGAACAAGAAAACCGATCGCCAGGAGTGTCAGCGTCACGCGTCAGAACTCCCTACTCACTCGAAGTCGCGTTCCCTGATCCAAAAAGCAATCCAGCGACTGCGAGCAGCGAACCGATCCCGATACTGGTAAACGCGAGAATGGTCCGTTTGCCTTCATCCATCCCGCTCATCATTTTTTCGTAGAGTTCAGCCATCGAGGAGCTGTGCGGAATAATAAAGAGCCCAACTGCTAGCAACAGAAATCCCACTGCAGCGACCTTGAGGCCCATCGGTGTCGGAAACGGCCGGCCAAGTTTTTGACCGACAGCGCTGCGGACGTACCCGTAAGACAGATAGACCGACATTCCCAGCATCAGCCAACCAATAAACCGCCACCATGACGCCGGCGGCAGGTAGTACATCAGAAAAATACATGATACGGCGCCTAGGGTTGGGATTAGCCAAGTGCCAAACGGCACGCGAAACGGGCGCGGCCGGGATGGATCCTTGTAGCGGAGGATGATGATTCCGACGCAGACCAGGACGAACGCGAAGAGCGTCCCGATGTTTGTCAGGTCTACCATCTCATCAATGCTCATTACCGCTGCAAAGCCGCCGACCACAACACCAGTCAGGATTGTCGTTACATGCGGAGTCTTATATTTGGGGTGGACGCTTGCGAAGACTGGCGGCAGTAGTCCGTCGCGCGCCATCGAAAAGAAGATGCGCGGCTGTCCCAGTTGGAACACAAGCAAGACGGCGGTATGAGCAACGACCGAACCAAACGCGACAATGGCGCTGGCCCAAGTCGCCTCGGGCGCGACGTGGTTGAGCGCCATGGTTAAGGGCTCCGCTTGTTCCGTGGCCAGTCGTTGGACTAGCTCACTGTACGGCATGATTCCGGTGAAGACAGCAGCGACGAGCACATAAAAAATTGTGCAGATAACCAGCGAAGCGATAATGCCTATGGGCAGATCGCGACTGGGATTTTTCGTCTCCTCCGCGACCGTTGAGACCGCGTCAAACCCAATGTAGGCAAAAAAGACTAGAGCGGCTCCGGTGAAAGTTCCCTTCCAGCCATTGGGTTGAAATGGCGACCAGTTCTTGACCATGCCGCCGGGTGAGACGAAGTAAAGAGCGATGACGATGAAGAAGAGCAGTACAAGTATCTTGATGCCGACCATCACCGCGTTAAATCCCGCTGACTCCTTGATTCCCCACACCAGCACGACGGTAATCAACGCAACGATCCCCAGCGCGAGGATGTTGAAGACGATCGGGATGCCAAAAATGTGCGGCGCGCTTTCGTAGAGTCCGGGGATCTTTGCGGCAGTGCGGTAGTCAGTCGCCAACCATTGTGGGAAGTTAATGCCGAGGTCACCGAGGAGGGTTCGAAAGTAGTTGCCCCAGCTGATAGCAACGGCGACATTCCCGACCGCATACTCGATGATCAAGTCCCAACCGATGATCCAGGCAACGAGTTCGCCTAGGGTGGCGTAAGAATAAGTGTAGGCCGAGCCGGAGATCGGAACCATCGATGCAAACTCGGCATAGCAGAGCGCAGTGAAGGCACAGACGATTGCCGTGATCACAAACGACAGCATCAGTGAAGGACCAGCGCCGGGGCGCGCTGCGTCGCCTGCCGCGGCCGTGCCAATAGTTGCGAAGATGCCCGCGCCGATGATGGCGCCGATGCCTAGAAGGGTAACGTTGAAGGCGCCGAGCGTACGTTTGAGTGCAAACTGCGGCCCGCCGATATTCTTCAGAATATCGTCAAGATTTTTTGTGCGAAACAGTCCTCGAAGCAAGGTATCGCCTCCTAAATCGAACGAGATAGGTCTTGCGCTTGCTGATGCCGGTTGGCGGTAGAAATTTTCTGGCGGAGTTTGGCATGAAATAACCGGATTGCCAATTGGCAATTGCCGATTGCCGACTAAAGACTCCATATCGTGAAATTGAAACGCCCGGGTATAAACCACAATCGGAAATTGGCAATCGGAAATCGGAAATTGGCTATTCCGGTTCTCCCATTCTTGCTAGACTTTGAAATCACCGTGTATCCCTTCCGAAATATTTTGTTTCCTACGGATTTCAAGCCGCACACACGCGAGGCTTTGAAGTATGCCGCGGCCTTCGCTCATGGCGGTGGCGGTCGTGTGGTTGTTTTCAGTGTGCAAAGCTCTAAAGTTCCATCCGATCTTTTGGCGACTTCGGAAACAACAGCTCCGACAACTGAAGACGGGCGCGTGTCGCAACTGCGCAATGACTTCAAAGATGTATTAACTGATCCACTCTTTAGGGGTATCGAAGTTGAGCCGGTTATCGTTGCGGGTGAACCTGTACCGGAGATTGCGAAGGCGGCGCTGAATTTCGGCAGCGATCTCGTCACAGTTGTCAGTAGTCGTCGAAAGTTCACACGTGCGCTGTGGGGCTCGACGGCCGAAGAGATCATCGCCGAAGCGCCTTGCCCCGTCTTGATGATTCGTCCACAGCAACGCGAATTTGTTGAGCAAGTCGAAAGCCGTAGTGAGCTGCGCCTCAAGCGCATTCTCCTGGCGACAAATTTTCGCCCGTCATCCAGCGCCGCAACCCAGGTCGCAACGCAGCTCGCCAACCAACACTTTGCCGAGTTGCATGCGCTTTATGTGATTGGAGATTACTTCGAACAGTTCTCGGCGATGTTTCCCGAGGGGGGCTTGTCGGCGTTAACGCGAATTCGCGGGTTTGCCAACGAGCATCTGGCGAAGTTAGCGCGAGGAGCTGGTGAGGGTTCGATTACTCACATCGGTGAAGGACGTCCGTATGAAGAGATTGTCAAACTCGCACTTGCCCAGGAAATCGATCTGATTGTGATCGGCACAGGCGTGCACGCGTCGCTGTTTGGCGGTAGCCCTGTGCTTGGTTCTGAGATCGAACGCGTGGTGAGGAATGCACCATGTCCGGTGCTGTGTGTGCCGGCGAGCAAAGTGCTGACACCGTTGCCGGCGTTTGTGACTCAGCCTGTATAAAAACAGGGGAAGAGGGGAAGAGGGGAACAGGGGAACAGGGGAATAGGAGAAGAGGAGAACAAGGGAATAGAGGAAGTCGCCCAAAGGAAAAGGGTAACGAGAAAATGTTTTCCCGTTACCCCGTTTTATTATGGCTTGGAATCGACTGGCAATCCCGCCTGCCTCCAGGCGTCAAATCCACCAAGTAATGCCGCAGCGTTTTCGATTCCTTTTGATTTGAGTGTGACCACCGCACCGGCGGACGTATGTTCGCTTGGTCAAGAACAGTACGTGACAATTGTCTTGTCACGCGGAAACTCCCCGATGCGATCGGCGACCTCAGTCGAAGGGATCAATTTCGCACCACGGATGTGAGCCTGATCAAAGGAAGGCTGGTTGCGGACGTCGATAATTACGGCCTGGCCTTTCGCCAGCAGCTCCTGCACTTCGGGAACGGTGATGCGGCGTGCGCCGTCGGCATGGATGGTCTCCGGAGGTTTTGCATTGCTGGGAACAACCGGGCTGCCGGCCGGAGCGCTCGACGCACTCCGATCTGTTGAATTGCACGCTGACAGCGCGAAGGTGGCGACTAGCGCGAGTATGAGTGAACCAAGGATGCGCATGTATGACTCCAGTAAGCTCGTATGCTTCATATCAAGTGCCTTGAAATAATGGGCCTCTAACCAAAATCTAATTTCTAACGGCTGAGACTTTTTGTCAATGCGCCGCTCAGATGTGATGTGAGCCACGGGCTATCACGCTGAAAGTCGAACAAGTCTCCGAAGGGGACAAAGCTAATAGCCGTGGGCAACGCCCAAGGAAGAACTCGCGCTTGCAGCGTGAATGCATATCGCAAACACATGCTATATTGCGCTCTCAAAGTTAACTAAAATCAAGCAACGGAGCTTTCATGCTCGAGTCGCCGCAGATCAAGGCCCCGGCCGTTAAGTGGGCGAAGGTAATCGACAACACTCGCTGTATCGGTTGTCACGCCTGCACCACCGCCTGTAAGTCCGAAAATCTCGTACCGCTATCCGTCACTCGCACTTACGTCAAGCACGTGGACATCGGCGTCTTCCCGCAAACGCGACGCGCGCACCAGGTGACACGCTGCAATCAATGCACGCATGCGCCCTGCGTCACAGCTTGTCCCACCACAGCAATGTTCAAGCGCGCCGACGGAATTGTCGACTTCGACAAATCGATCTGCATTGGTTGCAAGGCATGCATGGCTGCCTGTCCGTACGACGCGATCTTCATCAATCCCGAGGACCACTCCGCCGAGAAGTGCAACTTCTGCGCACACCGGATCGACATGGGACTTGAACCTGCCTGCGTTGTTGTTTGCCCGACACAAGCGATCCTGATCGGCGACATGAACGACGCCGATTCCTACGTAGCGCAGATCGTGAATCGTGAAGCGGTGAACGTGCGCCGGCCCGAAAAGGAAACTCTCCCGAAGCTCTTTTATAAAGGAGCGCATCAGGCGACTCTTGATCCCCTCGCGGCGCGCCGTCCCGGTGGCGACCTCTTCATGTGGAGCGAGCAACAAGAAGACAGTGGCCACGTGGTTTCAGGAAACCCAAACTACAACAACAGTTCGGCAGCAGCGTTGCTCTCTTACGACGTCGCGCACGCAATTCCGTGGGATTGGCGAGTCTCGCTTTACACCTGGACCAAAGGAATTGCGGCAGGCGTTTATATTGTTGCCGCATTGCTAGTGTTGTTTGACTTCGTCGGCGTGAGCAATTGGCTTTGGTTGTGGGCAGCGCCAATACTCTCGGGCGTCTTCCTCGCGATCACGGGCGGACTACTAATCTGGGACCTTGAACATCCCGAACGGTTTTATCTCATTTTCACGCGGCCTCAGTGGCGAAGCTGGTTGGTGAAAGGCGCCTTTATAATTGCGGGATACAGCCTGGTGCTGGCAATTCATTTTGTCGCCAGTTGGATGGGTTCGCGTAAGTTGCAAATGTGGCTCCTAATTCCGGGAGTTCCCCTCGCGGCTTTAACCGCCATCTACACGGCATATCTGTTTGCACAGGCGAAAGCTCGAGACATGTGGCAGAACCCGCTCCTGCCGCCGCATTTACTAATGCAGTCGTTGCTGCTTGGTTCAGCCGTCCTGCTGCTTGCAGTTGTGTTGTTCAAAGGAACAATGGCGTCTGACATCTTTGCCTATATCGACACCACTCGCCCTGAAGTTATTCAACTGCTCTTGATCCTGGCGATTGCGAGTTTGCTGCACGTGCTCATGATCTGGGGAGAAGTCTCATTAACTCATCCGACGGCCCACGCACGCCTGGCCGTGTGGGAGATGGTGCGCGGGCGTTACAGGGGCGACTTCTGGCTAGGACTGGCGCTGTCGGTGGTTGGTGGGTTGCTGTCGTGCCTCGCGCTCATGGGTTACGTGGGCACGCCGCTCGGTGTTGGCGGTGCGCCACTCGCGCTCTTCGGATTGATGCTTTACGAAAACGCGTATGTGCAGGCGGGGCAGTCAGTGCCGCTGGCGTAGCAAGTTGCTTGGTATTGACCTCAATCTCCAGTGAGTAGGATGACGTTGGCCAACTGTGGGGAAGACAGATTAAGGTCTTGACGAGCAGTCTCCAATTGGAACTGAAGTTACCTCATGAGCATTCGAGCTGAAGCCACAATCGACGACCTCTACCGCGTTCCTGAACATGGGAAGGCGGAACTCGTCAACGGAGAGTTGGTACTTATGTCCCCCACCGGAGGAGTACCCGGCCGGGCAGCCGGCAAGATATACGTCAGCTTAAATAGCTATGAAGAACAGGTTGGAGGAGGGTACGCCTTTCCCGACAACGTTGGCTTCATAGTCAATCTTCCAAACCGACGCTCATTCAGCCCCGATGCTGCTTTCTACAAAGGCGAGTTGCGAGGCGGCTTGTTTCTCGAGGGCGCGCCAGTCTTCGCGGTAGAAGTTCGTAGCACAGACGACTACGGCCCCAAAGCTGAAGAGCGCATGGCGCGGAAGCGAGCAGATTACTTTGCGGCAGGAACATTAGTGGTCTGGGATGCCGATGTGTTGCGCGAGAAGGTTGTGCGAGTTTACCGGTCTACAGATGCCGCTAGCCCGACAATCTATGGCGCGAATGATAAGGCAGAAGCCGAACCAGCGTTACCGGGCTGGACGATGAAGGTTAGCGACATTTTCGGTTGAATCATGAGCACAGCTGAAACAGACGTTGGAAACGAACGGGTCGGCGCGACGCGCGAAGAAACCGAAGCGCGTGGCGAGACTTTTTATCCCGGCGCGAGCCGGATTCATCTCGCCGCCTTCCCACCAAAGGAGCGTTGGGACAATTGGACTGAGCTCGATCCGCAAGCATGGCCGCAACGCAAAGAGCGCCACTACACCTTAGTTCCCACGACCTGTTTCAATTGCGAGTCTGCGTGCGGTCTGCTCGCCTATATCGATAAGGTCACAGGCGAAGTTCAGAAGTTTGAAGGCAATCCGGAACATCCAGGTTCGCGAGGCCGCAACTGCGCGAAAGGTCCCGCCACTCTCAACCAGATCAACGATCCGGATCGCATTCTGCACCCGCTCAAACGCGCCGGAAAACGCGGCGAAGGGAAATGGGTGCAGACTAGTTGGAACGAAGTGCTCGATGAACTCGCCAGAAAGATCAGGAAAGCGATTGTCGAAGATCGTCGCGAGGAGATCATGTATCACGTCGGGCGTCCCGGTGAAGATGGTTTCACCGAACGCATCCTTGCGGCGTGGGGAATCGACGGGCACAACTCGCATACAAACATTTGCTCATCATCCAGCAGGGAAGGCTATCAACTTTGGATGGGTCTTGATCGCCCGAGTCCAGATCACGCGAATGCGAAGGTCATATTCCTGATCAGCGCGCATCTCGAGTCCGGCCATTACTTCAATCCGCACGCGCAGAGAGTGATCGACGGCAAGACGAATGGCGCCAAGTTGATCGTCTTCGATTCGCGGCTCTCAAACACGGCGACACATGCCGACCATTGGGTTTCGCCGATTCCCGGATCGGAAGCGGCGATCCTGCTCGCGATCGCGAACTACCTCATTCAGAACAATCTCTATAACCGCGAGTTTGTGCGGCGGTGGTGGAATTGGGAGGAATACCTCACCGCTGAAGGCGGTTCCGGGTTTGGAGTTCCGGGTTTCGAGAACGTCCCGGAACCCGACACGCGAAACGCGAAACCTCAGCGCTTCAATGAATTTGAAAATCATCTAAAACAGCTCTACGCCGAATACACATTCGATTTTGCGGCAAAAGAATCAGGCGTCGATGCCCGCACACTTGAGGAAGTAGCGAAGTGCGTATCGACCGCGGGAACGCGTTTGAGTACGCATAACTGGCGGAGTGCTTCTTCGGGCAACAGCGGTGGCTGGCAAGTGGCCCGCTGTCTTTTCATGCTCAACGCGTTGATGGGTGCTATTGCGACCGAGGGAAGCGTTTTCCCAAACGCCTGGAACAAGTTTGTGCCGCGTCCGATCTACACACCACCACACCCGAAGATGTGGAACGAGACCACCTGGCCACGAGAGTACCCACTCTCGATGAACGAGCTCTCGTTCCTGTTGCCGCATCTCCTGAAAGATGGGCGCGCGAAGCTGGATGTTTATTTCACGCGCGTCTACAACCCCGTCTGGACAAACCCCGATGGTTTTTCCTGGATCGAAGCGTTAACAAACGAAGACATGATTGGCTGCCATGTCGCGCTTACTCCTGTGTGGAACGAAACTACTTACTTCGCTGACTATGTTTTGCCGATGGGCCTGGGTTCAGAGCGCCATGATATTCACTCCTACGAAACGCATGATTCGCAGTGGCTCGGTTTTCGACAGCCGGTAATGAAGGCCGCGCGAGAAAGAGCCGGCGAGGAGATTGGCAACACGCGCGAAGTAAACCCTGGCGAGGTTTGGGAAGAAAACGAGTTCTGGCTCGAACTCACCTGGCGCATCGATCCTGATGGCAGTCTGGGGATTCGTCAGTATGCGGAATCGAAAAAGAATCCGGGCGAGCGTCTGACGATTGACGAGTACTACAGTTGGATTTTTGAAAACTCCGTCCCAGGTTTGCCTCAGAAAGCAGCCGACGAAGGACTGACACCCCTCGCCTACATGCGCCGTTATGGAGTTTTTGAAATCGCGCGAAAGACCGGAACTCTTTACGAAGAAACCGTGCCGCCCGAAGAAATCGAGGACGCGCGCGAGTATGAGTTTGGACGCGTGTACACAACCGCGGCAAAACCAACTTCGACTAATATTGTCCCCCTGCCGACGATCGATCCTGATCCCGCCGGACGCCGTTTCGCCGGCGTGAATATCGACGGCGAACTCAAACGCGGCTTTCCCACACCGAGCGGTCGTTTGGAGTTTTTCTCGCGTACGCTTAGCGATTGGGGATGGGGTGAAGTTGCATTGCCGACTTACATCCGTAGTCATGTCCATCCAGAAAACATGGCGACGGATCAGACGATTCTGATTTCGACCTTTCGACTCGCAATGCAGATTCACACGCGCAGCTCGAATGCGAAGTGGCTAAACGAAATCGCGCACACAAATCCGCTATGGATCCATCCGTCGTTCGCCAAGCGACTGGAAGTTGAAACCGGCGATCTGGTTCGGGTGGAAACCGAGATCGGGCACTTTGTGGTTCACGCGTGGGTGACCGAGGGGATTCGCCCGGACGTCGTCGCCTGTAGTCATCACATGGGTCGGTGGAAGACACACGAACAGGGTGCACGCCAAATGATGGCGACGGTGAAGCTCGACCATCGCGGCGCTGAGTGGGGCTTGCAACGTGAAAAGGGCGTCGAGGCTTACGAGTCGAGTGATCCCGACACGTTGCGCATTTGGTGGAGCGACGTCGGGGTACATCAGAACCTGACCTTTCCGGTTCATCCTGATCCGGTGTCAGGAATGCACTGCTGGCATCAGGCAGTGCGGGTGAAGAAAGCGAATCCGGAGGACAAATATGGCGACATCTCGGTTGACACGAGCAAGTCGCGCGAAGTCTACAAAAAGTGGCTCGCAATGACGCGGCCCGCGGATCAGTATTCACCGGATGGCACCCGCCGGCCTTATTGGATGCTGCGGCCCTTGAAGCCCGCAAGGGAGTTTTACCGTCTCAGTGAAAAGGATCCAATACGCTCGTCCTGAAGGGTTGCCGCCTAACCCAGCCGCCTCAGAATCGGAAACCCGCCGTCATGACTCTTTCTAATAGCGTACAGAAAGGAAAGACCTTCACAAGTCAGCCGGAACGAGGATTCGTCCTCTTTCCGGCTCTTTGCTTATATTGACCTCGCCTGGACTTGCGAAACAACACTCGAATCGGTAAAAGTCACGATCAACAACGGATGAACTAAGTTTCGCGTTCCGAGTTTCCAGGTTCGCGACTCCCGCGGGACGTTGTTACTCGGAACCCGGAACTGGAAACTCGAAACTTGAGTCCTGGTTAGTTGTGTTTGTTCGCAGGATGAAGCGAGGAGGCCTTATGTATTTCAAGCAATTCTATCTCGGTTGTCTGGCACAGGCTTCGTACCTGATCGGCTCGGAAGGCGAGGCAGTAGTTGTCGATCCTCAGCGAGATGTCGATCAGTATCTTGAAGAGGCCGACGCGCAAAACCTGCAGATCAAATACATAATCGAAACTCACCTTCATGCCGACTTCGTAAGCGGGCACCGTGAACTCGCGGAGCGTACAGGCGGGGAGATTGTTTTCAGTAAAGACGCCGGGGCCGAGTTTCCTCATCGCGCAGTTCGTGAGGGTGATGAGATTCGGATTGGAAAAGTGTTGCTAAGAATCATCGAGACGCCAGGCCACACACCTGAAAGCATTTCAATTGTGGTCATTGACAAAGAGGTTTCCGATCTACCGCAGAAAGTTTTGACGGGCGACACTTTGTTTGTTGGCGACGTTGGGCGACCAGATCTCGCGGGCGGCAAAGGCTACACGCCGGCCATGATGGCTGCGATGATGTACGACACACTGCACGAGAAAATTCTGAACCTGCCTGACGAGGTTGAAGTCTATCCAGCGCACGGTGCAGGTTCGATGTGCGGCAAGAACATGTCGAAGGAAACATCCTCAACAATCGGCGAGCAGAGGAAGTTCAACTACGCACTGCAGCCGATGACGAAGGATGAGTTTGTGCGAATGATGACTTCCGATCTACCTCCGGCGCCCGCTTACTTTGCCAAAGACGTTGAGATCAATCGCGGCGGAGCCGGAGTTTTGAGTGAACTACCCACACCTGAGGCTT
>Ga0134127_10001095_pt1 | contig 20883 bp, 21 predicted proteins | sample KB31753_FD_96459 | JGI IMG/M metagenome (GOLD analysis project Ga0134127, IMG submission 96459) | Terrestrial soil microbial communities with excess Nitrogen fertilizer from Kellogg Biological Station, Michigan, USA - KB3-175-3 | ecosystem: Environmental > Terrestrial > Soil > Unclassified ... | reverse complement strand
TCGCGGTGCGCGAAGCGCGCCACCGCGCGCTCGGCCACGATTTCGCCGACTTCGAGCAGCTCGCCGAGCTGAACGAGGGGCTCGCCGAATACACGCTGGTGCGATCGGTGCAGCTCGCGGCGCGCCAGCGCGGCTTTCCCGATCGCGAGGGCGCGGACCAGCTGCGCGCCGGCAAGAGCACGGGCCTGCACAAGCTGACGGAGGATGTGTCGCTCTCGATCCGGCTCCGCTACTACGCGACCGGTCCCGCGCTCGGCCAGCTGCTCGATGCGCTCGAAGGTCCGGGGTGGAAGACGCGGCTCATGAACCAGAACCTCACGGTTCAGGACGCGCTGGCGGATGCGTCGGGATATCGCGCCGGCGAGCTCGCGCTGCGGCGCCAGGCGGAGTCGACGTTCGTGATGAAGGCTCTGCGCACGGCCGCCGATTCCGGCGTGGCGGGATTGCGATCAGTGCGTCGCGCGCAGGTCGATACCGCGATGGCGGCCGAGGGTGTCGAGCTCGTGGTGAGTGTCGAAGGGCGGTCGATCGGGACCTGCGGCATCGATCCGCAAAATCTGCTGCAGGTCGAGCCCGGGGTGCTGCTGCACACGCGCTGGGTGCAGGTGTGCACGGGTGACGTGCTCCAGGCGACGTTCAACGCGCCGGTGCTGCAGGGCAGGAACACGCTGCGCTCGGTGGTCGGCGCGGATTCGACGGTGAAGGTAATCGACGGCGGGAACGGGTCCGTGCAGATCGAATCGCCGCTCGTTTCTCTGCGCGCGAAGAATGCGACCGTGTCGCGGGACGGTCGCGTTGTGACGATCAAGATCAAGGCGTAGTGTCGTCCTACGACGCGATTCCCGATTTCGGAGTGCTGTACGATCACGTCCCGCTGTATCGCGAGCGCGCGGACGTCGATTTCTACGTACAGGAAGCGGCGAGCCCGGTGCTCGAGCTGGGCTGCGGCACCGGTCGAATTCTGCTGCCGGTCGCGCGCGCCGGGCACACGATCGTCGGGCTCGACAGCTCGAAGCAGATGCTCGAGCGAGCGCGCGCGAATCTTTCGAAGGAGCCGCCCGCGGTGCAGCAGCGCGTCACGCTGCAGCAGCGCGACATGCAGGACTTCGATTTAGGTGCGACGTTCCCGCTGATCATCGCGCCGTTCCGCGTTTTTCAGCATCTCACGACGATCGCTGCGCAGCTGCGCTTCCTGGCGACCGTGACGCGCCATCTCGCCCCCGGAGGGCGCTTCATCTTCGACGTGTTCAATCCGCGGTTTCAGATCATGGTCGACGCCGACGGCAGCGAGCATGAAGACACACCCGACACGCCCCTGCCGGACGGGCGCACATTCCGGCGCGCCTACCGCATCGCGCGCGTGCGCTGGCTGGATCAGGTGAGCGAGTCGGAGCTGATCTACTACGTGGATGGAAAGCGCTACGTGCAGGCGTTCGAGATGCGGTGGTTTTTGAACGCCGAGCTGCAGCACCTGCTGGCGCGGGCGGGGTTTCGGGTGCGCGCCTGGTACGGGGACTTTGCCAGGGGGCCGTTGGTCGACGGCGCCCCCGAGCAAGTCGTCGTCGCGGAAACCGTCTAGGGCTGGATCTCCGTCAGCGTCACTTTCCCCGCGCGCGCATTGACCGCGTGCTCGCGCAGCGTCTCGCCCCCGCCGTTCGCGCGCACCGTCACATTCCCCGCCGGCACATTGAACACGTAGGCGACGCCGTCGTCCGACGTCGATGTGGCCCCCGAGCTCGGCGCGCCGGCGGAGTTGTACTTCACCGTCCCGCCGGGATTCGTCGTCACGGTCGCGCCGGCGACCGGATTGCCGGTGCAGTCCTTCACCACCACGCCGATGAATCCGTTGCTGGCCGACTGCGTGACGCTGACGGCGAGCGCGAGGAAGTCCAGCTCGCTCTGGGTCGGCATCAGGACGTTGGTCGTGAGAGGGCCGGCGAGCGGACGGGCCGGATACGCATACGTGTCGACCTGGCCGCTGTGCGTCGCGCGCAGGTAGCCGTTCACCGGCGTGCCGCCGGTCGTGATCGACAGGGCGTAGAAGCCGGGGGTGTTGCTCGTGTCGACGGCGAGCGATTCGGCGACGCCGATCTTGAATGCCGTCACGATCGCGCCGCTGATCGGCCCCGGCGAGAGTGCGTTGCCGAGGATCTGACCGTCCACCTGGATCAGGGCCGGCGCGGTGGTGGGCAAACTTTGGTTCACACATTCAAAGCCGACGGCGGGACCACCCGAATCTCCGCCGCAGGCGACAATGGCAATCGACAATCCAATGAACACGTAACGCATCAGTCAGCCTTGTAGGAGTTTCCGCAAATCTACCCGTTGGGCTACTTTCTGCGCCATGACCGAAAGCAAAACTCGCCTCGAGGCTTTCAGCGACGGCGTGTTCGCGATCGCGATCACGCTGCTGATTCTCGAGATCAAGGTCCCGCACGCCGAACACGGCCTCTGGGCCGGACTCATCGCGCTGTGGCCGTCGTACGTGGCATTCGTCATGAGTTTCGTGGTGGTGCTGATCATGTGGGTGAGTCATCACCAGATCCTCGGCCTCATCAATCGCGTCAATTATCGGCTGCTGTTCGTGAACGGGCTGCTGCTGCTCACGGTGACGTTCGTGCCGTTTCCGACCGCGGTGCTCGCCGAGCACCTGGCCACGCCGGAAGCGAAATCGGCGGTCGCGTTCTATTGCGCGACGTTCGTGGTCAACGGCCTCGTGTGGAATCTCCTGTCTGAGACCATCGTGCGCACGGGCCTGTTGCGCTCCGACATCAAGCCCGCGACCATCATCGAGGGACGAAAAGCAAATCGCCTGGGACTGATCGTCTATGTGGTGGCTGCGCTCCTGGCCTTTGTGCAGCCGTGGCTCGGACTCCTCCTCAACGTGTCGCTGTGGGCCCTATGGATTCGACTCGCGTATCGGCAGCATCTCTGGTCCTGACGCTGTTTGTTGCCTGCACCCGCGCGCAGGACAAGGAAGACTTCGCCGCGATGCAGACGCGCGGCGCGCACGTCATGGGCGTGAATCAGTACACGTCGGCGCACGTGTTCGAGGACCTGCCCGACGGCGGCCGCGTCGTGCTGGAGCGAGCGGACGCGGCCGACACGGCCGACATCAAGACGATTCGCGCGCACATGCGCGAGATCGCCGCCGCGTTCACGGCGGGCGATTTTGCGAAACCATTCGCAGTGCACGCGCAAACCGTGCCCGGGACCGACGTGCTGGCGCAGAAGCGCGGCGCGATCCGCTATGAGGTGCGGGACCTGCCGCGGGGCGGCGAGGTGCGGATCAGGACGAGCGACGCGACCGCGATCGCCGCGATCCACGAATTCCTCGCGTTCCAACGAAACGCTCACCACGCAAGCGCGCATTAGCTTTCCACTCACGCCCTGGACCTGGGAACGCCCCTCCACCACGACCATCGCCGCCTTGATCATCGCCGTCGGGCTCGCGCTCGGTGGTTTGTTCGCGGGCGCCGGACTCGCGCGCGCCCGCGCCGCCGACCGTTATGTCACGGTGAAAGGCGTCGCCGAGCGCGAGGTGCAGGCGGATCTCGCGCTGTGGCCGCTGCGGGTGGCCGCGGCCGACAACGATCTCGCGGCCGCGCAGGCGACGGTGTTACGCAGTCTCGAGCGCATTCGCGCCTTCCTGCGACGCAACGGCATCGATTCAACGGAAACCGAGCTGCAGGAAGTGCAGGTGACCGACAACTTCGCGCAGAGCTACCGGCCGCGCGGCGAGATCGTGACGCGCTTCATCGTGCGCCAGACCTTGATGGTCCGCTCGACCAAGCCCGCGACCGTTGCCGTGACGAGCCAGCGCGTGGGGGAATTGGTGACCGCCGGCGTCGTGCTGTCGTCCGAGGAGTATCGCGGCGGCGGGCCGACATTCCTCTTTACCAAGCTCAACGACGTGAAGCCCGCGATGATCGCCCAGGCCACGGCGAACGCGCGGGAGGCCGCCGAGCAGTTCGCCAAGGACTCACGCACCTCGCTGCGGGGCATCCGCCAGGCCAATCAGGGCGTCTTCATGATCCTGCCGCGCGATCAGGCGCCGGGGATCGATGAGGGAGGGCAGATCAGCAAGATCGTGCGGGTGGTTTCGACGGTGGAGTATTTCCTCAAGTAGACTCGTGCTCGGCATCCTCCTGGTCGTTACAGGAGCCTGCCGGCCGCCGCGATCCGGCTGGCGAGATTATCCGCGCCCCAGGCTCCCCGGCGACTTGTTCGCCAACGCGGTCGCGGCCTTGCAGCACAGCTACTATGACACGGCATTCGTACGGGCCGAGTTGCCGGGCGCTGGTCGAGGAGTTCCGCCCCGCCGCTGAGAACGCGGCCGACCCCACCGCCGAGCGCCAGGTCATTTGGCAGTTCCTTTCCCGCATCCGGGCGACCCACTTCGCGCTGCTCTCGGTCAACAGCTACAACGCGCTTATTACCGATCTTTCCGACGCTGGACGGGTGATGACCGGCATGCAGCTCACGAATCTCGGGGGGCGCTACTTTGCGACCGGGGTGTTGCCCGGCGGCCCCGCGGAGGCCGCCGGCGTCGCCGACTGGGATGAAGTCGTGAGCATCAATGGCACCGCGACGGCCGCGAGCACCCGTCTCGATTGGCGCAGCGATGACATCGGGCTGCCGGATGATCGCGATCCGCCAGTCCACGAGCTCACGCCCACCTATGGCGACACGCTGCGGCTGCGCATCGTGCGCGTCCCCAGTGAGACGCTCGCTGCGGCCGTCATCCCTGTCATCTATTCCGTGCTCCGAGCGGCTCGAGCGAGCGCGCGAATCATCACCTATAAGGGCGTGCGCGTCGGGTACATGCATTGGTGGTTCATGCACACGCGCGGGCACGCCCGTGAGTTCGGAGCCGCGCTGAGCGGTCCGTTGGAGTCGAGCGAAGTCTTGCTGCTCGATCTGCGTGGTCGAGGGGGCTCGGATCAAGCCGTAAAGGACGTGCTGGAGATGCTGTCGCCTGGACCAAAGCAGCGCTTTGCAGGACCGATCGTGGCACTGATCGACGGGCACACGCGCAGCGCGAAGGAGGAGCTGGCGTACGAGGTTCGCGCGCGGGGACTCGGCCGGCTCGTCGGGGAACCGAGCGCCGGTGCCTTTGTCGCGCTCGGCTTCGAACTCATCGACGCCCATACCATTCTGACGTTGCCGGGCAAGGCAATACCGCCGTATACCGAGCTGATTGAAGGGCATCCCATATCGCCCGATGTGCTTGCGCCGGTGCCGGGTCCCTACGCGGCGGGGAACGATCCGATCGTTGCTGCGGGGCTCGAGGAGGCGGTCCGACTCGTAAAGGAGCAAGGCCCTGGATTCACGCGCGCCCCGAGTTAACGGTAAGGAAATCGTTAGAACAACCCCTGCCGACTCCAACCGTCCCTTACCGCCTCCTAACGCCTTTCGTAGCTTGGCCTCATGACCCCTCGACTCCTCAGCCTTGCTCTCGCGCTCTCCGCGGCTCCGCTCGCGGCCCAGGCTCCCGGACGGTTCCCGCCCGAGTCCCTCGTCAACGTCAAGGTCATCCCCAAGAACACGCCCGTGATCCAGGTCGTCGGCATGATGCGCAACTTCGCCGGCGCGCTGGGCGTGCGCTGCCAGTTCTGTCACGTGGGGCAGGAAGGGATGCCGCTCGCGCAATTCGACTTCGCGAAGGACGACAAGCGCACCAAGCTCGTCGCGCGCCAGATGATGCGCATGGTCGAGGAGATCAACCGCCGCATCGACACGCTCCCGCACGATCACGGGCAGCCGCATGACTCGCTGCGCGTGACGTGTGGGACCTGCCATCGCGGCGTGAGCCGGCCCGTGCCGCTCGAGCAGCTGATCGCGGAGACGGCGCAGACCGCGGGCGCTGACTCGGCGACGCGCGCGTATCGCGCCTTACGCGAGCGCTACTTTGGCCGCGCGGCCTACGATTTCGGCGAGCCGACGCTCGACATCGCGGCGTTCCGGCTGGGACGGGCGGGGAAGTACGACGAGGCCTTCGCGATCTTGAAGCTCAACGAAGAGCAGTTTCCGAATTCGTCGAACCTCTCGACGTTCCGCGGCAACATTCACCTGATGCGCGCGGACACAGCGGCGGCGGTCGCCGCGTTCCGCGAAGCGATCAAGCGGGATTCGACGAATGGCGAGGCGCAGAACCGGCTGCGCCAGCTTACTCGACCGTAGCCTTGTTGATTTTGTCGAGCTTGGGGAACTGACGGGCGAGATACTTCTCGCCTTCGACGTTCAGTCGGAACTGATCGGGGCCGCGCCCACTCGGTGCGCCCTCGCCGTACGCCCCGTACAGCTGATCCACGACCTCCATCCCCTCGACGACCTGCCCGAACGGCGCGAACCCCATCCCGTCGAGCCGGTCGTTGTTGCCGTAGTTGATGAAGATCTGCGTTGTGCGCGTGCCCGGTCCCCCGGTCGCGAACGTCACCATACCGCGGACATTGGTACGCCGCACGGGATCGTCCTGGATCCGGCGCTCGCGCCACGCCGTCGTGACCGCCGTGTCGCCGTGGATCCCGAACTGCGCCATGAAGCCCGGCATCACGCGGAAGAACCGCACGCCGTCGTAGAATCCCGAGCGCACCAGGTTGTAGAACCGGTCGGCGCCGAGCGGCGCCCAGGCGCGATGCACGGCGATCACGAAGTCGCCCTTGGTCGTCGCGAAGCGGGCGCGGAAGCTGTCGGGCGCCTGCGTCGCGAACGCGGGATCGGCGGGATTGTGGAAGTCGGGCGTCGCCGAGCTGGACGTCGTGGTCGCCGGCTTGTCGGCGGCTTTCTTGCACGCTGCCGCGGTCGCGGTGAGCGCGATGATCGAGAGAACATGAAGTGAGCGCATGCGGCAATCCTAGCGGCGAGGGTGTGGACTCGGCAAGCGCGACCTATATTCGGCCCCCATGCTTCGCTGGCTTCTGGCGGCCGTGCATTTATTGGGCTTCGGCATCGGGCTGGGCTCGATCTGGGCCCGCGCGCTCGCGCTGCGCGCCCCGCTCGACCCCGCGGGAATCCGGCGCGTGCTCTATGCGGACACGTGGTGGGGTGTGTCGGCGATTCTGTTGATCGGCACGGGACTCGTGCGCGCGTTCGCCGGGTTCGAAAAGGGCGCGCTGTATTACACGCACAATCACTATTTCTGGGTGAAGATGGGACTGCTGCTGAGCATCCTGCTGCTCGAGCTCGTTCCCATGATCGCGTTCATCAAGTGGCGCATCCGGCTCGCCAAGAGCGAGCCGATCGATGCGAGCAGCGCGCGCTCGTTTGCCGTCACGAGCTTCATCCAGGCCGCGCTGCTCGGGGGCATGGTGCTGGCGGCGACCGCGATGGCGCGGGGCTATGGCGTCACGAACTAGGATCTTCGGGTTGCTCGTGCTCGCCGCGTGCGGGCACGCTGCCCAGTCCTCGCCGCCGCTCGAGCCCGAGCGGCGCGTCGTGATCCCACCGCGTGCTCGCGCCGGCGCGCTGACGCAGGTCGAGCGCGATTCGATCCTGCGCGAGCTCGCCACGCGCCGCGCCGCATGGGACGCGCGCGGGATCACCGATTATCGGCTTCAGGTCGCGGTCGGCTGTTTCTGCCCCTGGCCCTCGCACCCCGCGATCATCGAGGTCCGGAACGGTGCCGTGGTCGCGTTGCGCGACACGACCGGACGGTCGATGGGCGAGCCCCGCGAGCCGTGGTCGGTGAACACGGTGCCGGGATTGTTCGATGCGGTCGAGCAGAACGCGCGCCGCGATGACGTGTTCGAAGTGGCGTACGACTCCGTCTATGGATATCCCGCGATGCTGCGCGGGGACGCCAGACTGGGACTGCCGGACGATTGGTTCTGGATCAGGGCGAGCCGCCTGACGCCGGTGCGCTAGCGCCCTCCCAGATTTTCATGTGCCGGGTTTCCGGCATCAACCAGAGCGCCAACACATGAATTCTCGTCGATCGTTGTGGCTACTGCTGGGCAGTCTGGCCCTTTTCGGTTGCGGAGATGGAACGGCTCCGAGCGGGGATTCCAGTGTCGCTGTTCGCGTGCTCGATGTCCGAGATCCGGAAGTCGTAGAATCGCCAGGTGCGATTCTGAGCTATCGTTGCCACGTTGATTTGGAAGCCACGCATAGCGGCGGCCAGCCGTCCGAATGGCTATCGGCCACGGCGCAGTTCTACACCGACCTCGACCGGTCCATCCCGACTTTCCTCGACACAATTTCGTACGCGGACATCCAGGCAGCGTTCGGCAGTACGCACATGAGCTCCGGTGTGACGCGGCACGGGACGCTTGCGATCGCGGGCCCGGTCCCGTACGCAGCGACGATCAGCTTCGGCTACCGGCCGTATCAGCAGGCGACCCGCTCGGATACGGTGGATTTCTCGTGTGGCCCACAACCTGCGTCGGGAGCTCCGGCGCCCACCGTCGATATCCTCAGCCGCGCGCCGCTTACCAGCGTCGTGCAGCCAGGACAAACAATTCGTATCGAATACCGAGCGGCTGCAGCGGCAGGATTGTGGCAGTCCAGCGTTGTCGGAACCGGTCCGTGTCCGTTCCGCCAGGACTTTACGGAAGCGCTGGACACGGTTGCTACTCACGTTGTGACTTTTCTCGTTCCCGCGCTGTGCCCGCCCGATAGCCTCCACATCGACGTGCGCGCCTCGGACATTACGCTTCGCGCCGCTTCCCGCGCTGCCATCTATGAAGTCGCAGACCGTACGCGGCCGCTGCTGAATGCTATTCTCATCTATCAGTCCAATTACAACTTCTTCTTCGCGGGCGATTCGGTGCAGGTGTACGTGGATGCCAGAGACAATTCATCGCTCGCCTGGCTGGTCTGGAAAGTGGAGCCCGATGGGACCGCCGATTCGGTCGCTCTGAGCGGCGGCGCATTCCAGGGCCCCATCAAGGTGCAGGTCCCGTCCGAGACGCCTTTCCAGGTCCGGCTCTGGGCGCGTGATCGAGCGGCGCTTGTCAGCGATACAATCGTGACCACACCGGCGGTGCCAGTGTATTCAGAAGTCACCATGCCCTACGTCGCCGACTCGTTCTCGGGTCGTCTCGCCATCAAGATCGACGCTCCGCGCACGCGCATTTATGCGATTGGGGATCAGTATGGTGCTGGGGTGAAACGGCTGCTGTCGATTTCAGCCACGACGCTTGCTCCGCTCGACAGCGTGGTCCTTCCAAACCCGGCCTGGGACATGGATCTGGTTCCTAGCGGTGATTCCCTCCTCGTGATGATGAGTACGGCAATCGGTGTCGTCGATCTCACCACTGGAACGCTCACAATGTCCGTCGTGCCAGTGCAGGGACTCGCGCCGAATCAGCGGATCGGTGCATTGCGGGTTGGCGCGAATGGCAAGGTCTTCGCCAACCTGCGCACGGCCCCACCGAGCGGAGGGGAAACGGGCGTGCTCGTGGAAGTTGATCTCGCGAATGGGTCGACATCGACCCGCACAGACGCAGGAAATGCGGGACGCTTCGCCGGTGCGCTGGAGCGTTCAGCCGATGGGTCAACAATCGTGCTGTACGACTATGGAGTCTTGCCAACTCTGTTCCAACGGTACGACGCGGTCAGCGATTTATTCGATCCACCGACGAGCACTCACAGTCAGGGCACCCTGTCCATGACGGCAACTGGTACGCGAAGCGCGGTGGCTGCCGATATATACGACGTGTCCCTGTCGCTGGAACGTCGTGTCCAGGCAGAGCTCAATACGTTTGTCTCTGTACTGTCACCCGATGGTGCCACGCTTTACCACGCGTCACCGTACAATGTGCCAGAGTCTCGATCGCCGCGGGTTCTGCGTTCGGATGTCGCGAGCGGCGTCTTCCTCGACGGAATTGCGCTCCCATGGACGCCGAACGGCATCGTGGCATCACCCGATGGGTCGTTTCTCGTTGCGTTGCGGTTGCTCGACAATATCACCAGAATGGCGGTGATCCAGCTGCATTAGTTGTTGCGCGCTGCTCCATCCCAGATCCGCATGTGTCGTGTCTCAGGCATCAGCCATACCGACAATAGAAGCGCCACCGCAGGCAACGCGATCGAATAGGCGAGCGTCGTGCCGAGGCTATGCGTCGCGGCCCACACGGCCGTCGTGATGAACGGGACCGCGCCGCCGCCCCAGCCGTTGCCGATGTGGTACGGCACGGAGACCGATGTGTAGCGAATCCGGCTCGGGAAATATTCCGCGAGAAACGCCGCGATCGGACCGTAGACCATCCCGACGTACGACACCAGCACGAACACGATCAGAATCGACAACGGATAATTGATCGCGCCCGGGGTCGCGGCTTTGCCCAGCGCGGCATACAGCGGGTAATAGGTCGCCGCCGCGAGCAAGAATCCCACCAGGATGATCGGCTTGCGGCCGATGCGGTCCGACAACCAGCCGAACAGGACGAACGTCGGGGTCGCGAGCAGCAGCGCCGCGCCGACGATGAGGCTGGAGTGCAGCACATCCACCTTGTTCACGGTCTGCAGGAAATACAGCGCCCAGAACTGGCTCGAGTACCAGACACAGCCTTCGCCCAGCACCACGATCGTCGCGATCAACACGTATTTGAGGTTTTTACCGGTGAACGCCTCACGCCACGGATTCGTCGACGTCTGGCCCTTCGCCTTGATCGCCTGAAAGACCGGCGTCTCCTGCAACCTCAGCCGGATGTAGATCGCCACCGCCACAAGGAACAGCGACGCGATGAACGGAATTCTCCAGCCCCAGGCATTGAACGCTTCGGTGCCGAGCGCCGTGCGGGTGCCGATGATGACGGCGAGCGAGACGACGATGCCGAGCGTGGGCGAGGTCTGAAGCCAGCCGGTGTAATAGCCCCGCTTTTCGTCGGACACGTGCTCGGCGACGTACGTGATCGCGCCGCCATACTCGCCGCCCAGGCAGAGTCCCTGAATCAGCCGCAGCACGAACAGCACGATCGCGGCGGACAGCCCGATGCTCGCATAGGTCGGCACGACGCCGATCAACGCGGTCGAAATCCCCATGCCGCTCAGCGTGATGAGGAACGTGTACTTCCGTCCGACCAGATCGCCGATGCGCCCGAACACGAGCGCGCCGAGCGGCCGGATGAAGAACCCGATCGTGAAGAGCGCGATCGTGCTGAGCAGCGCGGCAACTGGATGGCTAGCCTCAAAGAACTTGACCGAAAGGATGGATGCCAGGCTGCCGAACACGTAGAAGTCGTACCACTCGATGATGTTACCGACCGCCGCGGCGGTGACCACGCGGCGCAGCTCGCGAGGCTCCAGTCGTGGAGCGGGGTAGGATTCTGGCATGAGCGAGGCTAGCCGTCCCTTTCTGACTGCGCAATGGCGCAACCTCTTGATGCTCACGTACGCCGTCGATCCCAAAGCCATCATCGATCGAGTCCCCGCGGGCACGACGCTCGATCCGTGGCGCGGCCAGGCACTCGTCAGTGTGATCGGCTTTCAGTTTCTCGAGACGAAGGTGCTCGGCGCGCCCGTCCCGTTCCATCAGGATTTTGAAGAAGTGAATCTGCGCTTCTACGTGCGCCGCAGCGCGGACGGCGAGACGCGGCCCGGCGTCGTGTTCGTGCGTGAGATGGTGCCGCGTCCGTTTGTCGGAGGGATGGCGCGCCTCCTCTATAGAGAGCCATATCAGGTCGTGCCGATGCGCAGCAAGGTGAGCCCCGGTCCGCCGCCGGACGTCGACTATCAATGGAATGCCACGGGCACCTGGTGCTCGCTTGCGGCCAGCGGCGAGGGGTCCGCCAATGAGCTGGTGCCGGGCTCGCTCGAAGAATTCGTCGCCATGCGGCACTGGGGCTACAACGGCGAGCCGGGGAAAGAGACGCTCGAGTATCGCGTCGATCACGCGCGCTGGCGTATCTGGCACGTCGAGACGACACGGGTCGCGTACCAGGCTGCGCCACTGTGCGGCCACGAGCTGGCCCCTTTCCTTAAAGACCCGATCTCGGCGTTCATCGCCGATGGGTCAGCCATCACAGTTCACTGGCGCCGGACGATCGTGAGTTAGGCGGTTGAGGCACTCCGGCGTTATGTTAGGCGCGCATGGCTGACAGCGATCGCCCAAATCGTCCCTCCCGCGGATCGGGCTCCCTCACGGTTCACCTCGCCGACGAGCTCGACGTCTACTTCAACGAAGTGGCCCACGGACGCCCCGTCGGTTTCGTCGCGTCTCCCAAGTGGAAGCCGCGCGCCGACGTCTACGAGACCGATGACGAGCTGATCGTCCATATCGACATCGCCGGCATGCGCGCCGAGGACTTCAGCGTCGAGCTGGACGATGGCATCCTGCGGATTGCCGGCGAGCGTGCTACGCGCCAGCAGGGCAAGCGTCACTATCACGCGATGGAAGTGCAGGTCGGGCCGTTCGAGCGCCGGTTCCGGCTGCCCGTCGTCGTCGATCCCGCGTCGATCCGCGCGACGTACGAGCACGGCTTTCTCGAAATCCACCTCGCGAAACAACCGCCCCGCAGCACCGGCTTGCAATCGGTTCGGGTGACGTAATGGAACGCCTGCCGGTCCTCCCCCTGGGCCAGCTCGTCGTCTATCCGCACGTCGTTCTGCCGCTGGCCCTCACCGATCCCAAAGCCGTCCAGTTGATCGACGAGATCATCCAGGGCGAGAAGCGCCTGCTGCTCGGCGTCGTGAAATCGGTGGGCGGCATCGAGCCGCCCGAGGGCGCGGTGATGAACACGCTGCCGCATCAGCTCTACGACGTCGGCACACTCGGGACGATCGTCCGCATGCTCAAGCTGGGCGACGGGTCGGTGCGCGTGATGGTGCAGGGGCTGGAGCGCGCGCGGCTCAAGGATGTCGCGCAGGGTGAAAAGTGGCTGATGGCCGAGCCCGAGCCGCTCACCGAGAACACGCTGGAAGACTCGCGCACGGAAGCGCTGAAGCGCACCGTCATCGCGCAGTTCTCGCGCGTGATCGACATCGCGCCCTACCTCGGCGCCGAGCTGCACGAGGTGCTCTCCGGCATCACCGAAGCCGGCAAGCTCGCCGACTTCATCGCCGCGAATCTCGATCTCGCCCTGCCGGCCAAGGCCGAGCTGCTCGCGATCGACGATGTGACGCGCCGGCTCGAGCGGCTGCAGGAGTTCCTGGTGCAGGAGCTCCAGGTCCTCGAGGTCGGCACGCAGATCCAGGAAAAAGTCAAAACGCGCCTCGACCAGAATCAGCGCGAGTACGTGCTGCGCGAGCAGCTCCAGGTGATCCGCCAGGAGCTGGGCGAAGGCGAGGGCGACGACGAGCTCGAAGAGCTGGGCAAGCGGCTCGACGAGGCGCAGCTGTCGGCCGAGGCCAAGAAGGTCGCCGATCGCGAGCTGAAGCGCCTGCGCCAGATGTCGCCGCAATCGGCGGAATACCAGGTGGCCCGCACCTATCTCGACGTCTTCGCGGCGCTGCCGTGGAGCCGCATGACGCAGGATCGGCTCGATCTGAAAGCGGCGCGCGAGATCCTCGACCGCGACCACTACGATCTGAAGACGATCAAAGAGCGCATCCTCGAGTATCTCGCGGTCCGCACTCTGAATCCCGACGCGAAGGGCTCGATCCTGTGCTTCGTCGGGCCGCCGGGCGTCGGCAAGACGTCGCTGGGCCAGAGCATCGCCGAGGCGCTGGGGCGCAAGTTCACCCGCGTGTCGCTCGGCGGCGTGCGCGATGAAGCCGAGATCCGCGGCCACCGCCGCACCTACGTGGGCGCGATCCCCGGGCGCATCATTCACGCGCTGCAGCGCAGTGAGACGCGTTCGCCGGTCCTGATGCTCGACGAGGTCGACAAGATGGGCGCCGACGTGCGGGGCGACCCCACGGCGGCGCTGCTCGAGGTCCTGGACCCGGCGCAGAACTCGACGTTCGTCGATCACTATCTCGAGGTGCCGTTCGATCTGTCGGGCGTGATGTTCATCGCGACCGCGAACAGCACGATGCCGATCCCCGATCCACTGCTCGATCGCATGGAGCAGCTCACGCTGGTGGGCTACACGCCGTCGGAGAAGCTGCAGATCGCCAAGCGCTACCTCATGCCGCGCCAGCTCAAGGAGACGGGGCTCGGCGGCGATCCGGGGCGCGCCCATGTCGGCGACGGCGCCCTCGAACGGCTGATCGGCGAGTACACGCGTGAAGCCGGCGTGCGTCAGCTCGAGCGCGAAATCCAGGGCGTGCTGCGGAAGGCAGCTCTGGAGGTCGTGGAGGGTGGGGCGAAGATGGTGAAGGTTTCTTCCAAGAACCTGGAGAAGTACGCCGGTCAACCGAAGGTCCAGAGTGAAGTCGCGGGACGGGCGCCCGAGATCGGCGTGGCGACGGGCCTCGCGTGGACGCCCGTCGGCGGCGACATCATGTTCATCGAGGCGATCCGGATGCCGGGCAAGGGGCAGATCACCCTCACCGGCCAGCTGGGTGATGTCATGAAGGAGTCGGCGCAGGCGGCCTGGAGCCTGCTGCGCGCCCGGGCCAGCGCCCTCGGCATCCCGCTGGATGCGTTCACGCAGTCGGACGTGCACCTGCACGTGCCGGCGGGCGGCGTCCCAAAGGACGGGCCGTCGGCCGGCATCACGATCGCTGCAGCGCTGGCCTCACTACTTTGTCGCAGGCCCGCACGGAATGATGTCGCGATGACCGGCGAGCTGACGCTCCGGGGCCGGGTGCTGCCGATCGGCGGACTTAAGGAAAAGCTGACAGCGGCCGCACGAGCCGGGGTGACGTCCGTCCTGGTTCCGGCGCGGAATAAGAATGACCTTATTGACCTCCCCGAAGAGGTACGGAAGTTGCTTGATATCAAGCTCGTGGAAACGATAGACGACGTGCTGGAACTGGCCCTGCTCGAGGTCCCGCAGGAGGAACGCCGCGGCGACCGCCGCTCCGGGGGAATCCGTGTCGTGCCGACACCCTCCGCGCCTCCAGGACCTCCAGCACCTCCCCCACCTCCGGGCGAAGCCCGCCGATGAGCGACGTCGCCACGCTCGAAGCGGCCCTCGCCGAGATCCGGCGGCGCGACGGGAAGTACAACGAGCGCGCGTACGTGTTCGTGCTCGCGGCGCTCGAGTACGCCCAGACCAAGCTTCCGGCCCGCCGTCACCTGAGCGGCGTCGAGCTGACCTGGTCCTGCCGCGACTTTGCGCTCGAGCAGTTCGGGATGCTCGCCAACTCGGTGCTGACGCACTGGGGGATTCACACGACCGAAGATTTCGGGCAGATCGTGTTCATGCTCATCGACGTCGGCTTGCTCGCGCGCCAGCCGAGCGATCGGCTCGAGGATTTCGAGCGGGTCTACGATTTCGCCGAGGTTTTCAAAGCGGGGGCTGGCTATCGCTGGCCCGGGGTGTCTTCTTCAGGGGAGTGATCAGGCCCCCTGCCGTTGCTGGTCGTTTTTATCCCAAGGATCCCACCGAACTTCGGGCGACCGTCGCCACACTCCTTGCAGATGCCCGCGTGGAATCAAACCACGCCGTTCCCACGCCTTATCACGCCGTTATTACGCCTCACGCCGGGTATATCTATTCCGGCCCGACCGCCGCCCGCGTGTTCGCCGCGGTCACCATCCCCGGTCTCGTCGTCATCCTCGCACCCAATCACACCGGCGTCTGTGAAGCGGAGTCCGGAATCTCCTTGTGGGAGTCAGGAGCGTTTCGCACGCCCCTGGGGGAGGTGCCGGTCGACGCCGATGCCGCGCAGGCACTGCGCGAGATCTCGAAGGGATTCATTGAAATCGACCATGACGCGCACCGCAGCGAGCACGCGATCGAAGTCGAGCTGCCGTTCCTGCAGCTGTTGCGCGCGGACGTGCGCATCGTGCCGCTCGTGATCGCCTTCGACGAATGGCGTCCGGCGCGTGTGCTCGCCGAAATGCTGGCGCGTCTCGTGCAAGCGGCGGGCGAGCCGGTGCTGCTCGTGGCGTCGAGCGATCTCAATCACTATGAGCCCGCCGCGATCTCCGAAACGAAAGATGAGATGGCGCTCGAGCCGATCCGCGCCCTGGATGGCGAAGAGCTGCTCGCGCGGTGCCGGCGCGAGCGCATTACGATGTGCGGCCGCACGCCGGCCGCCGTGGCGCTGTGCGCCGCGCGCGACCTGGGCGCGAAGCAGGCCCAAGTGGTAGACTACCGCCACTCCGGCTGGGTCTCCGGCGACAACGAGCGGGTGGTGGGATACGCGGGAGTCGTGATCTGGTGAATCCTATTCCGGTTCTGGCGGCGCCCGAAGCGGCGGCATGGGATGCGGCCGCGCGCACCCAGTACCGGATTCCGAGCCGCGTCCTCATGGAGACCGCGGGTCGCGCGATCGTCCAGGTGCTGGTCGGCGAGTTGCCGGCGGCGGCCACGGGCGGGGTCCTCGTCGCCGCCGGCGCGGGCAACAATGGCGGCGACGGCTGGGTCATTGCGCGCGCGCTGCACACGGCGGGGATTCCGGTGTGGGTGGCATCGGTCGATCCGAAGACCGACGACGCGATCGACAACCGCGCGCTGGCGCGCGTCGACGGCGTACGCGAGGTGGGACGCGAGGAGCCCTGGCCGCAGGCCGCCGTCGCGGTCGACGCGCTGCTGGGCACCGGCGCGGTCGGGCCGGCCAAGGGCGACGTCCTCGCGCTCGCGCAGCGGCTCGCCGACTACGGCGCGCCGATCGTCGCGGTCGACGGGCCCACGGGTCTCGATCTCACGAGTGGCGAAGCGCACGGCCCCCTGCACGCGCAGCTGACGGTGACGTTTGGCGGCCCGCGCCGCGGTCATCTCCTCGCGCGCGAATGGTGCGGCAAGGTCGTGGTCGTGGACATCGGATTCCCGCCGCCGGACGCGGCCTGGCCCGTGCTCGTCACCGACGCGTGGGCGGCCGAGCGACTGCCGCGTCTCGCGCCGCAGATGCACAAGGGCGATCGCGGGCGCGTGTGCGTGATCGGCGGCTCGAACGGGATGAGCGGCGCCGCACTCCATGCCGCGCGCGCGGCGCTCGCCGCGGGCGCCGGACTCGTGAAGCTCGTCGCGGCGCGCGACACGATCGCTGCGGCTCAGGCGAGTCTCCCGGATTTGCTCACGGTCGAGACGGCGCTCGGTGGCGCGATCGAGCCGCAGGTGGCGGAGGCCGTCGATTGGGCCGACGCGCTCGTGATAGGACCGGGACTGGGGCGCGAGCCACGCGGCGATCGGGAGAGTTTCGTGCGTCAGGTGCTTGCGCGCCGGCCCGTGCCGGCGGTGATCGACGCCGACGCATTGCATTTTCCCGAAGCCCTAGTCCCTAGTCCCCGGTCCCTGGTGCTCACCCCGCATCTGGGGGAATTCCGCGCGCTGGTTGGAGACGCGTTGGCAGACGAGGCGGCGAATGACCGCTGGTCTGCCGCGGCGCGGGCGAGCGCCAAGCTCAAGTGCACTGTGCTGCTCAAAGGCGTGCCCACCGTGATCGCCGATCTGCGGGGCCCCGCGCACGTCGTGGCGAGCGGCAATCCCGGGCTCGCGACGGGAGGCAGCGGCGATTTGCTCGCCGGATTCATTGGCGCTTTCCTCGCGCGCGGCACGACGCCGGCCGAGGCCGCCGCGCTCGGTGCGCACGCGCTCGGTCGCGCGGCGGAGCAGGGCGCGCGCCAGTGGACGGCCCGAAGCTTGCGACCCGCCGATGTGCTGGCCGCGCTCCCCGACGTGTGGCGCGCCTGGCAAAATCCGAAACCGCGTCGCCCTCCAATTCTCGTGGATCTTGAAGCTCCGGACCTGTTGTAACATTGCCACACTGGCGGCGGTATTGTACGCGTGCTCATCTTCCGCCCGCCCCGGTGACCTTGGACCGGCGGGCGTCCTCACTCCGGAGAACCGCGTCGTCATGTCCGACTTTTCGGTGATCGAAGCGGTCGCCGCGTCGTCGTGGTTCGTGTACGCGGCCAGCACGCACGGCCTGCTGATCTACGACCGCGTCTCGCGACGCTTTCGCAATCCCGTCACGGCGATCGACGGCTACCCCGCGATGCGGGTGCGACGCGCAATTGCCGATCCAACGGCGAACGCGGTCTGGCTCGATCTCGGCGCGGGGGCGGGTTACCTCCGCTATGACGTAGATGGACGCGCGTGGACTCCCGGCTCGCCAACTTTCACCACAGGAACGCTGACCGTCGAAGCCGCGCTGGCCGGCACGCCGCTCGTCGATGCGATGCGTGCCGCGATCCTCACCGATCAACGGTTGCGGACGCATCAGTTCACCGCGGCGGCGGCGACGCCCGACCGGCCCGAAATCTTTTTCGGTACCAACGGTCTCGGTCTCGTGCGCGTCGACAAGCAGACAGGAGAATGGGAAGTGCTTTCGTACGGATTGCTCGCTCCCGCGGTCGGCGCGGTGACCCGCGTCCCGAGCGGCGTCTGGTCGGCGACCAGCGCGCTCGCGGGCCGCGCGCAGCGCCGTGGCCTGAGCTGGGTGGCCAGCGATTTGTCCTCGACGAAGACCTCCGAAGGCGGCCGCGCCGCGCTCGGTTTTTCCTTCCTGTATGCGCGACGCTTGCTGGCGGACGGCGATTACCTCTGGATTGCGACGGAGCAAGGCGTTTTGCGCGTCGACTCGACCGGGTTTGCCGCACGCTTGTGGGCGCTGCCGGACGCGACCTGCCTCGCACTGTCCCCAAGAGGCATCTGGGCCGGAACGGCGCACGGCCTTTCCTTAATAACGGCGGACGAACAGGTGCAGGACATCGGTCCGAGCGGCATCGCAGTCACGAGCCTGCTGGCCGCTGCCGATACGCTGTGGGTTGGAACAAGCGCGGGATTGGCTCGCGTTGTGCCTGGTAGTACCGAGATGACGACCCCAACGGAGCTGAGCCGTGCGAGCCTGCGCGTGACGATTTACGCGCTCGCGCGTCTTCAGGACACAATCGTGATGGCGACCGAGCGGGAGCTCTTCTGGCGCGATCCGGCGACACAGGCGTGGACACCCGTCCCGCTGCCGCTGGCGCTCGGCATTCCCACCGCTCTGACCACGACTCCTCAGGGTGGTCTCTGGATCGGCGGCACGCGCGGCCTCGCGCAGGCCGACCTTCGCAGCGGGGTGATGCAGGTGCACACCGTGCCGTTCGAGATTCCCGCGCCGGTGCGCGACCTCGCGGCCGATCGCGACCATCTCTGGGCCGCGACCGACAGCGGGTTGGTGCGCATCCCATGAACCTCGGACCCGGCAAGGAATTCGATCGGATCCGAGCGATCATCGGCCGGATGGAGGAGCTGATGCCGGGAAACCAGCCGCTGGGAGACGACTGCGCCCTGATTCCGATCGGCGGCACCACGCTCGCGCTCAGCATCGACAATGCGGTCGAGGGTGTCCATTTCCGCACCGACTGGCTCGACTTCAAGGAAATAGGATTCCGCGCGGCCGGCGCCGCGCTGTCCGATCTCGCGGCCGAAGGCGCGATGCCGATCGGCGTGCTCGTCTCACTTGGCCTGCCGGACAAGAACGGCACTCCACACGATCCGGCCGTCGAGATCATGGAAGGCGTCGCCGCGATGTGCGGCAATCTGGGCGCGCAAATCCTGGGCGGCGACATGACACGCGCCGACAAATACAGCGTCGACGTGTGCGTCATCGGTCAGGCCGAGCACCCAGTGCGGCGCGCGGGCGCGCACGAGGGCGACGCGGTCTGGGTCACGGGCTATCTTGGAGGAGCGGGACTCGCCCTCGCGAAGTTGCAGCGAGGCGAGCCGATGTCGAAGCCGCTGCGCAACCGTTACGCGTGCCCCGAGCCGCGCATCGAAGCGGGCCGCTGGCTCGCGGCGCACGGCGCCACGGCGATGATCGACATCTCGGACGGGCTCGCGGCCGACGCGCAGCACCTGGTGGCCGCATCGGAAGTGGGGATCGAAATCAATCTCGAGCGGATTCCGCTCTGGGAGGGCGTCGACGCGATGGCCGCAGCCGCGAGCGGTGAGGAGTTCGAGCTGCTGTTGACGATGCCGCCCGCCTTCGGCGATTCGAGCGCCTCGTCGTTCCGCGCGCAAACCGGGGTCGAGCTGAGCCGCATCGGGACCTGCCTGCGCGAGTCGGGCGGGCGCCGCGGCGGCCTGCGCCTGCTGGACCACAACCAGCCAGTGAGCTTGCCGGCGGGGTACGATCACTTCGCGTGATCCGCACCCTCTGGTATTACATAGTTCTCCTCACTTCGACCATCGTACACGCGGGCGGCACGTTCCTCGCGGGCCTGCTGCGCATTCCCAACCGCGTCGGCGGGGTCTACGACTGGGGCAGTGTCGATTGGTCGCGCGAGATCCTGAAAGCGGCCGGGACGCCGGTCATCGCGGAGGGGCTCGAGCGGATTCCGCGGAACCAGCCGGTCATCTACGTCTCCAACCATTCGTCGATGTTCGACATCTGGGCGCTCTCGGCGACACTGCCGGGGTCGGTCCGGTTTCTGGCGAAACAGGAGCTGTTCAAGATTCCGCTCCTGGGTCCGGCAATGCGTGCCGCCGGTCACATTCCGATCGACCGCGCGGCGCGGAAGAAAGCGTTCGAAGCGTACGACGAAGTGGGAAAGATGATCCGGGCCGGGTTCTCGTCGCCCGTCGTCTTTCCCGAGGGCACGCGCAGCCGCACGGGTGAGCTGCTCCCCTTCAAGAACGCGCCGTTCGGTCTCGCCATTGCCGCCCAGGTTCCGATCATTCCCGTGTACGTGCATCACACTTTCGAGATTCTCCCCAAAGGTGGATGGCGCCTGCGCCCGCGACCGATCAAGCTATTGGTCGGTGAACCGATCGAAACGCACGGGCTCCAGCCCATCGACCGCGAGCGGCTCCGCGACCAGGTTCGTGCCGCGATGGTTGCTCTCCAGTCCAAGGTACGATAGGGTTCGACCACCCATGAGCACAGTCATCTCGGTTCACGCGCGCGAAATCCTGGATAGTCGAGGCAATCCCACCGTCGAAACCGACGTGACGCTGG
>Ga0134127_10001093_pt1 | contig 20892 bp, 17 predicted proteins | sample KB31753_FD_96459 | JGI IMG/M metagenome (GOLD analysis project Ga0134127, IMG submission 96459) | Terrestrial soil microbial communities with excess Nitrogen fertilizer from Kellogg Biological Station, Michigan, USA - KB3-175-3 | ecosystem: Environmental > Terrestrial > Soil > Unclassified ... | reverse complement strand
TCGCGCGCGCGATGCGGTGACGTTCGGCATCCCAACGCCAAACACGTATCGGAACGTCGGGTGGCGACAAGGGATTCGCATCGGCAGCGCAAAAGACGGATCGATCCGTTATTTTCTCGACGGCACGAATCCGGAAGGGCTCGGCGCCGACGCCGCAGGCAATATCTATGCGGGGTTGACGCAGGGATGTCCGAGCGAATGGACCGGCGGCTGCGTCGAGAAGTGGGTGCCGATCAGGGCGCGTTAGAAACTCACTGAAGCGCCGAGCAGCAGGCGCCGCGGCGGCGTCAGCGATTCGACAGGTTGCCCCGCCGCATCCGCCGCCCAGAGAGCCAGCGAGCGCTCGCGGCGGAACGCAGCGACTTCGTCCCAGCTTGCCGACAGGGCGCAGTGATGGAACTGCGCGCCCATCGCACTACGGACGACTTTGGCGTTCCAGAGGTCAACGGTCCCCGGCAGCGCGACGGTCGCGGCCACGCCGAGTGCGGCAGCGGTCCGTAGTATGGTGCCCACGTTTCCCGGGTCCTGGACGCCATCGAGGACCAGAACGCGCAGCGACTCCGCGTCCGGGATCGTCTCGAGCCGGCGCTCGGGAATCCGCGCGAGGGCCAGCACGCCCTGCGGGGATTCAGTGTTCGCGGCGCCCCGCAGCTCGGCGTCGCTGACGTCCTCGATCGTGATGCCGCGATCGACGAGCATGCCACGCAGCTCGGCCCCGCGCGCGTGCGTATCGAGACCGGGCGCCAATAGCGCGCCCTCGACCTGCCCGGCCAGCGGCGACCGTGCCAGCTCTTCGACGGTTCGGATCCCCTCGGCCACGAATAGCGCATTGCGCTCGCGCGATTTGCGGCGCTGAAGATCGCGGGCGAGGGTGAGGAGCTTCACGAGGTGAACCTGGGAGGGGCGAGCCACAAGGCGGCCCGGAGAACCGCGGGCCGCGTCATGAGGACGAGAGAACTCGCCAAGAGGAACATGTAAGCCGTGCGGGGGCTCCCTCGACGCCAGCGTATCGCCGGCCGAAGCCCATGGAGCGGCCGTCGTTGACAACGGCGCTTCATGTAGACATTCTACTCACCGATGCGTAGACTGCCTACATACATGGAGCGCGCATGTCGAATTCGCCCCCCACGTCCCGGATCGAGCTGTTGCAGGGCACGCTCGACTTCATCGTGCTCCAGGCGCTGCGCTGGGGGCCCTGCCATGGCTACGGCATCGCTCAGCTCATCCGCGCGCAGTCCAACCAGGCCCTCCAGGTCGAAACGGGATCGCTCTACCCCGCTCTCCAGCGTCTCCTGCGGCAGCGAGCGGTTGCGGCCGAGTGGACGGTTTCGGAGAACAAGCGCCGGATCCGCGTCTACCGCCTGACGCCCAAGGGCCGCGAGATGCTCGCGACCGAGCGCTCCAAGTGGGAGCAGCTCTCACGCGCGATCGCCGGGCTCATGCTGCCTCCGGCCGCGGAAGAGCCATGAGATTTCTCGAATTGTTCGCGCGGCGACGCGCCCGCCGCACCGACGAGCTGGCCGAAGAACTGCGGACCCACCTCGAGCTCGCCGCCGCCGACCGCGTTGCCCGCGGCGAGAGTCCTACTGAGGCCGCGGCCAACGCCCGCCGGGAGTTTGGCAACTCAGGGCTCGTGCTCGACATCTCGCGCGACCAGTGGAGTGGGTTCGGGAACTGGCTGGAGCGCCTCGGCCAGGACGTACGGATCGCCCTGCGAGTCCTCAGGCGCACGCCTGGCTTCTCGACCGTCGCGATCCTGACCATCGCGCTCGGCATCGGAGCGACGACCGCGATCTTCAGCGTCGTCAACGCCACGCTGCTGCATCCGTTGCCATATCCGCGAGCGGGGCAGCTCGTGCGGATCGAGGACGATCTGGCCGGGACCGGCTCGCGAGCCGTGGGCATGTCTACGCCCGAATGGCGCGACTTGCAGCGGTCGGGCGTGTTCGAGGCCGTCTCTCCGGCGTGGTTCGACGACAACAACATGACGGGGCCAGCGCGCGCGCAGCGGGTGGGCCTTCTGATTGTCGCGCCCAACTATTTCGCCATGCTGCGCGTCAAGCCGCAGATCGGCGCGACCTTCGACTCCGCTGACGCGACACCGGGCTTCAATGGACAGGCTGTCATCAGCGACGGGCTCTGGGAGCGCGCCTTCGGGCGCGATCCGGCGATCCTCGGCCGCTTCGTGCAACTGGATTCGGATTCGTACCACATCGTCGGCGTGATGCCGCGCGGCTTTCAGGCGCCGTCGGCCACGAGGCAGGAGCGCGCCACGGAGGTATGGGTCGCGTTCGGCTTTTCGGGTGCACCGCTGGACCAGGTCTCGTCCCAGTCGCGCACGCCGCTCTTTCCAGGCGCGTTCGCGCGGATCAGAGACGGCCTCACCCTCGCCGAAGCCCAGCGGCGCGTTGATGCGCTCGCGCACGCGCTGCGCCGGCAATTTCCCGTGGATTATCCGGCCGCGAGCGGCTGGAGAATTCGACTCGTGCCGCTCAGAGAGCACGTCGTGGGAGACGTGCGATCGCCGCTCCTGCTGTTGATGGCCGCCGTTGGCCTGCTGCTGTTGATCGCCTGCGCGAATGTCGCCAACCTGCTGCTCGCGCGCGCAACGGCACGCGGCCGCGAGATGGCGGTCCGCCAGGCGATCGGAGGTTCACCATCGCGCCTCGTGCGCCAACTCCTCACCGAGAGCGTGACGCTGTCGTCCCTGGGCGGACTTACAGGAGTCGCATTGCTGCTAGCGGGCCAGCGCTTTCTCATCCGGCTGGTTCCAGCGGGTGTGCCCATGCTGAGCGGCATCTCGATTGACTGGATGGTGCTCCTCTTCGCGTGCGTCGCTTCCGCCGCGGCAGGCATCGTGTTCGGCCTCGCGCCAGCGATGGACGTGCGTCGGATTGACGTGACGCGCATGCTCAAGGTCGAAGGTCGCGGGGCCACGGGGACGCGGCAGCAGAAGCGCACGCGCCGCTTGCTCGTCGTGGGAGAATTGGCGCTGTCGCTCGTGCTGATGATCTCGGCCGGCCTCCTCGTGCGCAGCTTCCAGTCGCTCGCGAACGCGCCGCTGGGGTTTGATGCGCGCAACGTGACGATCGTGCACACGCGACTGCCGTACCCGAATGATTCGACGGAGGATCTGTACGGAACTGTCGGCGCTGAAGCGCCGTTCGTGCGGGAAGTGACTCGGCGGGCGATGGCCATCCCAGGCGTCGAGTCCGCGGCGCTTGGAAGCGGCGCCGCCGTACCGCTCGATCATCCGGAGCAGGATCAGAACGCGCTGCGCGTTCGCTTCGACGGTCGGCCGCTCGACGGTCAGGTGCCTACAGTCGTCACCGGCTCGCAGGTCACGCCCGCGTACTTCCACCTGTTGGGGCTCACGCTGCTTCGCGGCAGGCTGTTCAGCGACTTCGATACGGACGAGAGCCCGCAGGTGGCCGTGATCAATCAGGCGATGGCCCGGGCTTACTGGCCCGGCCAGGACGCACTCGGCAAGCGCCTCAAACTGTCGCGCCGCGACACAGCGTGGACGACGGTGGTCGGCATCATCGCCGACGCGCGCACTGAATCACTCGCGAGCCCGGCAATTCCGCTGGTCTATGCGAGCCTGTATCAGAGGCAGGGGAAGCACCTCGCGATCTTCCTGCGCGGACATTTCGAGACGGCCGCGATGGAAAAGCGCATACGGAACGAAGTCCAGACGATCAATCCGGCGCTTCCCGTCTTTGGAGCGGAAACCCTCGACGATGCGATTTCCGGATCCCTCGCCGTCCGTCGATTCTCCATGCGCGTGATCGAGCTGTTCGCCGTCACGGCGCTCCTGTTGGCGAGCCTCGGGATCTACGGAGTGATCGCGTACACGGTCAGCGAACGGACGCAGGAAATCGGTGTGCGCGTCGCCCTGGGGGCCGCGCGCGCCGACATTCTCCGCATGATCCTCGCGCAGGGAGCGGCCTCGTCGGCGCGGGCGTGGCGATCGGGTTGATCGGCGCCGTCATCGCGGCTCGGGCCATGGCTGGAATGTTGTTCGGCGTCAGCCCGATTGATCTGGCGACGTTCGCCGTCGTGACGACGGTGCTCGCTGTCGTGGCGTTGGCCGGCTGCGTGGTGCCGGCGCGGAGGGCGATGCGGGCGGACCCGGTGGTCGCGCTTCGCGGCTAGCGGAACGCGGTCAGTCGATTGTCGATCGCGCGGATCCACCGGGGCCGCCTCAGTCCACGCGAAGCGCGACGAGGGGGTCCAACCGGCTTGCTCGCCAGGCGGGGATGTAACAGGCCAGCATCGAGACCACGACGAGCAGAACAACCGCGGCGAGCAGGGTCTGCGGATCGCGAGGACTCATCTGGTAGAGCAGCCCGCTCAACGCCTTGACCGTCAACAGCGCGACGATCACTCCGGTGCCGGTTCCGGTGACCACCATGGCGCCTCCCTGCCGCAGGAACAGCGACACCAGCCGCCGCTGATCGGCTCCCAGCGCGGCCCTGATGCCGATCTCGCGCGTCTGCTCGGCGACGAGGTATGAGAGAACTCCATACAGACCGATCACGGCGAGCACGCCCGCGACCGCCGCAAAGGTTCCGAGCAGCGCGAACAGGAACTTGCGTGGCGCAACCTCGTCGGCGAGAACCTGATCCATCGTCGTGAAGGTCGGCGGCGGCTCGGAGGGCTGTAGCGAGCGAAATACTGACGTGATCGCGTCCTCGGCACCATCCGGCGAGCCGCGCGTGCGGAAGAGAACCGTTTGATACGGGCCGGCTCCGACCTGTGAGATAGGCACGAATCCAACGGATTCCTGCGTGCCTTCCAATCCTCCGCGCTGGTGGACGTTGGCGACGACTCCGATGATGGTCGCGCTGCCACCGTTGAAGGCGAACGGCTTCCCAACTGCATCGCCGTCCGGAAATACAGTGCGAGCCATCGCTTCGGTCACGACCATGACAGGCGGGCCACCGGCGTCCCGGGAATCGAAGACGCGGCCCTGAACAAGCCGGATGCCGAGCAACCCGAAATAGCCCTGCCCAACGCCGAGCACGTCGAACCTGTGCGTCTCCTCGGGATGGCCGGGCACGTTCGTGCCGAAGCTGAACCGCGAGCCTCCCAGCGGTTGAACGTCCGCGATAACAGCCGAATCGGTCGCGGGAATCGCGTGCACCCGCCGCATGAATTCGTCGAAGAATGCCGTAGCGGTCGCACTGTCCTTGTAGCGATCCCACGGTAGTTCCACATTCGCTGCGACAAGGTTGTTCGGTGTGAAACCAGGATCGATCGAAGTCACCCGCCAGAAACTTTTTGCGACGAGCCCGGCGCCCGAAAGGAGGACCAACGCGGTCGCCAACTCACCAACCACGACCAGACCGCGCACTTTCCGCTGGCGCGCGCTACCAACGTTTCGGGTGCTGCCCGCGGATAGAACCTGATTCAGATCGCCGCGCGATGAAGCCAGAGCCGGAACGAGGCCGAACCCGAGCGCCGTGGCCAGTGCAATCGCGAACGTGAATAGCAAGACGCGTCCATCCACTCCGACCGCGTCGGCATGGGAGATAGTCGTGGGACTCAGGCGCACGACGGTCTTTATCGAGATCAGGGCCAACGAGAGGCCGAGCACGGCGCCACCGAGCGAGAGGAAGCAACTCTCGAGCATGACGTAGCTCACGAGCCTCGCTCCGCGCGCGCCCAGGGCGCGGCGCAGCGAGAATTCACGCTGCCGCCTTACAGAACGCGCTATCGCCAGGTTGGCGAGGTTCAAGCACGCGATCAGCAGGAGCGTGCCCACGGCTGCAAGCAGCAAGTAGAGCGGCCGGCGGACCTCGCCGAACCTGCGGTCGTGCAGGGTCATCACGATAGGTGTCTTCGAAACCTGAGGACCGTAGGCCGGTTGGCGGATCCTCGCGGCGATGGTGGCGAGCTCCACCCGCGCCGATGCCAGAGTCACTCCCGGACGCAGCCGCCCAATCGCTTGGTAGAAAAAAGTCGACTTGTCTCCGCCGTTCCTGGGATGATACGGAAGCCAGATGCGCGGGCCACGCGTCGTGGTGAACGACGCCGGCATGATGCCGATGATGGTTCGCGTGCTGTCGTCGAGCTTTACCGATCGACCGATGATTCGGGCGTCAGCGCCAAACGCCGATCGCCAGAGCTGATCGCTTATGACGGCCATCGGCGCGCCGCCGGGTTTGGTTTCTTCCGCGGTGAACAGACGCCCCCGTTCCGGCGCAACAGCCAGCGCGTCGAAGTACTCCTTGGTGCCGTAAACGGCGCGGATGGATTGCGGGCCTCCAACGCCGCGCATGACAACGCTTCCGCCCCCGTAAGCGCCAATTTCCTCGAAGCTGCGGGAACCCGCCCGCCAGGCGTCGTAGCTCTTGTCGTCCAGTTCCTGCATGTCGCTTCCATCCTGATCGTGAATGGAAAGGGACATGATGCGGTCCGCCTGCGGGTACGGCAGCGGACGCAGCACGACCGCATTGACGATCGTGAACATCGTCGCGTTGGCGCCAATGCCCAGCGCGAGAGTGAGGACCACGGCCCAGGTGAATCCGGGATTCTGTCGAAGCGAGCGAAGCGCGTAGCGCGCGTCCACCAGCAGATTCTCCGCCCACGAAATGGTGCGCCGCTCGTGGACGGCTTCGGCCGCTGCCGTAAGTCCACCCGCGGCCACGAGCGCGGCGCGGCGCGCCTCGTTAGGCGGCATGCCGCGGCGCACGTTCTCGGCCGTTTGCAGCTCCACGTGGAAGAGAAGCTCCTCGCGAAGCGAAGCATCGGCGGGGCGATGCGCGAAGAGGTCCGCGAGCAATCCGAGGCACCGCGCGGCGAGCACCCCGAACCACCGCATGAGCCCGATCATGCTCCCTCCAGCTTCGGATCGAGGAAGGCCGCGAGCAGCTCCGTGGTCCGTTGCCACTCCCGCGCCTCGCGGGCGAGTTGTTTGCGTCCGGCGGCCGTTAGCGAGTAGTACTTCGCTCGCCGGTTGTTCTCGGAGGGCCGCCATTCGGAGACGATGAAGCCTTCCTGCTCGAGCCTCACGAGCGCCGGGTAGAGCGTGCCGTAGTTGAGGACCAGCTGTCCGCGGCTGATGTCTTCGATGCGCCGGCCGATGCCGAAGCCGTGCTGCGGGCCCATGGCCGCAAGCGTGCGCAACACCATCAGCGAAAGGGTTCCTTGCTGGACCTCCTGCTTGCCGCCCATGCAGCCCTCCTATGGGTATCCCACAAGAGAGTACCGTTCTTCGTATGGGAAAGCAATAGGGAGTCGGCGGCGCGGCGGTCCTGCGCCCTAGAGCTGACTGACGATCGCCGCCACGAGCCGCTGGAACTTTAAGGCCGCTCTCGATGTGCTCTCGAGCACTTCCGCGTGCGTGATTGGCGCCGGCGTCAGCCCGCAGGCGAGATTGGTCACGCAACTGATTCCGAGCACGCGCATCCCCAGCGCCCGCGCGACGAGCACCTCCGGCACCGTGGACATGCCGACCGCGTCGGCACCCAGCGTCCCGAGCATCCGGACTTCCGCGGCTGTCTCGTAGGTTGGTCCGAGGAGCCCGGCGTAAACGCCCTCTCTGAGTGTGACGCCCTGCGCCTTCGCCGTCTTGCGCGCCAGCTCCGCCAGGCCCGGGTCATAGGCGTCCAGCATGTCCGGAAAGCGCTCGTCGCCCGGCTCGAGCGCGCCGATGAGCGGATTCTGAAACATGAGATTGATGTGATCCCGGATCAGCATCAGGTCTCCCGCCTCGAATCCCGTATTCACGCCGCCGGCGGCATTCGAGACGATCAGCGTGCGTGCGCCAAGCGCGTGCACGACCCGCGCGGGAAAGGCGGCGAGTCGGATGTCATGGCCTTCGTATAGATGAAAGCGGCCCGCGAGCGCGAGCACGGGCCGACCCTCGAGCGTGCCGGCGAGCAACTCGCCCGCATGGCCCGGCACAGTCGCGCTCGGGAATCCCGGAATCTCTCCGTACGCGATTCGAACCGGCTGCTCGATGTCGTTGGCCAGGCCGCCGAGCCCCGATCCGAGCACGATCGCGGCGACGGGCGTCGCGCGCGGCAGACGGCCGCGAATGGCGTCGGCCGCTTTTTTCGCGTCGGCGGCGCCGAACTTGGCCGTGGCTGTCATGATGCTCCCGCGGCGGGCGACGTCGAAACACGCGGGGGCAAACCCACCGGCTCACGCAACTGGGCGATGCGCGCGCGTGCATCGGCCAGCAGTGTCTCGCGCTCGCTCCAGTGCGCGAACGCGCTCTCGAAGCCGTTCAGCGCGAACTGGCACAAGTCATCGAAGCCAAAGCCGAGCTCCCGTGCCGCGTGCAGATACTCGTCCGTGAGCGTCGTGCCGCTCATGAGCCGGTTGTCCGTGTTCAGCACGACCTTCATCCCCCGCGCGTGGTACGCGCGCAAGGGATGCTCCTCGTACGACTCGGCGGCGTGCGTCTGCACGTTGCTCGTGAGACAGATCTCGAGCGCGATGCGGCGATCGTTCACGTATTGCGTAAGAGATTCGTCATCGATCAGGTGCGTCGCGTGGCCGATTCGATTCGCCCCGCACACGTGCACCGCCTCGCGCACCGACTCGGCGCCCGCGCCCTCACCCGCATGGCAGGTGCACGCCAGATCGTGCGTGTGCGCGTACTCGAATGCCTTCGCGTGCTTCGAGGCGGGGTTCCCCGCCTCACCGCCGGCGAGATCGAATCCCACCACACCGCTCCCCTTGTACGCGACGGCCAGCTCGGCGAGCTCCAGCGACTGCGCCGATGATAGCTGGCGCAGCGCACAGACGAGCACCTTGGCGACGATGCCCGCTTCCTTCTGGGCGCGCGCGAGACCGCGGAGCGGCGCTTCCACAGCCGCGGCGAGTGAAAGCCCCTGGTGGACGTTCAGAATTGGCGCGTATCGAACCTCGATGTAGCGGACGCCGTCCCTGGCTGCGTCGATTGCCAGCTCGTAGGCGATCCGCTCGAGGGCCTCGGCGGTCTGCATCACTGAAAGCGTCACCTCGAACCGCTTCAGATAGTCATCGAGCGATCGGGCATCGTCCACGAGCATGTAGTCCCGGAGCGCCTCCGCCGAATCGCGCGGCATCTTGACGCGATACTCGCGGCCCAGCTCCAGCAGCGTCTCCGGACGAACCGAGCCGTCCAGGTGACAGTGCAGCTCCGCCTTGGGAAGGCGGCGGAGCAACTCGGAGTCGATCGTGAGTGACTTGGGAGACATGGTCGCGCAAAGCTAGCGGGGCGCTTTCGGGCTCGCGAGGGCGCCGACGTTGACGCACGACGCCAGGCCCCGCGAGGTTACCAGCATGCAGCCACTGATCATCGGCATTGCGGGTGGGTCCGGCTCTGGAAAATCCACCGTCGCGCGCAACGTTGCCCAGGCGATCCACGCCGGATCGGTGGCGTTCATCGACATGGATGCGTACTACCACAACTTTGCGCACCTGTCGTTCGACGAGCGGCGCCAGATCAACTGGGATCACCCGGACGCGTTCGATTGGGAGTTGCTGCTTGGGCAGCTGAACCAGCTCGTCGCCGGACAGTCGATCGAGAAGCCCGTGTACGACTTCGTGAATCACCTGCGGAGCGCCGAGACCGTTGTCGTTCCGCCGGCGGAAGTCGTCGTCGTCGACGGGATCCTGCTCTTTACCGATCCGCGCGTCCGCAACATGTGCGAGGTGAAGGTCTTCGTCGACGCGGACGCTGACATCCGGCTGATCAGGCGCATTCGCCGCGACATGAATCGTCGCGGCCGCCCGCTCGACGAGGTGCTGACGCAATACCTCGCCACCGTGCATCCGATGCACCTGCAGTTCGTCGAGCCGACCAAGCGTTACGCTGACGTCATAGTGCCGCGCGGAGGTCACAACGCGATCGCCATCGAGATGATCGTGGCAAAGATCCAGCGGCGGCTCGCGGGCGGTATCAAAGGGGACGGAGGAGTTTGATCAAGGGGTCAGAGCATTCCTGACGATCAAAGGGTCAGAGCACCTTGATCGGAACGATCAAGGTGCTCTGACCCTTTGATCACGACGTGACAGCTAGAAGCCGGCCGGAACTATCTGGTGAAGGATCGCGAACATGATCGCCGCTAGCAGCGCCGACGCCGGAATCGTGAGCACCCACGCCCACACGATCCGGCCCGCGACGCCCCACCGCACAGCGGACAGTCGCCGCGTGGCTCCGACGCCGACGATGGATCCCGTGATCGTGTGCGTCGTGCTCACGGGGATTCCGAAATGCGTGGCGATCAGAATCGCCGCCGCGCCCCCGGTGTCCGAGCAGAAGCCGCCCACAGGGCGGAGACGCGTGATCCGCGAGCCCATGGTGTGCACGATGCGCCAGCCGCCGAACAGCGTCCCGAGCGCGATGGCCGAGTAGGCGCCGAGTGCCACCCAGTGCGGGATCGTGTCGTTGGTCGGGAGATACAGCTCGTGCAGCCAGCCGGTCTGGTTCGCGAAATGGGGATGCACGGCCACGAGCAGGCCGACGATGATGCCCATGGTCTTCTGGGCGTCGTTGGTTCCGTGAGAGTATGAAAGGAGCGCGGAGCTGAAGAGCTGCGCCGGCCTGAACGTCCGGTCGACTTTCCCTGGCGACTTTCGGCGGAAGAGCCAGTAGACCACGACCATGAGCGTGAAGCCGGCGGCGAGTCCGACCACCGGCGAGATCACGATGAACGAGAGCGTGCGCCACCAGGTCGGTCCCCAGGTGATCGCTTTGAAGCCCGCCGCGGCCACGGCGGAGCCGGCGTAGCCGCCGATCAACGCGTGCGACGAGCTGGAGGGAATCCCGAAATACCAGGTGATGATGTTCCAGATGATCGCGCCGAGCAGCGCGCCAAGAATGACTGTCGGCGTCACGATGCTCTGATCGACCATGCCGCCACCGATCGCCTTTGCGACCGCCAGGCTCCCGGTGAACGCCGCCGCGAAGTTGAACAGCGCCGACCAGATCACTGCCGCCAGCGGGCTCAGTACCCGCGTTCCGACGATCGTCGCGATCGCGTTCGCGGAGTCGTGGAACCCGTTGCTGAAATCGAAGATGAACGCGATCAGGATGATCGCGACGACGTACCCGATCACGCGCGGCCGCCGTCAGCCATTCTTGAGCGAGATGCTCTGGAGCACCTGCGCGACGCCCATGCAGCTATCCGTCGCGCGCTCGAGCGTGTCGTACATCTCCTTCCACTTGAGCACGTCGATCGCGTCCGGTGTGCCCTCGAACAGCGCGCCGACGGCTTCGTGGTAGATGGCGTCGCCCTCTTCCTCGAGCTTCTTGATCTCGCCCACGTGCTGGTTCACGATGGCGGGCTTCCGCATGTCCGCCACGGCGCGCTTGATCTCGTCGGCGGCGCGCATCAGGACGTTGCTCAGGCGATGTGCCGGCGGCCGCACCGTGGTGATGTGCAGCATCTGGAAGCGTCGCGACGTCCCATCCAGCAGATCGATCACGTCGTCGAGTCGGGAGGCGAGCGTGTGGATGTCCTCCCGGTCTATGGGAGTGACGAAGGTTTTGTCGATTCTTTGGTTGATCGCGACGGTGAGCAGATCGGCCTTGTGCTCCACTTCCTTGATCTGCCGCACATGCTCGGCGACGTTCTGGGGTTCGGCGAACAGGGTGTCGAGCATGTGGGCGGCGGCCGTGAGGTGGCCTGCCAGCTCATTGAACAGCTCGTAGAACTGCTTGTCGTGCGGGATCAGCCGGCCAAACATGTCACTCCAAGTGCGAGCGGGTGGCGACGAAGTTACGCCCGCCAGACGATCGAGCCAAGGGAACCAAGATTGGGGTCAGGCACCGTTTTTGGGGTCAGGCACCGTTTTTGGTGCCTGACCCCGTTTTTGGGGTCAGGCACCGTTTTGCCGGATTGGCGGTCAGGCGACCTGTCGGTGCTCGCGGATGGAGTTCCTGAGCTCCACGCGGCGCTCGCGCCTGAAGAAGCGAATGAGAATCGCGCCGCTGATGAAACCGCCTATGTGCGCCCACACGGCGACGCCACTCGACACGTCGGGGCGGATCGTGGAGAGCTGCGGCAGGCCGGTCAGCACTTGAACGCCGAACCACCAGATCAGCACGATCCAGGCGGGGACCGCGACGACGAAAAGAATGAAGAGCATGTGCACGCGGACCCGCGGATACAGCACCAGGTAGGCGCCGAGAACCCCGGAGATCGCCCCGGACGCCCCCACGGTCGGCACCGGCGACGCGGGGTCGATCGCGATCTGCGCTGCGGCCGCAATCAGCCCGCAGATGAGAAAAAACGCGAGGAAGCGCCCCGAACCCATGCTGTCTTCGATGTTGTTGCCAAAGACCCAGAAGAAGATCGCGTTCCCCAGGATGTGCCCCCAGCTCCCGTGCAGAAAAATGGACGTGATCGGCGTGAGCCAGTTGATCGCGTCACGATCGACGATGCAGGCCATCCCATTGCCGAGCGGCACCCCGGTACCGACGAGCGCGCGGTGCGTGATCTCGCCCGGAACCATGCCGTAATTGCACACCGTGCTCGCGAGGGTGATGGGATCGAACCCGCCGCCCTCGACGACGAGCCACACGGCGAACATGGCGCCGAGCAGGAGCCAGGTCATCACGGGCGTCTGAAGCGTCGGATTCTCGTCGCTGAGCGGGATCATGTCCGGAAATTGGGGTCAGGCACCGTTTTTGGTGCCTGACCCCGTTTTTGGGGTCAGACACCGTTTTTGGTGCCTGACCCCGTTTTTTGGGGTCAGACACCGTTTTTGGCGTCGGCACCGATCGCGCCAAAGCTGCTGCCGGGCTGTCAGCCTACTTGGCGGCTTGAACCGCCCCGAACAAGGGCTTTACTGCCGCGCTGGCAGAAAAACGAGGCCCCGCGATTGCCTTCTTCTATACCCGCGCAGCCCGCGCGGCAGCAATGACATCCACAATCAGCATACCCGGAGACCATGGCGGATAAAGTCATCGGTATCGATCTCGGTACCACCAACTCGGTCGTGGCGGTGATGGAGGGCGGCGACCCGATCGTCATCCCGAACGCCGAAGGCGGCCGCACAACGCCGTCGGTCGTGGGCTTCACCAAGGACGGCGAGCGTCTCGTCGGCCAGGTGGCCAAGCGTCAGGCAGTCACCAACCCGACAAACACAGTCTTCTCGATCAAGCGCTTCATGGGACGTCGGATGAGCGAAGTCACCGACGAGACCAAGCGCGTTCCGTACAAGGTCGTCGCCGGTCAGAATGACCTGGCGTCCGTCGAGGTGCAGGGCAAGCGCTACACGCCGCCCGAGATCAGCGCCATGATCCTCCAGAAGATGAAGCAGACCGCCGAGGACTACCTCGGCAGCACTGTCTCCAAGGCGGTCGTCACGGTGCCCGCGTACTTCAACGACGCGCAGCGCCAGGCGACGAAGGACGCCGGCAAGATCGCCGGTCTCGAGGTGCTCCGCATCATCAACGAGCCCACGGCGGCGGCGCTCGCCTACGGCCTCGACAAGAAGAAGGACGAGAAGGTCGCCGTGTTCGACCTGGGCGGCGGCACGTACGACATCTCCGTGCTGGAGCTGTACGACGTGGAAGGCTCGCGCCAGTTCGAGGTGAAGTCGACCAACGGCGACACGCATCTGGGCGGCGACGATTTCGACCAGCGCGTGATCGACTGGATCGTCGGCGAGTTCAAGCGCGATCAGGGCATCGACCTGTCCAAGGACGCGATGGCGCTCCAGCGCCTGAAGGAAGCCGCCGAGAAGGCCAAGATGGAGCTGAGCAGCACGATGTCCACCGACATCAACCTGCCCTTCATCACCGCCGACCAGAGCGGCCCAAAGCATCTCAACTACACGCTCTCACGCGCCAAGTTCGAGCAGCTCGTGGATGATCTCATCCAGCGCACACTCGAGCCGATGAAGAAGGCACTCAAGGACGCTGGCTTAGAGCCCAACCAAATAGACGAGGTCATTCTCGTCGGCGGCTCCACGCGCATCCCCAAGATCCAGCAGGTGGTCAAGGACTACTTCGGCAAGGACCCGAACCGCTCGGTGAACCCGGACGAAGTCGTGGCCATCGGCGCGGCGATCCAGGGCGCTGTGCTCACCGGCGAGCAGAAGGACGTGCTGCTGCTCGACGTGACGCCGCTCTCGCTCGGCATCGAGACGCTCGGCGGCGTGACCACCGTGCTCATCCCGCGGAACACGACGATCCCCACGAAGAAGAGCGAGACGTTCTCGACGGCGGACGACAATCAGACCACCGTCGAGATTCATGTGTTGCAGGGTGAACGCGAGCTCGCCCGCGACAATCGCACGATCGGCAAGTTCCAGCTCACCGGGATTCCGCCGGCACCTCGCGGCATGCCGCAGGTGGAGGTGACCTTCGACATTGATGCGAATGGCATCCTCCATGTGTCGGCGAAAGACAAGGCCACGAGCAAGGAGCAGAAGATCCGCATCGAGGCCTCCAGCGGACTTTCGGATGCTGATATCAATAAAATGGTACAGGACGCCGAGCAGAACGCGGCGGAGGACAAGAAGCGGCGCGAGGAGATCGACACGCGGAACCGTCTCGACAGCATGACGTACGAGGTCGAGAAGAACGCCAAGGAATGGTCCGACAAGCTGTCGCCCGACCTCAAGACTCGGCTCGACTCGGCCGTGGAGCGTGCGCGAAAGGCGCTCAGGGGCGACGACCTGAACGAGATCAAGGCGGCGCAGGAGGAATTGAGCCGCGCCTTTGGCGAGGCGGGCCAGTCGTTCTACGCGCAGAACCAGCAGGCGAGCGAGCCAGCCGGGGGCGCCGGACCGCAAGGCGGAGACGGCGGCCAGGCCTCGAATCCAAGTGGCGCCGGAGCGCCGGAGGACGTGGTCGAGGCTGACTACGAGATCGTGGACGACAACAAGAAGTAGCGATCTGCGCGGGCTCGGGGTGAGGCAACCTCGGGCCCGCGTTTCGTTGTCAGATGTTCAGCAGACGTTTCGGCTCGTCGCGGTCGGCGGCGCCCGAAACTTGCGCCCCCATCCAGGGGTAGCATAGTTCGTCAAATCCAAATCAGGTGGTTCAGCCAATGCCCACAAAATTTCCTCGCGCCCGCTTCGCGGCCGCGGTGGTGGTCGCCTTCATTTGCGGACTCGTGTTCGCTTCGGGCTTCGACCTCACCCGACTGGGATGGGCGGCTACGCAGAATCGACTCGCCTCCAACAACACGCCGGCCGTCACGGCGCCAGCGTCGGCCGCGGCGACGGAGACCGCGTTCGAATCCGTCGTGAGGGCCACGCGCCCGGCCGTCGTTTCCATCACGATGCAGCGTTTCGCGCACACGACCCCCAATCGCGGCCGTCGCCAGCAGCAGCTGCCGCCGGACATGCCTCCCGGTATCGGTGACCTGTTCCGTCAGTTCGGCAACGGCACGATGCCTCAGCAGCAAGGCCCGATTGAAGGCTCCGGCTCCGGCTTCATCGTCTCGCCCGACGGCTACATCCTCACCAACAACCACGTCGTCGAAGGCGCCGACAGAGTCACCGTCGCGCTGCTCGACAAGCGGACCTTTGACGCGAAGGTCGTGGGCCGCGATCCGACCACCGACGTCGCGCTCATCAAGATCGACGCGAACAACCTGCCGACGCTCAAGCTGGGCGACGACAGAACCGCGGAGATCGGCTCGTGGGCGCTCGCGATCGGCAACCCGTTCGATCTGAGCTTCACGGTCACGGCAGGCATCATCAGCGCAAAGGGCCGCCAGTCGGCGGAGCTCGCGGGCAACAACCCGTCGGCGATCACGGACTACATCCAGACCGACGCGGCGATCAACCCGGGCAACTCGGGGGGTCCGCTGCTGAACATCCGCGGTGAAGTCATCGGCATCAACGCGGCGATCGAGAGCGGAACGGGCTCCTACGCCGGATATGGGTTCGCGGTGCCGATCACGATCGCAAAGCAGGTGATGAACGACATCCTCAAGTACGGCAAGGTCGAGCGCGCCATCATGGGTGTAACGATCGGCGCTGTTGATGAAGCGACGGCGAAGGCCGCGGGGATGAACGAGATCTACGGCGCCGTGGTGGGCTCGGTCACTCCGGGGGGCCCGGCCGCCAAGGCAGGCATCCAGGAGACCGACGTGATAACGGACATCAACGGTCAGCGTGTGGACGATCAGCCAACCCTGCAGCTGCTGGTCCGCAACTACCACCCCGGCGACGTGATCGAAGTCGGCGTGATGCGCCACGGCGAAGCGAAGAAGTTCAACGTCAAGCTCACCAGCGCGCCGGCGGATCAAACGGTCGCCAGCAACGACGACGCCGGTGCGCCAAGCTCACCCGTCGAAAATGACGGGACTCGCGAATTCGGCCAGCTTGGCATCACGGTGCAGCCGGTGCCATCGGACTTCGCCTCGCAGAATCAACTGAGTCCGGCCGCGCGGCACGGGCTACTGGTCACCGACGTGAACATGCGCGGCCCGGCCTACCGCAATCTGTTCCAGGGCAACGACATCCTCATCTCCGAGTCGTATCCCGCAAAGCGCGCGATCGATTCGTTCGCCGCGCTGCAGGCAGCCCTCTCGTCGGTGAAGCCAGGCGATGTCGTGCAGTTCATCGCGTGGGACTCGCAGCAACGCACGACGCACGTCGTCAGCCTGACGATCCCGAAGTAACTGCAATCGGTTTTGCACGAACGGCCGAGTGGCTCACGCCACTCGGCCGTTCTGCCTTTCAGCCCTTTTTGCTATCTTCAAACGACGCGGGAGTGGCGGAACTGGCAGACGCACCAGACTTAGGATCTGGCGCCGAAAGGCTTGGGGGTTCGAATCCCCCCTCTCGCATCTGGACTAGAACGCGATGCCAACCACGAAGCGCGCCGTCCCGTACGCCCGATCCATCTGCACCCGGTCGCGCGACGCCTGGCTCGCCAGCACGCGCTTGGCGCCGACGCCGGTGCCCACGATAAAGCGCCGCTCCGTCCCCAGCATCCAGTTGTAGTCCAGCGCGAGACCGATCGTCGGGGCTGTCAGCGTTTGCCGGACGCCGGCGCCGAAGTCGTCGCTCACCAGGTTCGAGTACTTGAGATACCCGCCGCTCAATCCGATCGAGAACCCTTTGAGCACGATCTCCCCGGGGTAGTAGCGCCCAACGAGATCGAAGCTCGTGAACCGCTGATCGCTCACGTTCGAGTACGACGCGGTGCCGCCAACGGTGATCCCGGGCGCGACCGCCGTCTCCAGCTCGAGTGACGCTATGTCGAAAGCAATGCCGACCGGATTCGTGGCCACGTAACTCAGATATCGAATCGGCACGCGCGCGGGTTGTTGCGCCGTCGTCTGCGCGCGGCCCGTGGAGAACGCGGCCAGTGTCGAAATCGAGGCCAGGACAAGAGCGTGACGAATGCGCATCAACGAGTTCCGGTTCGAGTGAAATGAGCTCGCATCTTCCCCTTCCCCGCCGACACCGTCGTTAGCTTTCGCGAGAGTGATATTGGGCCGCGACTGACATGGACGCGGCCCCGAAACTCGGGTCCGGTGGCGAGCGCGAAGACAGCGATGAATATCGAGATTACCCCACAAAAGTCAGACGGACTCGAGCGCCTGATCCAGGTCCGCGTTCCGGTCGAAACCGTGCGTGACGCGGAAGATCAGGCGGCCAAGCGCTACGCGTCAACCGTCAGGCTCCCTGGCTTCCGTCCTGGCAAGGCTCCGGCCGCGATGATCAAGCGCCGGTTCAAGGATGCCATCCGGCAGCAGGTGATCGAATCGCTCGTCCAGGAGGCCTTCAAGGAGGTCATGGACCGCGAGAAATATCAGGTCGCGTCCCAGCCGCACGTGCACGACGTCAAGTTCGAGGAAGGCCAGCCGCTCAGCTTCGAGCTGCATCTCGAGGTCCGGCCCGAACTGTCGCTGTCTCGTACCTCCGGCTTCCGAATCGAACGCAACGTCCCGCAAGTCACGGACGCCAACGTTACCGAGCAGCTCGACCAGATGCGCGAGCAGAAGGCCGCCTGGTCGCCTGTCGAAGACAAGGCGCAGCCGAACGACATGGTCACCGTCCAGCTCGCGCTCGCTGACGAGTCAGGCAAGCTCTCCGACGCCAAGGAATACAGGATCGTTCTGGGCAGCGATCAGGCGATCCCCGGCGTGGAAGAGCTGATCATGCAGTTGACGCCCGGCGAGACGGCCGAGCGCGACGTGCGATGGCCCGACGATTTCCCCGACGAGAGCCAGCGCGGCGTGACCAAGCCCGTGCGCGTGACGCTCGAGGAAGTGAAGCGCAAGACGCTGCCGCCGCTCGATGACGATTTCGCCCGCGAGGTCGGCGACTTCGAGTCCCTGGACGCGCTCAAGGCCGCGGTCCGGAAGGACCTCGAGACGAGCGCGGAGCGCGAAGCCGACGCCAACGTGCGGCAGCAGCTCGTGGAGCAGATCACGGCAGCGAACCCGTTCGACGTCCCGCCGAGCTGGGTCAATCAGCTCGTGAGCGCCTATCTCCAGGCGTACCAGATCCCCGAAGAAGGCGGCGATCGCTTCCGCGCCGAGTTCCGTCCCGTCGCGGAGCGGCAAGTCCGCCGCGATCTGGTCGTCGAGACGATCGCCAAGGAACAGAACCTCGCGGCCACGGAAGCGGACATCGACGAGCGCGTCGCCGAGATCGCCGCCGCGCGCAACGCGGATCCAGGCCAGGTCTACGCCTCCCTGCAGAAGGCCGGCCGCCTCAAGGAAATCGAGCAGGGAATCACGGAAGACAAGGTATTCAAGTGGCTCATCCAGCAGAACAGTTGAGAGAACAGTTGAACGCGGTTCAACCAGACACTCTGATTCGGCCTATGTCTACGATTTATCCGCCGTATGTCATCGAGCGCTCGCCCCGCGGCGAGCGGAGCTACGACATCTTTTCACGTTTGCTCATGGATCGCATCATCTTCCTGGGCACGCCGGTGAACGATGACGTGGCGAACATCGTGATCGCGCAGCTCCTGTTCCTGGAGTCGGACAACCCGGATCGCGACATCTTCCTCTACGTCAACTCCCCGGGCGGCAGCGTGTCCGCGGGCCTCGCGATCTACGACACGATGCAGTTCCTCAAGTCGCCGGTGAACACCATCTGCATGGGCCTCGCGGCGAGCATGGGATCCTTTTTGTTGGCCGCCGGACGCAAGGGCCGCCGTTCCGCCCTGCCGCATTCGCGGATCATGGTCCACCAGCCCTCGGGCGGCGCGCAGGGCACCGCGGCCGACATCGAGATCCAGGCCAAGGAGATCATTTATCTCCGCACGCAGCTCAACAACCTGTACGCCAAGCACACCGGACGTCCTGTCGAGCAGATCGAGCACGACATGCTGCGCGACTACTTCATGTCGGCCGAGGAAGCCAAGGAGTACGGCCTGATCGACAACGTGATCTCGCACCGCGGCGAGGTGATCGAACCGTCGCCGCTGCAGGCCGTTACCAAGTAACCACCATCCGGAGGCGCCGGAGCTCGTGAAAACCTTCACGAGCCTCGGTCGTCTCTTGCTTGACCGGCGCACGAGGTATAACTCTCAAGCACCGAGCGCCGATGCCCGCCCGCCCTTGTGGACCGCGGTCCGCCGACCGGGCACCTGCGTCACCCGTTGAGTGATCTGTCATGTCGCACGACAAACACCTGCGCTGCTCGTTCTGCGGAAAATCCAAGGACTCGGTTCGGAAGTTCATCTCCGGCCCGTCGGTCTACATCTGCAACGAGTGCATCGCGCTCTGCAACGAGATCCTCGCCGAGGACGAAGAGCGCGAGGTTGCCGAAGCGATCACCCAGGTCCCAACGCCGCAGGAAATCAAGGACACGCTCGACCAGTACGTGATCGGACAGGAGAAGGCGAAGAAGGCGCTCGCCGTCGCCGTCTACAATCACTACAAGCGCATCAATTCGGCCTCCGTCCGCGAGGACGACGTCGAGCTGGACAAGTCCAACATTCTGCTCATTGGCCCCACGGGCGTGGGCAAGACGCTCCTCGCTCAGACGCTCGCGCGCATCCTGGACGTTCCCTTCACCATCGCCGACGCCACGACGCTCACCGAGGCGGGCTACGTCGGTGAAGACGTCGAGAACATCCTCGTCCGGCTGCTCCAGGCTGGCGATTTCAACGTCGCCGAGTGCGAGCGCGGCATCGTCTACATCGACGAGATCGACAAGATCGCGCGCAAGTCGGAGAACCCGTCCATCACGCGCGACGTCTCGGGCGAAGGCGTGCAGCAGGCGCTGCTCAAGATCCTGGAAGGCACCGTCGCGAGCGTCCCGCCGCAGGGCGGCCGCAAGCACCCGCAGCAGGAATACATCCAGATCAACACCAAGGACATCCTGTTCATCTGCGGCGGTGCCTTTGATGGGCTGGAGAAAATCATCGAGGCACGGACGGGTCGCCGGCAGATCGGCTTCTCCAAGACGGAAGAAGGCAAGACGAAGGAGCAGAGCAAGAATCCATTCAACGAAGTCGAGCCGGATGATCTGCTTCGCTTTGGGTTGATCCCCGAGCTCGTGGGCCGCCTCCCGGTCGCTGTCGCGCTCGAGGCGCTGGATGAGGAAGCGCTCGTGCGCATCCTCAAGGAGCCCAAGAACGCGCTCACCAAGCAGTACAAGAAGCTCTTCGAGCTCGAGGAAGTCGCGCTCAGCTTCGAGGAGAGCGCGCTCCGCGCGATTGCCCAGAAGGCGCTCAAGCGCGGCACCGGGGCACGCGGACTGCGCGCCATTCTCGAGGAGCTGCTCACCGAAGTGATGTTCGACCTGCCCACGCGCGAAGACGTGGAAGAGGTCAAGATCACCGAGAGCTCGGTCGTGAACGGCACGGCGCCCCTGCTCGAGATCGCCCCGCAGCGGAAGAAGAAAGAAGCCTGATCGCTGTCATCCCGAGCGGCGCGAGGGATCTCGCCGGCTGAGGCAACGTGTGCGTTCGCGCAGGTCCCTCGTCGCTCCGCTCCTCGGGATGACGGTGGGCCG
>Ga0134127_10001090_pt1 | contig 20933 bp, 19 predicted proteins | sample KB31753_FD_96459 | JGI IMG/M metagenome (GOLD analysis project Ga0134127, IMG submission 96459) | Terrestrial soil microbial communities with excess Nitrogen fertilizer from Kellogg Biological Station, Michigan, USA - KB3-175-3 | ecosystem: Environmental > Terrestrial > Soil > Unclassified ... | reverse complement strand
TGTTGTTCTGCTGAAGCTTGCGCATGTAGAGTTGCAGGACTTCGTCGATCAACTTCGCAGGATTCAGTTGCTCCGGTGCGGTGGTCTCGCGAACGAAGCCGAGCGCTTGCTGGGCAATGGAATCGAGGCGCCCAATTTCCTGCTCGGCGAGACGCAGGTACTCGTCTCGGCCGGCGGCATCGCGTCGCGCGAGATAGACGAGGTTGATCAGCGCCTCAAGCGGGTTCCGGATTTCGTGCGCAATCGCCGCAGTGAGACGGCCGGCAGTTGCCAGCCGCTCGTTTCGGCGTAGGGCCTCTTCGGTGCGCTTTTGCTGGGTGATGTCACGAGAGATCGCCGAGGCACCAGCTAGTTGGCCCTTTTCGTTTCGAATCGGAGAGACCGAAAGTAGAACGCGCAAACGCGATCCGTTTTTGTGAATGCGCTCCGTCTCGTAGCTGCCAACCCGTTCTTCTCGATTCAGGCGCTCGAGATTGTGCTCTAGTTCTCCCATGCGCTCGACTGGGACCACGACTGCAAGGGGCCGACCCAAGATTTCTTGCGGTGTGTAGCCGTAGAGCATCTCAGCGCCTTGATTCCAGCTGGTGACGATTCCATCGACGGTGAAACTGATGATTGCGTCTTCGGAAGAAGTCACGATGGCCGCGAGCTGCTGGCGAATTTCATCAGTCTGAGTTTCGGCGCGAGAACGTTGGCGCGCGAGCCCCGCGACCAGAACTGAAATCAGCATGAACACACCAAGTCTCTGAAGTTCCAGTTCCGTGATGGGCGCCGAGAGCGTGGGCCGGAAAATTGCGTAATCGAGAAGTAACGCCGAAGTGAAGGTGCAAACAACCGCGGGGCCAAATCCGTAAAACCGTGCGATGAAGACAACACCCAAAATAAAAATGACGAATGGATCTTGATGCATCACCGGCGAGAGCCGCCATATACACCATGAGAGCGCGGTGGCGGCGATTGCGGATGCATACCAAGCCACGCGGTCTGACCAACGCGGCTCAAATTTGTAAAACGATATATGACCCTTGATCATCCGCAAACAGCCGAGGCAGCGAGTTTAGAAGAAGTGGCGGGCGCAGTTTTCTGTTCCAAACTCTAGCATGAAACTTACATCCTGCTACACACGTTTGGACAAAAAAGCGCGGCGAGTGCCGCGCTTTTATGCTGCAAAATTTTTCACTGTTGCTGTTGATCGTTGGCTTCGAGCTTTTGACCGCTGCGTGCGGGCTTGGTCGTGGGTACTATAGTAACCGGCTGCTGCAGCGTGAAGGTGAGGATGCGCTCCGATGCGAGCTTGATATCGGGCTTTTTGCTTGCCGCCTGAACGCCGCCACCAGCGCCAGCTCCGGCGACCGAACCGATTGCCGCGCCTTTGCCTCCGCCGAAAATTCCGCCGAGGATGGCGCCCGCAGCCGCTCCAACGCCAACCTTGGTTGCAGTGTTCTTGCCGCGTGATCCAGTTTCCTGCTTGAAGTGATCGGTTTCGACGTTGTACCACTTGTCGCCGACCTTGATTCGGTCGAGTTGCAGTTCGAGCAGCGCCTTGCCGGCGAACTTGCCCGAAGCCTGAGCGGCGACGACATGGCCTTCTACATCGTAGTGAGCGGGAATGGCAACCTCGCCATCGATCGCAATCGGTGAATCGAGCGTTGCGTGGAACGTGTCACCCGTTTGCGCGGTGGCGCTGTCGACAGTGTCAACGAGGCGGACGGGAACCGCTGTGCCGGACGGCAGTGTAACTTTCGCTGGCGGCGGAGGTGGCGGTGGAGGCGTGTTTTGCGCAACAGGAGCAGGAGCCTGGGCCGGAGCGGAGGCATAAGAATCCGACGGTGCGGGCTGAGACTGCGCCATGTTGTCCTGGTTGGAGCTGGAGTTGCGGTGCTTGTGCGCTGTCGGCGATGGCTTCGAAGCTGCTCTCGGCGCAGGTTCTGGCTGATTCTCAGGCTGCGCGTTCTGAGGAGCAGCGTCCTGCGGAGCTGCCGCGGCGGAGGTTGGCGCAACCTGCAGGTTGTTGATCACCTGCTTCACACCGGCTTCCGAAGCCGCATATTTCGCCGCCGCTTCGCGCTGGGCGTCGTTATCGACAGTGCCGGAGAGCGTGACAGTGCCTTTGTCGCTCTGCACCGTGAGCTGCTTGTTCTGCAGACCGGAGTCCGAAGCGAGTTTCGATTGAATGTCAGAGGTGACTTGCGCGTCGTTGGGCGCCTTGGTGCATGCAACGGCCAGCGCCAGAGCCAGCGCAAGCGGAAGAATACGCAAAGAGAGAGAAATTCTCGTCTTCATGACCTAAACTCCTGATGATTTCAGCGGGACCTATTTACAAGTTTAGATGCAGAATGGCTGCTGGTTTGAACAAAATTTGGGTGCGGGAATGTACTTTCTTTGTCAGTGAATGAACTTGTAGTCCAGGATCGAAGCCGCGAATTCGTGCTCTGGGCCATCCTGTTTCTGGTCTTTCATGCGGATGACTCGGCCCTGGCAAAGCACCTTGCTATTCTTCTGGCCAGAGATTTCCTCAGGCATTTCAAAAAGCATTTCGACGAGCGTGTTCTCAGGGAAGCGTTGCGGCCCTTTGAGCAGAACGCCCGACTGGCTTAGGTTTTCAATAATTCCTTCGCTCCACGTGCCCAGGTTCTTCACGCGATAGCGGACGGCAGCATCCATTTTGATTCGGCGCGCACGGGGTACCCAGGTAGGCTTGCGGACATGCTGGCGGCGCTTGGGTGCGGCCGCTTCTCCGGGTTCGGGCCTCACACGCTCGGTCCGGCGCATGGTGGCCCAGTCGTACTTGTACTCAGCCGCGCACAGCAGGCAGACCTGATAGAACTGTCCATCCGCGTCGCGACGTGGCCAGGAAAACTCGTGGGAGCAGCGACCTAAGAGAATGACATCCAGCAACTTTTGTGGCATGGGAGGTTTCTACCTTCCGGCCAAGCGCACCGGCAGGATCATCATGCACCGTAATTTCGCCGTACGGTAGGTTACTTTGGTGTTAGTGAACTTCGACAACTCGCCGTTTCAAGCGATTCGTGCGGCGAAGGCCGCCAAGCCAGTATCATTTCTGAATGGAAAGAGTTACGGCGTTTGTTCTCGCCGGTGGGAAGAGCTCGCGTATGGGGCAGGACAAAGCCTTCCTGGAGTTCCAAGGGCCGACCTTGCTGGAGAATGCTCTTGAGTTGGGGCGGGGAGTTGCGGATGAGCTGCGAATTGTCGGTGATCCTGCAAAGTTTTCGAAGTTCGGAACAGTGGTTGAGGACATCTATTCGGACCGTGGGCCGCTCGGCGGAATTCATGCAGCGCTGAACAGTTCAGAGGCAGACTTGAACTTAATAATCGCTGTCGATCTGCCTCTTCTGCAAACCCGATTCCTGGAGTTCCTGATCGCATCTGCTGTGCAGAGCGGAGCGATAGTGACTGTGCCGCGAGTCGGCAGACATTTTGAACCATTGTGCGCTGTGTATCGGAAGGAGTTTTTGCTTTCGGCAGAGCAGGCCCTGGTTGCGGGTCGCAATAAGATTGATGCAGTGTTCACGGGACTTCCAGTTCATGTGGTGGACGAACTGGAACTCGCGGAACGCGGCTTCTGGCCAGGTATGTTCCGCAACGTTAACACGCCAGAAGATTGGAAGGCGGCGCAAGAAGAATTCGCACAGCGCCAGCATGTATCATGAGCGCCAGTAGCATCGCACATGAGTAACTTCGTAATTGCCGACCCGACCGCCGCGAATCGCGCGGCGGACCAGAATCCGTGCTACATCGAGTTTAAGAATGTCTCGAAGGCATTCGGTGACAATCACGTGCTACGAAACGTGAGCTTTGAAGTCAATCCCGCTGAGACCGTCTGCATTCTGGGCAGAAGCGGGGTGGGGAAGTCGGTGGCGCTGCAAAACATCATGGGCTTTCTGAAGCCGGATTCTGGACGCGTGATTGTTGCGCATGAAGACATCACGGATTATCCCGAGGAGGAACTAGAACGCATCCGGAAGAAAGTCACCATGGTGTTTCAAAGCGGTGCGCTGTTCGATTCACTCACCGTCGGAGAAAATGTGGCGTTTCCTTTGCGGGAGCGGAATGACCTGAGCGAAGAACAAATTCTGCAGATTGTCTCTGGCCTGCTTGAAATGGTCGGCGTGAAGGACATGGCGGAACAGTTTCCTGCTGAACTCTCGACAGGCATGAAACGCTCAGTGGCGATCGCGCGGGCGTTAGCGCTCCAGCCCGACTGCGTGCTTTATGACGAGCCGACGACCATGGTCGATCCACTTATGGCGCAATTGCTGGGCGATCTCATGAAGCGGCTCAAACTTCAACTGCACCTCACGAGCGTTGTGGTTACGCACGATATGCGTCTGGCGAAAAAACTCGCAGATCGTGTGGTGTTTTTGTATGAGGGCCGCGTGCTGTTCTTTGGGACCTATCCGGATCTAGAGAAGTGTGACGAGCCGATCGTGCAGGAATTCCTGACGCTGGATGAGTTGAATTTGGGCGCGTAGGAATTCCTAGAAAGCCGCACGTCGAGCGTCGCAGGTCGCACGTAAAATCCCGCAGTGGGCAGTGCCCAGTGGTCAGGCGACCAGGATGTTGGCGTGGCTACTGACGATTAGCCCCGAGCACTGATCTTTAAAATCCTGCTTTTACAAGCTTTTCTATTGTGATTGAACTCTGCGCCTTCTGCGGCGCCAGCATCTTTTCGACGTACTTCGCGATCACATCGACTTCGAGATTCACCGGATCGCCCGGCTTAAGCGATCCCAGATTGGTCATTTCTGCAGTGTGCGGGATGATTGCGACTCGTACTTCAACGCCGTCGACTGCAGCGACGGTCAGGCTGATTCCTTCAATCGCCAGCGAGCCCTTTTCGACAATGTAGCGCGTGAGCTCCGATGGAACATGGATGGTGAGCAGGAAGTCGTTGCCGGCGGGAATGGGCGCGAGTGAAACGAATCTGCCGGTACCGTCCACGTGGCCCTGCACCACGTGGCCGTCGAAGCGTCCGTTCGCACGCATGGGGAGTTCGAGGTTAACCAGCGCGCCTTCGTGAATACGAGAGAACGACGTGCGTTTCCAGGTTTCTTGCGCAAGATCTGCACTGAACGCACTATTGATGAGGTCAACGGCGGTGAGGCAGACGCCGCTTACAGCCATGCTGTCGCCCTGCTTGAGTTCGGGTAGAAGCTTCGAGCAGGAAATCGTCAGCTTGCGCTTCTCATCCTGCTGTTGGATTGCAGTGACCTTGCCGACTTCTTCAATGATTCCAGTGAACATAAGCAAAAGTTTCGAGTTTCGAGTTTCAAGTTTCGAGTTCCAGGTATCCTGTACAACTCCGAAACTAACAACTAGCAACTTGAAACTGGCTACTCAATCCAGATACGGATCCCTCAAGTATCCCTCGACAGCGAAATCTTCGCCGAAACGATGCAGGCGGAACCATTTCAGGTGCGCGGCTTCACTCATTCGGCGGAATCCAGGGCCGGCCGCGAAGGGGACCGAACCGCTGCCGGCGAGGATCCTCGGCGCATAATAAAAGAAGACTTTATCGGCGACGCCGGAGGCCAAAGCGGTCCAGTTCACCAGCGCTCCTCCTTCAATCATCACGCTGGTAATCTCGCGTTCGGCCAACTTGCGGCAGATAGCTTCGAGATCGGGTCGGCCATCGGGCCCTGACGGCGCAACCTGCTCAACCTGAATCCCGTGATCCAGAAGCCCCTGCTTCTTGTTTTCTTCGGCAAAGGAACAGAACACGAGGACGTCCTCGGCCGCAGTTTGCGCGACGCGTGACTGCAGGGGTAAACGCAGGTGAGAATCCATGATGACCCGCAGCAGAGGGCGCCGGCGCGGCAGCCCCGTGCGGTCGGTGAGCAAAGGGTTATCGGCGATTACGGTCCCAACACCCACCAGAATTGCATCGTGCTGATGGCGCAGTTGCTGCACGTGCGCGCGGGCTTCCTCGCTGGTGATCCATCCTCCAGTTGGGCCGGCTTTGCCTGGCTCGGTGCTCGCAGCAATATATTCCGGCGGTGGCGCGATCTTGCCGTCGAGTGTCATGCCCGCCTTCAGCGTGACTAGAGGAATTCGGTAACGAATGTATTTAGCGAAGGCATCATTCAAGGAGCGTGCCTCTTCTTCGAGTAAGCCTGAGGCGACTTGGATTCCCGCATGCCTCAACTTGGCGAAACCACGGCCGCTCACTTCGGGATTTGGGTCGGGTGTGCACGCAACCACTCGCGTGATTCCTGCGGCAATCACTGCGTCCACACAGGGTCCGGTGCGGCCATGATGCGAGCACGGCTCCAGGTTGAGATATAAGGTCGCGCCTCGTGACTTCTCGCCCGCTTGCTCGATTGCGAGCACTTCCGCGTGTTTCACGCCGTCGTACGTGTGGAAACCTTCGCCGACGGCGTTACCTTCCTTGTCTACCACAATTGCCCCTACATGGGGGTTGGGCGAGGTGAGCCCAAAACCTTTTTGCGCCAGCTCCAGGGCGCGGCGAAGGAATACGAAGTCGGATTGGTGAGGCGTCGTCAAACTCAGTTACACACTCGGCGGTGGAAAAGCATCGGCTGGCTCGTCATCATCCGGTTCCAATGCAGCCACGGCGCCCGCCAACCCTTTTGGCCCTCTTCTCACTGGCGCGGGGACGTCGGCCAGCGGATCATCGGCGGGTTCGGTGGGTGTTTGAGGGTGCCGCATTTTACGAATGAGCCACCAGACGGACACAATTGCAAGGAGAGCAATTACTATCTGCAGAAATGCCTGCATGCAGATGCTCCTATACAACAACCTCAGCGCCTAAAGGCGAGAGCTTCCTTTGCAAACTTCCCGGCACGCATGAATGCGTGCCCTGATACGAGCCGTTCGCTACGCGAACAATGAATCCACAAATTCTTTCGGATCGAACGGTAGCAGATCGGCGGCCTTTTCGCCCACTCCGACATAGCGCACCGGCAATCCCAATTCGCGAGCGATGGCGACAACAACTCCGCCCTTCGCGGTGCCGTCCAGTTTCGTCAGTACCACGCCGGTTACGGCGGCGGCATCGGTGAACAGCTTGGCCTGCTGCAGACCGTTCTGGCCGGTGGTTGCGTCGATCACCAACAAGACTTCGTGCGGAGCTCCAGGAATGATCCGCTGAGCGGTGCGGCGGATTTTCTCAAGCTCCTGCATCAGATTTGTCTTCGTGTGCAGACGACCGGCAGTATCGACGATGACGCAGTCGATGTGCCGCGCGTTAGCGGCCTGCAGCGCGTCGAAGAGGACCGCGGCCGGATCTCCGCCAGACTTAGTGCGAACGACCTCGGTCCCGGTGCGCTGTCCCCAGACTTCGAGTTGCTCGATCGCGGCGGCCCGGAACGTGTCGCCCGCGCACAGCAGCACCGTCTTGCCTTCCGACCTCAGCAACTGGGCAAGCTTGCCAATGGTTGTAGTCTTTCCCGTTCCGTTGACGCCGACGACAAGCACCACCTCGGCCATCCCCTCTTCACGCTCGACAGGCGGAGTGTTGGCGGCATTCAGGATGGCCAGCAGTTCCTCTTTCAGCAAACGCTTGAGTTCATCTACGTTGCCGATCTGTTTGCGGTCGGCTTTCTCACGGAGTTTTTCCAGTACCTGATGGGTGGTTGCCGAGCCCAAGTCTGCGCCGATCAGCGTGGCCTCGAGGTCGTCGAGGGTATTGCGATCAATTTCCTTGCTGAAAGCGACAACTTCGTCAATCCGCTCGCTGAGGTTCTCGCGCGTGCGGGTGACCGCCTGCTTCATTCGTTCAAACAGGCCGGGCTTCTTCTCTTCTGTACTTCCGAATAAGGACTGAATCATGAAAGCGAGGTACGCTTTCAATTATAGCGGTGGGCTTGCGCACAGGCTGGGACCACGCTAGGTGCGATCCATTTCCATGGGCGGTGCCGGAACCGGCGCGGGTTCGGGTTCGATGACTGATGCAGGCCCGACATTCGCGGCGCCGGCAGCAGCAGCCATCTTTGCAGCCACCAGATGCGTACGCGGAACGCGGATTTCGCCGCGCTTGTACAACGCTTCCAGCGCTGCAACCGCGGTCGGATCGAGACGTTTGCCGGAAACTGAACGGATGATCCGCAGCGCGTCATCGGCATCGTGGGCCTGCTGATACGGACGGTTTGTCGTCAGAGCGTCGAACGTGTCGGCGACGGCGATGATGCGGGGCAGGATCGGAATTTCGTCGGCCTTATAACCATGGGGGTAGCCGCGGCCATCGAGCGACTCGTGGTGCAGTTCGATGCCGGGGATCATCTCGCGCAGCTGCGACACTGAGCGCAGAATGTTGGCACCCTTGGTCGTGTGTGTCTTCATGATCTCGAATTCTTCGGCCGTCAATGCGCCCGGCTTCTTCAGAATTCGATCTTCAATGCCAATCTTGCCGACATCGTGCAGCTGGGCTGAGACGCGCACGATCTCCTGAAAGTCCTCGCTCTGGCCCATCTCCTTGGCGATCATGACGGAATATTTAGTAACGCGATCGGAGTGGCCGCGGGTATAGGGATCCTTTTCGTCGACCGCGCCGGCAAGCATCGTAATCGAGTTCATGAACAGCTCGCGGTTCTCCGCGGCGGCGCGCTTCAGGTCCTCGACGAAATGCTCAAGTTCGTCCGACATGAAGTTGAAGGTTGTGGCCAGCTCGCCAATTTCGGTACGGCTCTTCAGCTGAACGCGCTGCGTGAAATCGCCGCGAGCAATGGCATGGCTCGACTCGGTTAAAACTTCGAGAGGGTTGGTGATGCGACGAGCGGCAAAAATACCGACGAGAATGCTCAGGATGACTGCAAAGAGCGCGAGCAATTGTGCGGTTCTCTGCATTTCGAAAACACTGCTGTAGGCTTCATCGCGGGGCTTTTGCACGATCACAGCCCAGTTCAGGTTGGTGACTGGACTGTACGTGCCCAGCATGACGACAGCTTTTCTGCCGCCGCCTGCTGTGAACTCCCGTGTCGCTGACACCATCGTGGCTTTGCCGCCTTCATCCACGAAATTGCGGACGATTTCGAGGCTGCTCATATCCTGGCCAGTGGCATATTCGGGATTAGCACCCGCCACAAGTCGGCCCTGGCTGTCCACGACGTAGGGCATCAGACCGCCGCGATCGATGTCGCGCAAACGGCGAATGAGATAGTCAAGATCGACGACCGAAGCGATGATTCCAAGAAAGCGTCCCCCGTAAACGATGTGCGTGCTGACCAGCATTACGGTATGCTGTGATTTGCCATTGCCAACCACCAGAGGCTGCCCGTTATAGTCGCGAGAATCGCGTCCCGCGGCATAGGCCTGTTCGAGCTCGCGTTGCAAAAACGCGTCCGGCTCAATTCGGCCTGCAGAAACGCCTTTCGCTTCCGAGTTGAGCAGGGTGGCGTAATCAAGATCGGTAGAGGCTGAGACGAAGTTCTCCAGCAGGGCACGAAGTTCGGGCGCCTGTACATGCTCACCAGTCAAGTCGTTTCCACTCGCGACCTGCAAGGCAGAAGCAAGGTTCTGCTGCATTAGTCGAAATGATTCCTGGTGCTGCGAGATGTCATCGGCAATCGATTGGGTGAGGGTGTTTTGCAGCAGACGCTCGTTGGTGATCAGACGGTCGCGGTTGATCGACTGCACCTGCGCCGAATAGAAATACATCGGCACCACGCTGATCAGTACCAGCACGCTGAGAATCACGTACAGAATAGGGATCCGCGTTGGCAGAATCTTTGAGAGCAAGCCCTTCTCCGGTTTCGTATTGCGGGGAAGCTACGAACGTCAATTTTAAGGTTGGATTGGCTGTCCTCCGACTGGGTACTCGCGCTTGTCGTTACCGAAGTACTGTGAAAAAAGGTGTAAGCAAGCGATATCCGGGTTGGGTCTGATTGTACGCAGGTTACCTCGCGATTACTTTGCCGGCGTGCTGTTGACCGCGAATGCGGACTCATCTTTGAACTCGCGGGCCATGAGTTCCTGGATCGCGTGCCGTGGGTCTTTGCCGGCCGTCAGGATGGCGTGCATTTGTTCTGTGATTGGCATCTCGACATTGCGAGCATGTGCCAGTTGAACCGCGGCATTGGTAGTGAAGACCCCTTCGGCAACCTGGCCGTGCATGCCCGCAATGATCTCGGGAAGCTTGCGTCCTCGGCCGAGTTCGGCGCCGACGCTCCGGTTGCGCGAGAGTTCGCCGGTGCAGGTGAGCACCAGATCGCCGAGGCCTGCGAGCCCCGCCATGGTTTCGGAACGACCTCCGCAGGCGACGACCAGGCGCGTCATCTCCGCCAGGCCTCGTGTGATGAGTGCTGCGATCGAGTTGTGACCAAGACCAAGGCCGTGGCAGACTCCGGCGGCGATCGCAATGATGTTCTTCAGCGCCCCACCAAGTTCCACTCCAGTGACATCCTCGTTGCGATAGAGGCGGAAGCTGCCGTCGCTGAACTCGCGCTGCACGGCAGTCATGAGATCGGAATCGAGCGAGGCGATTGCCAAAGCTGTTGGATCCCCACGGGCGACTTCGGCGGCGAAAGTTGGACCACTGAGCGCGCCGAGTCGACAGTTCCCGTTCGTGACCGCGCAAATCACCTCTGTCATTCGCAGCAAGGTTGACTGCTCTAGGCCTTTAGTTGCACTGATGATCATCATTTCTGGACGTAGATGAGGCACCAGTTGCTCGAAGAGAGCACGGCAATGTTGCGAAGGTACCGCGCTGACGACGAATTCGGCATCCTGCAAGGCTTCTGCGGTGTCCCCAGTTACGGCGACGGAGTCGGGGATGTGGCATTGCGGCAGAAAGGCTGCGTTGATGCGCCTTGACGCGATGCTCTCACGAACCTGTTCCTCGCGCGCCCAGAGACACACGGAGTGGCGGTTCTGTCGCCCCAGCACGATCGAAAGAGCCGTGCCCCAGGCCCCAGCTCCGATGAGTGCGATTCTGCTCATTTGCTTAAGGCCCGGAAGTGCGGCTCGCTGCGCGCCAGCATTCGACGGATGTTTCCGTGATGCTTTAAAACAATCAATGCCGCGGCGCAAGTAATCCAAAGAAGAGGCTGGGAGCGGTTGAGGACACCACTTGCTCCCGATGTGCGATGCGCCTCACCCAGAGCCCACGCCAGTGGTGGCAGCGAGGCACTTGCGACGACGGAACCGAGTGCAACCCAGCGGAATGCCACAACCACGGCCACGAAGATAGCGATTGCAATCAGAACTGCTTTTGGAGTCAATAAGGCAAAAGATCCCAGACCGGTTGCGACACCCTTGCCTCCACGAAATCCGAGCCACACGGGGAACATGTGTCCGCAGATGGAGGCGAATGCAGCTGCGAAGGCGAGCTGCCGAGTGCCGTGGACCCACAGCAGAACGAGAGCGACGGCGGCCGTACCCTTCAATGCATCGAGTAAGAGCGTTACAACTCCGAGCGCCGGAGAGGTGCGCGACACATTGGTTGCGCCGATGTTGCCGCTCCCGCTTTGGCGCACGTCGCTACCATAGATGATCCGCACGAGCAGATAACCAAACGGGATTGATCCCAGCAGATACGCTGAAGTGAGACTCACGGCGATGGGATGGTCGACGCTCATTGGGCACTCAAGGCGAAACGCGCAATCTTCGTGTATTGCGCACCGCGGCTTGAAAGCTGGCTACGGTACAACAAGAATTCGGCGGCATCCATTGTCCCAAAATCCGGGGAGGCCATCGTGCTTAATTTTGCTTGTAGGGCCGTGAATCGCCTATTCGGCCGATCACCTTCTTGTTTTGCCGGAGTGCCGGAACCGTTGCCCGCGCGCGCCAGAGTCAGATGCGGACTGAAGGCGCGCTTCTCGACTTCGATGCCGATAGGAACTAGGGATCGTTCAATCTGCGCCGCTAAATCGGCCAGAGCGGTCTCCGCTTGGATTCCAATCCAGAAGACACGTGCGGACCTTTCATTGGGAAAAAAACCTGCGCCGCGGAAGGAGAGTTGAAACGGCGCAGCAGAAACTCCGCGCAGGACATTCTCGATGTCTTTGACCATCACGTCGGGGCGCTCACCGATGAACTTCAGGGTGATGTGGAGGGATTCCGGTTGCACCCAGCGAACGGCAGGCGCGAGTCCACGCATCTCGAGCATGAACGATGCGATTCGGTCTCGAATCTGCTGGTCGATATCGAGCGCAACAAACAGGCGCATACGCAGCGTCGAGGATAACAAAAGCCGACCACCTGGGCGGCGTTGCTGTTTTGGCATCGCGTACAATAAATTCCGCTCTGGGCCCATCGGGAGCCCGTCCAATGAAGCCTTCGGAACTTGTCTACGACTGGAATCAGGCCTCGGCGGCTATGCTCGTACCGCGGGGGCCGGTGCAGTTGAACGATGAGACCCTACGCGACGGCCTGCAATCGCCTTCGGTCCGTGATCCCTCCATCTACGAAAAGATCGAAATTCTGCACCTCATGGAAGCGCTCGGGATCGATTCACTGGACCTCGGGCTGCCCGGGGCAGGACCGCGCGCCGTGGAGCACGTGGAAGCACTGGCGCGAGAGATCGCCCAGAAGCGATTGAAAATCCGGGCGAACTGCGCCGCGCGCACGCACGAAAATGACATTCGTCCGATCGCCGAAATCGTGCAGCGCACGGGCTTGAAGATCGAGGCAGCAACGTTCATTGGATCGAGCCCGATCCGCCGCTATACGGAAGGCTGGACCGAAGATTTTCTCCTGCAGACGACGGAGAAGGCCGTCAAGTATGCGGTGTCGCTGGGCTTGGACTCGATGTACGTCACCGAGGACACCAGTCGCTGCGATCCGGAGATGATCAAGCGACTGTATTCGACAGCGATCAGTTGCGGTGCGCGAGCTGTAGTCGTTTGCGACACGGCCGGGCATTCAACGCCGCTGGGGGCTTATGCCGTCACGAAGTTCGTGATTGATGAAGTCGTCAAGCCGTCGGGCGAAAGGGTTCGTGTCGACTGGCATGGACATTGCGATAGGGGATTTGCGATCGCAAACTCGATGGCGGCGCTGGCCGCGGGCGCCGATTGCGTGCATGCCTGCGCGCTTGGTGCAGGCGAGCGCGTCGGCAATACCCAGATGGACCAGATGCTCGTGAACCTGAAACTCATGGGTGTGTCGCCGTGGGACAGACAGGACTTGACCAAGCTGAAGGATTATTGCGAAGCGGTTTCACGCGCGACAGGTGTGCCGATCCCGCCGAATTATCCTGTGATTGGCGAAGATGCCTTCCGCACCGCGACCGGGGTCCACGCCGCCGCCGTAATCAAGGCATATAAGAAAGGCGATACCGAGCTCGCGAATGCGGTCTATTCGGGCGTGCCTTCGCATCTGTTTGGCCTGGAGCAGGTGATCGACGTCGGTCCGATGAGCGGGAAATCGAATGTGTTGTTCTGGCTCCAGCAGCGCGGCATTCCGGCGACGGACGATGTGGTCGAACGCATTTACCGCCGTGCCAAAAGTTCCGACCACACCCTGACCGAGGCCGAGATCAGGGAATGTTTGGGTGCGAACTAGTTCTGTAACTCTCATGGTCCCAATTGTTGTGCTTCGAATTGCAGGATGGCTGCCCCGGTGCTTGCGTATCCAACGACTGCAATATTTCCCGAAAATCCGCCGGTAGAGATAGAGAACGAAGCGAGTCCGTTTACATCAGCGAGAACAGTCGCCTGCGAATTGCCAAGGATGATTGGCATAGAAGGTTGCGAGATTCCGGCTTCTCCCACCCACACGATCGGCTGATGGCCCGGCATTCGCCCGGTATAACTTTGGAACGAGATATTCGCGCCCTGCACTGGGTGCGGCGGGCTCGATGAATCGGTGACGCGTAAGACAACGGGCTGGAAGTTTTGCCCCGATTGCAATATCTGCAGCATCCCACTGACCGGTTGAAGTTGAAGTGAAGACAAAGCAACAGCAAAGGCCCTGAATACCAGGCATGGACTATTACCCGGCGCGACGCATGCGCTCACCTGCGTAGTCGTGCTAATCGAATTCAACTGCAAGTCGGAAGTCGCATATCCAGCGGAATCCGTCTGCGCACTGGCCACGGACAGATTTCCATTGCCCTGAGTGATCTGAAAGTTAACCGTGGTCGCGTCAGCCGGATTGCCATTCGACAACACGCGCGCAGTCACCGGAACACTCAGCGAAGCGCCTTGTGCAACCCAGACAGACGGCACAGCGAGCGAAATGTCGAGACTCGACGAGACACCGAGAATTGTCGCTTGCACCTGCTGAGGCCTGGCATAGGACGCCGGAGCCAGTTTGGCCGTAACGGTCGTTGTCCCGACCGAGAGCACGGTCACTGCGGTTGCTGCCGTGCCGCTCTCGTCGGACAACACAGTGCAAGTCGAAGCTCCGCCGCAAATCGAAAATCCAACCGAAGGCGAAGAACTGAATTGAATGCTTGCACCGGCAACTGGCGTTCTGCCATCGGCGGCAACAACTTGGACAGCAAATGGCGTGTTCAGCTGGCCGCCGACCGGAGTTGCACTCCCCCCGCCGGAAATCAGTCTGATCGTGTCAGTTGGTCCCGCCCCAATTGTCAGCACGCCCATCATCAGGGATGATCCACTGCTCTTCGCATCATTCAACTGGATGTCGTAAACGCCATCGGGTGCAGGCGGACTGTCGAATAGCAGTTGCGCCGCAGACGCGGCGAGCACGGGTAACGACTGATTCGCGGCTTGTATCGACGTAGTTGGTTGCAGTCCGAAACCGGTCAGCGTAATGGCGTCATTCCCCGTCACGCTCGCCCGCGAGGGCGCAATGCGGTCTCCGTAGAACAATTTTGCGTTGTAAACGAAGTCGGGACGTCCATCACCCCGGTAATCTGCAATGCCCAAGCGGAGCGCGGTACTTTGCAATACTTGCGCATCGAGACGCGTTTGGGCGACATTCGTGGTGTTCAGCGGGTAAGCAGTGTAGGCTTCGGCAGGACTCTGGCCAGGGTTGGCCATGCCCCACAACCCGATCACCGGAAGCGCTTTGCCCAGTGCTACGTTCCCAGACTCATCCAGCGCATCGACGATAACGGAGAGGGTGCGGTTTGCGTGCGCTGGAAATTGAAAGAAATCAGTGTTGCCATTACTGAACGTCCCTCGCCAGACACCGCTCCCGGGCACCTGCACAGGTGCAGAGTAGCTGCTCGTTGCATACCACTGCGGTTGCGGAACGGTGCTGCCGGTCATCACCAGATCGATTGGAACGTCATCACCTGGAGCCACTGTCACTTGATATGGAAAAAAAGTTCCGGACGGTGTGACCTGATGAGTTGATCCGTAAGGCCCAGCAGTGGCCGACCACAACGGGTCTAGCGGCTCAACCGTTAGTTGGTAATTGGTCATCGTGCCACCGGGCAGGGGAAGCCCCGCGAGGTCGAAATATCCTTGTAGCGCCGGATCGTCGGAGCCAAAGCGATCAAAGCGGTTGCCGCTCGCGTCGGTGTACCCGCTGACCATGTTTCCCGCATTGCCGTGATAAAGAAAACCTGAAATGGAGGTGACCACGAGCGAGCGCGATACGGCTCCGGTTGTGAGGTCCATCCAGCGGGCGACTACATTCGCACCTTGCATCGGCTGTGTGGAAGCGCCCCAAATATCGGGAAAATACAAAGTGCCGTGAATCCGCGCAGTGCCCGATCCGAAAATCTGTTTTCCGGGGAAATTCGAGATGTTCTGTGGAGTGACGGGATACAACCTGGACAACGCAGTTTGGTCGTCGGCCTTTGGCTGCGACGGATCGACTACCCAGTTATTCGAATAGCAGATGGCAACCGGCACACACGCTCGCGGATCGTTTTCGTGCATCACCGGAAAGCCAGCATAATCGCCCGCGGTGGGCAAGGGGCTCCTGGTAATCACATTCAAATTGGCTTGAGACCAATCCAGGCCGAGAATGCGGCCAATCATTCGCACCAGGTGATACTGAAGGTCGGGTAGCTGGGAGGAAGTCGATGCGCAATTGCCGTTGATGACGATCAAGGCGTGAAGGAAAACCGCACTGGGATCGATGTTGTCGATGCCGCCGAAGACGGAGTTCTGGGAGCAATAGACACTCGCTCCCGCGCCGGTTCCCAACAGAGCGTCAGTCACCGAGCCGTCGTAGTCGTACACAATTCCGATCGGAGTCCCAGTAGCACTGGGTTGGATATCCACGGGCAGATTGATCTGACCGCTAATAAAGGAGATATTCGCTCCGGTGACATCTTCGGTGAGCTGACCTCGACGGACAGCGGAAACCGCGGCGGTCGGTGTCGATGTCCATTGGTTGAAGGCATTGGCAACGAAGCTGTCGGCGGCGCCGCCGGAGAGAATGGGGCTGAGGCTACCTTGATCGGTGTAGTAGTTCATTACACCGCCCGCCCATACGACCGGAGATCCTTTGGTGGCCGGATCGAAGTAGCTGCTTCCGGCTACGAAAGCAGGTCCACCGGCATAGACGATCCGACTAAGGAGTAAGCAGGCAAGGAGAACAGTTGGGGCTCGCATGGCTACTCCTTCACCGCTTTGATGATTTGCGCTTTGACGATTTTTAGGGGAATCGGGCGTGGGCTGATCGCCTGCGGGCTGCTGATGAGCACTCGTCCCGCGGGATCCACTGCATAGCGGCCCAACTTCCCTCCCACGGGACTAGTCAGTCCCAACTTGCTCTTGGGATAAAGGAACAGCAGGACGCGCTCGCCAATCGCATAGCGCTCACCGATGTTCCACAGGCCGCTCCACTCGTGGATTCTTACAACTTGGCCCCGGCGCACGCCGCGGATTGCGTTTTCCACGCGGAAGGTGACTTGAGTCGTGCCGGTCGAAGTGGCAGAGCGCTGCACGTGTGTTACGACTCCAGAGAAAACCAATCCGGAGTCGCGGGTCATTTTTTGCCAGGGCGGCAATTGCGGAACGAAGAAATTTTTCGGTTCTGCACACAATGGGGCGACGCTCAATAGGAGCAAGGCGAGCAGACGCATAGCGGGCCTCCGGACGGAAGCCAGCGCTCTGACGGGAACAAAGGAATTCTAGGCTTGCACAGAGCCAGACAGTGTGATGATTGTCACAACTCGATTGTGATTGTGAACACCGCTATTCTTGCCGAAGAAATATCTTCTGCGCGGAAAGGTGCGCGCCGGTCAAGAGCAGCAATCCCGATAGAAATGCCCAGAACATCATGCTGACCGAGATGGCAAATGGGCCGTACACTTCCTGAAAATTCAGGCGCGGCAACAGAATGATGTAGGAGTACTTCAAGATTTCTGACAGCAGGCCCATGATCACCGCAGTTGGCAAGACCGCCCTTGCAGGCACTTTCCCGTTCGGCAGCAGCCAATAAATAAGGAAGAAGATAACCATGCTGGTAATGGTGGCGAAAACCTTGGCAGTGAGAAATCCGAGGACGCGGGTGAGAAAAAACTCATGTCCGAACATGAGAGTTCGCAGTAGCACAGCGTTGCCCGCGCTCAACGAGATCGAGATCAATGCCAGAATGCCACAGGCGAACGCCAGCCCAAGCGAGATCAACTGATTTCCCAAATAGGAACGGTTGTTCGGGAAGCGCCAGACCCGGTTGAGCGCAACTTCCAGCGGCATGAACACTCCCGTGGAAGTCACCAGCAGCATAACGAACGAAAACACCTCGGCGCGGTTCCGGACCGACGACATCGCGGTGAGATTGCGGATAACGAAGTCCTGCCCGGCAGGTAGATAGTCGCGCAGCAATTGCACGATAACGTCATACATCGCACGAGAATGGAAGACGCGGCGCACCAGGCTCATCAGCAGCAGGACGAACGGGAAAAACGACAGAATGGCATTGGCCGCCACCGAAAAGGCGAACGTGTGCACTTCGGTGTGCAGCAGGTATCGTAGCGTCGAAGCAGTCAGGCGATAGAGGTATCGAAGACGAAACCGTATCGACACAGGTTTCGAAGATTGCGCGGGAGCAAGCTTCAGGTCGGGAATCGAGGACGGCAAGGTTCCTCAATATTATCAAATACTTGCAGGCGTGGATTGGTCAGGCTGATGACTTCAGTCCCGGTTCCGACGGTTATCCCCCAACGTCATTCTGCAGTTTGTAAATTTTTGTTGCACAAAAGGTAAGTTCCTGAATAATATGACCCTGCTCCGGTGTAAAGGTCAGACGCACCGGACACGTCTGCAATCGGGCTTATTTGTGCAGTGCCACGTCGTCGAACTCGCAAGAGCCGCTGGGCTTGGACTGTCCGGGACTTCTCCCTCGGAACAGCTCGAAGCCTTTTTGCTTTTCTGGGGTGACCACGGCACCAAATGAAGCGGCCTGAATTTCTTAACTGCCTGATCCTTTGAGGGGGGCCTCAGAGGCGCTTAAAGCCTTGCGAAGGGTGCAGGCAAAATTCAAACAGAGGCGAAAGGAGTAATTTGTGAGAGAGAAGGGTACTGTAAAGTGGTTTAACGGGGCGAAAGGTTACGGATTCATCCAGAGATCGACCGGCGAAGACGTTTTCGTCCATTTCTCCGCCATCCAGGAGAACGGCTACCGCACGCTCAACGAAGGAGAAACCGTTGAGTTCGATCTCCTGAAGGGGCCGAAAGGCTTCCAGGCAGCCAATGTAGTTCGCGGCTAGTCAGCCCGAGCCACTTGCGAACCCTTCCAGCAATGGAAGGGTTTTTTCTTTTGCCCGTTTAGATTGATCCTGAAAGATGGTGGGCGCTATAGGATTCGAATCCGTATGAGGACGTAAATTCAACAACGTGCAAGGCAGCAGGTGGCATATTTCACCTTGTATTCGATGTAAGGCAGCGTGAACGGCACGGAAACGGCACGGAGCGACGAAAAGAACTCCTTTGGAAAAGAAACATGGGTAGACCAGCAAAACTCATTCCGCGAACAATTGTGGAGGAATGTGAGGTTGTTGAGGTGTCGGACACATCCGCTTGTGCCATGCTTCGCATTCCGTTCGGCTATCTGCCTACCCGCGGAGGAGGAAGGCGGTTTTGCATTCTGTGTCCACGGTGTGGACGAAGGGCTTTCAAACTGTATCGTCCTCCGCATTCACGCCTGTTTGCATGCCGAGTCTGCCATGATCTCAGTTATACCAGCGTACAGAAGCACGACGCGCGAATTGACCAGCTCTTAAGAGTTCCGGATCGCGAGATTGTCAGACTGCTAGAACAGAACAAAAACATGACGTGGAAACTCCTGGCACTTCGAGCTGGCTACATTCGAATAGGCGTGATCGGTAAGTACCAATGACACCGCTACCTCGGAGCCCGCGCGGCGAATTGGTGATCCCGAGAATATCTGAGATGGGAATGTGTCGTTTTCGTTCGCGAGTCACGACTCCGCACTTCGCTATATTTTTTCCTAAATGGTAATCCCGAGCGCCTGTACGAGGCCCGCTGCTTGCAGTCAGCGGGCCTGCGTGGGGAACACGGCAGAAACTTCAGCCGCTCTCAAGGGGGCAGGGATGAGAGCGGCTAGCCGCCGCAAAGAGGTCTTGCAATGCGCGTTCAGCGGGGGTTGAGCGGTTTGCACTAGAAATGGGCAGCTGCGCATAATGAACAGGCGCTCGTTCAACGGCCTCCTGCGTTATGCCACTTCCAACTCCGCACGGTTCCACCTTCCGGTAATCGCTCCGGCCTCATATGTATTTTGCAAGAATTCCAGCAATGCACCGGTTGGAGATTTTGCCCTCCTTACGTCGTCGTACATTAGGAGATATTCGCCCATGCCCGAGTGGTAGAACGCCTCGGCTGGTCGCACTGGCTGTTTTGCAAATTCTGGCGATGCAGGTGCGGCATAGCAATAAAACGCAGCCTCTTTTATTTCTCCGCTCCCCGGCCACCAACCAGCGCTGATCACCTCATGTGAGTACGCCTCCTGCATAATCTTCCTCAATACAGGATCGGGGTCACTGCGTTCTGGAGCACGCCTCCCCGAGAAGCGAGTGACCGCCAGGTCGAAGCTCCCCCAGAAGAAATGCACGGGGCTGGATTTCCCAACAAACCGGGAACGGAAAGCATTGAACACGCCGTCCACCGACAGCAAAATGCGCCATAACCGCCGCACTGCATCGGCGTCGTAGGCGTTGTGCGTCGTATCCCTGTCGAAGGGAATCGCATCTGCGACTTCAACAGGCATTACCCAGATATCCACTTCTATTTCCAGAGATCTTAGTGCGGCCATCACTGCCTTATAAAAATCGGCGACCGAGCGCGGTGCTAATGGTATGGCTGCGGACCGTGAATCCGAGGTGCGAATGAGTAGCTGGTCGGAGAGAAAGTCAAATTCAATATCGAAGTGACGATTGCCGTATGGAATTAGCGAGGTGGTCAACCCATGTGGACTGACGTACAGCGGGACATTCCACCAGTGGTTTACTCTAGGCGTCAGTTCCAGCCGTATTTTGCCTACGATCTGGGTCCACATGTGAAGTGTGGCATAGGTGTCTTTCCAGTCCTCCAACCGCAGCACTGGCCAGCCTTCAGGTGAGTCCGAGAGAGATCGTGAATTCGCAGCGATCATCTTGGATTTTCTCCCTATCGTGGGTTGCTCAGTGTTTTCGATGTTCCCTAAAGGTTGACGGATGCACCATCTCTGACATGGTGATAGTTGATTCGCCCGCAAGCAGAACTTCCGGAATATAGGCTGCGGTCGTGAACTGCTGAGGTCACATCGTTAGGAGTGGTCGTCAGAATTGTGCAGGTCTTCAGCCAAGTTCCGTTTGCGTCCCTCCAGCCTTCCCAGAGACCAGCGAACGCGAACAACTCTCCCTCATTCACTTCAAAACAGAACCGTTGCTTTGACGTTCCCGTTCGCTTCCATTCGTAAAAGCCATCGGCAGGAATCAGACAACGGCGATGCTTGAGAGCATCGGAAAAAGATGGCTTACTGGCCGCCGTCTCTGACCGGGCGTTGATCATACTGGCAGCTCCGAAGGAGTCCTTTGCCCACGATGGAACCAGTCCCCAGCGCATCGGCGAGAGTTCTCGGATTGG
>Ga0134127_10001089_pt1 | contig 20943 bp, 21 predicted proteins | sample KB31753_FD_96459 | JGI IMG/M metagenome (GOLD analysis project Ga0134127, IMG submission 96459) | Terrestrial soil microbial communities with excess Nitrogen fertilizer from Kellogg Biological Station, Michigan, USA - KB3-175-3 | ecosystem: Environmental > Terrestrial > Soil > Unclassified ... | reverse complement strand
TCTGGGAGAGTTGACACATGAAGAGCGTCCAAAAGGGTTTCACCCTGATCGAGTTGATGATCGTCGTCGCGATCATCGGCATCCTGGCGGCCATCGCCATTCCCGCGTACCAGGACTACACGGTGCGCAGCAAGGTTACGGAAGGTCTGAACCTGGCTTCCTCGGCGAAGGTTTCCGTGTCGGAAGGCTTCCAGTCGAACGACATGGCCGGCGTCGGCGCCGCTGCTACCTCGTGGAACGCGAACTTCGCGCCTACGAAGTACGTGTCGGGCGTCAACGTCGCGAACAACGGCCAGATCACGATCACCTACGGTGCGCAGACTCCGCAGATCAACACCAAGACGATCATCATGGCACCGTTCATCAACAACACGGCGCTGGCGGCGGGCCAGAGCGGCAACATCGACTGGGCGTGCGCCTCGGGCACCGACGCCACTGCCACGGCGCGTGGCCTGGGCGCGGTTGCTACCGGCAGCGTCGAGCCCCGCTACGCTCCGACCGAGTGCAAGTAACCCCGCGGTTGCTCGCGTAGACCAGAAGCCCCTCCCCGGAGGGGCTTCTTTCTTTTTCGGGGGAGCCGGCGGCACTGGGCCGAACCGATCAACTGTGACGCAGTCCCGCAGCGATTCAGGCTTTATCCAGCACAATCGCCGTCAATTTGACAATTGCTCGCGGGCTCCGGTTGCCTGCACACTACGGACTCCATAGGAACGGCTGAATCCTCGAATTCCATGGCTGAAAACGTCTCCGCCCTCGGCGCCCAGCGCATGGTGCTTCAAGGGCTTCCACAGCGCCTGATCCAGGACGGTCTCGTCGACGAGAAGACGATGACGCAGGCGATAACGGCAGCCAAGGAGTCGAACGCCAACCTCGTCTCGCACCTGGTCGCGCACGGGATCGCCAACGCGCGCGAGATCGCGATCGCGGCCTCGCAGGAATTCGGCGTGCCGCTGCTCGATCTCGATTCGGTCCAGCCGGACATCGAGACGATCAAGCTCGTTTCCGACAAGCTGCTGGCCAAACATCGGCTGCTGCCGCTGGTCAAGCGCGGCAAGCGGCTGTTCGTTGCGGTTTCGGACCCGACCAACCTGCATGCGCTCGATGAGATCAAGTTCCAGACGGGACTGTCGATCGAGGCGGTGGTCGTCGAAGAGGACAAGCTGCAGCGCATCAGCAGCAAGGCGATCGAGCAGGTCGACACGCAGATGCCTTCGCTCGCGGACGACGACCTGGATCTCGAGAACCTCGACGTCACCGGCGGCGACGAGGATCTGGAAAAGGACGCGGTCGGCCGCGACGACGTCGAAGACGCGCCGATCGTCCGCTTCGTCAACAAGGTGCTGCTGGACGCCATCAAGAAAGGCGCCTCGGACATCCACTTCGAGCCGTACGAAAAGTCCTATCGCATCCGGCTGCGCCTCGACGGCTACCTGAAGGAGATCGCGAATCCGCCGGTGCAGCTCGCAGTCAAGCTGGCAGCACGCATCAAGGTCATGTCGCGCCTCGACATCGCCGAGCGCCGCGTGCCCCAGGACGGGCGCATCAAGATGCGCATCTCGAAGAATCGCGCGATCGACTTCCGCGTCAGCACCTGCCCGACGCTGTACGGCGAGAAGGTCGTCGCCCGTATCCTGGACCCGTCCAGCGCGATGCTCGGCATCGATGCGCTCGGCTACGAGCCGATGCAGAAAGAGCTGTACATGCATGCGCTGGCGCAGCCGCACGGCATGATTCTGGTCACCGGCCCGACCGGCAGCGGCAAGACCGTGTCGCTGTACACCGGCCTGAACATCCTCAACAAGGAAGACACCAACATTTCGACGGCGGAAGATCCGGCCGAAATCAATCTGCCGGGCGTGAACCAGGTGAACGTGAACCCGAAAGTGGGCCTGACGTTCGCCTCGGCGCTGCGCGCCTTCCTGCGCCAGGATCCGGACGTGATCATGGTCGGCGAAATCCGCGACCTGGAAACCGCCGAGATCGCGATCAAGGCGGCGCAAACCGGCCACCTGGTGCTGTCCACGCTGCACACGAACGATGCTCCGAAGACTCTCTCGCGACTGATCGACATGGGCGTCAAGCCGTACGCGATCGCCACTTCAGTATCGCTGATCATTGCGCAGCGGCTCGCCCGCAAGCTCTGCAATAACTGCAAGGCGCCTATCGACATGCCGCCTGAGGCGTTGCTCAAAGAAGGCTTCACCGAGGAAGAGATCGCGCAGGGCATCAAGATCTACAAGCCGGTCGGTTGCAGCGCCTGCACCGACGGCTACAAGGGTCGCACAGGTATCTATCAGGTGATGCCGGTGAGCGAGGAAATCCAGCGCATCATCCTGCAGCAGGGCAACGCGGTGGACATCGAACAGCAGGCGGCAGCCGAAGGGATCTGGGACCTGCGCCGTGCGGGCTTGGCGAAAGCGAAGTCCGGCGTAACCAGCCTCGACGAAGTTAATCAGTGTACGGTCGAGTAGCAGCAGCAACTCTCAACCAGGATCTAGACCATGGCTCAACTCGCACCCGCTCAACAGGTCCCCTTCGTCTGGGAAGGCACCGACAAGAAGGGCAAGCGCATCAAGGGCAAGATGCTCGGCGTGTCCGAGGCGGCCGTGAAAGCCGACCTGCGCCGCCAGGGTGTGCTCGCCAAGCGCGTGCGCAAGGAAATGCAGCTCTTCAAGAGCGGCAAGAAGATCACCTCGGAAGACATCGCGCTGTTCGCGCGCCAGCTGGCGACGATGCTGCAAGCGGGCATCCCGATGGTGCAGTGCTTCGACATCATCGGCAATGGCCACGACAAGCCGGCGATGCAGAAGCTGGTGCTCGCGGTGAAGGGCGACGTGGAGTCGGGCACTTCGCTGCACGAAGCATTGGCCAAGCACCCGCTCTACTTCGACGATTTGTTCGTAAACCTGGTGGAGGCCGGCGAGCATGCCGGCGCGCTCGAAACGCTACTCGATAAGGTCGCAACCTACAAGGAAAAGACCGAAGCGTTGAAGAAGAAGATCAAGAAGGCGCTGTTCTATCCAGCTGCGGTCGTCGCGGTGGCCATCATCGTCACCCTCGTACTGCTGATCTTCGTCATCCCGCAGTTCGAGTCGTTGTTCAAGAACTTCGGCGCCGACCTGCCGGCGTTCACGCAGATGGTCATCGACCTGTCGAAGTTCGTGCAGAATCAAGGTTGGTGGCTGGCGATTCTCGTCGGCGCCGGCGGCTACGCCTTCTTCTACTTCAAGAAACGCTCGCGGCCGATGCGCCGCGTGCTGGACCGCATGCTGCTCAAGGCGCCGGTGATCGGGCCGATCATGGTCAAGGCAGCGATTGCACGTTATGCCCGCACGCTCTCCACGATGTTCGCGGCCGGTGTGCCGCTGGTCGAGGCGCTCACGTCCGTCGCGGGCGCCACTGGCAACATCGTCTACGAAGAGGCGACGCTGAAGATCCGCGACGAAGTCTCCACCGGCCAGCGCCTGCAGCGCTGCATGGAGCAGACCGGCCTGTTCCCCAACATGGTCATCCAGATGATCGCCGTCGGCGAAGAGTCGGGCTCGCTCGACCAGATGGCCGCGAAGGTCGCCGACTTCTACGAGGCGGACGTCGACGCTGCGGTCGATGCAATGAGCAGCTTGCTCGAGCCCCTGATCATGGCGATCCTCGGCGTGCTGGTGGGCGGTCTCGTCGTCGCCATGTACCTGCCGATCTTCAAGCTGGGCGCAGTGGTTTGATGCGCGCGCGAAACTGCTGAGGACAAACGCCGCGCTCCGCGCGGCGTTTTGCTATGAACGACCTGCTCGCCTCTCTCGCCGATCTGTTCACCGTGCTGCCGGCGCTGTGGATTGCCGTGGTGTTCGTCTTCAGTCTGCTGGTCGGCAGCTTTCTCAACGTGGTCATCCATCGCGTTCCGGTCATGCTGGATCGAGAGTGGCGGGGACAGGCAGAGGAGATCCTGCGGGAGAAGCAGGGAGATGTCGGGCTGAAGCCCGACCTGCAGCCTGACCAACAGGCGTTGCATCCCAGGTACAACCTGGTTGTGCCGCGGTCGGCGTGTCCGAAATGCGGGGCGATGATCACGGCGACGCAGAACATTCCGGTGCTCAGCTACCTGTGGCTCAAGGGCAAGTGCGCGAGTTGCGGCGTGCGCATCTCGGCGCGCTATCCGCTCGTCGAGCTCGGTACGGCAATTCTCTCTGCGCTGGTCGCGTGGAAGTTCGGCTTAGTGTGGTACACGGCGGCAGCGCTGCTGCTCACCTGGATACTGATTGCGCTGACGGGGATCGACATCGATCACCAGCTGTTGCCCGACAACATGACGCTGCCGCTCGTCTGGCTCGGTCTGCTGCTCAGCCTGGCGGCGACGATCCCCTCCATCGGTCTGCCCGTCGACCCGCGCTCCAGCATCATCGGGGCCGCAGCGGGCTATCTGAGCCTGTGGAGCGTCTACCATGCGTTCCGCCTGCTCACCGGCAAGGAAGGCATGGGCTACGGCGACTTCAAGTTGTTCGCGGCGCTCGGCGCATGGCTCGGCTGGCAGATGCTGCTGCCGATCATTCTGCTGGCGGCATTCACGGGTGCCGTGCTCGGCATACTCATGATCGTGCTGCGCGGCCGTGACCGGAACATCCCGATCCCGTTCGGTCCCTACCTGGCGGCAGCGGGTTGGATCGCCCTGATGTGGGGCGACAAGCTGGTCGCCTCGTATCTGCATCTCGCCGGCGTATCATCCGTGCGATGAGCGGCACTCCCCTGCTGATCGCACTCACCGGCGGCATCGCGAGCGGCAAGACCGCAGTCGCCGAGTTGTTCGCGAAGCTGGGCGTGCCGGTGCTCGACACGGACCAGATTGCACGCGAGGTCGTGGCGCCGGGCATGCCCGCGCTCGCCCAGCTGGTGGCGGAGTTCGGCCCCGGGATCCTGGACGCGCACGGCGGCCTCGATCGGGCACGCATGCGCGAGCGCGTGTTCGCCGATCCGGCGCAGCGGCGCAAGCTGGAGGCGATCACTCATCCCGCGATCCGCGAAGAGTTGGCACGGCGCGCCGCCGCAGCTGGCGGCGATTACCAGATCCACGTCATTCCGCTGCTGGTGGAGACCGGTCGAGCCGAGGTGTATGACCGCGTGCTAGTCGTCGATTGCCCGGAAGATGCACAGATCGAGCGCCTGGTGGCGCGCGACGGCACGAGCCGCGAGCAGGCGGAAGAGATCCTCGGCGCCCAGGCGAGCCGCGCGGAGCGCTTGAACGCGGCGCACGACGTGATCGAAAATACCGGCACGTTCGCAGACCTGGAGCGTTTCGTGGGCACCTTGCACCGGAACTACGCCCTGCTCGCGCAGAAGAGAGCCAGACACGCTTGATCGCCTGGCGCGAGAAAACGAGGGCATTCGCCGTCCACTTCCTGGTGACGCTGCTGTTCACAGCGAGCGCCGCCGCGCTCGTGTTTCTGATCTGGTTCCCTGATCCGTTTCAGCAGATGCTCGGCGGGACCCAGCTGTTCGAGGTCCTGGTCATCTGCGATCTCGGTCTCGGCCCGCTGGCGTCCTTCATCATCTACAGCAGCAAGAAGTCACGCCGCGCCCTCCTGTTCGACTATGCGGTCGTCGGCAGCATCCAGCTCGCGGCCTTCTTCTATGGTCTGTACGTCGTGGCGAACACTCGCCCGGTGTACGTAGTGTTTGCGGTGGACCAGCTCGAGGTCGTAACGGCGGGCGACATCGACGATGCCGACCTCGCGCCAGCTCCGGAAGCCTATCGCAAACGCCCGATCTGGGGACCGCAGCTGGTCGGAATCCAGCGGGCGGCGGACCCGAAGGAACGCACGAAGATGCTGTTCTCGGGGCTCGCGGGCAAGGATTACCCCGTGCTGCCCGCCTACTACGTCCCGTACGAGCAGAACCTGCCGCAGATCAGACAGCGAGCGTCGCCCGTCAGCGAGATCGAAAAGCGCCATCCCGACGCGGAGCCGCTGATCTCGAAGGCAGCAGCGCAGCTGCAGATACCGGTCGAAAAGCTCGTCTGGCTGCGGGTGAAACATCGCAAGGGATTCTGGACCGCGCTGCTCGATCCCAAAACAGGACGTCCCGTGCGCTGGTTACCAGTGGATCCGGATTGACGCTCGTTCGTTCTGATTCCGGAGCAACCGGAATCAGGGCATGGCACGCATCCGTATCGGCGTCTCGGGCTGGCGCTACACACCGTGGCGCGGCGTGTTCTATCCGCGCGACCTGCCGCAGCGCCTGGAGCTGCGCTACGCGTCGCACACCTTTCCGACGCTCGAGATCAACGGCTCGTTCTATTCGCTGCAGCGCCCCGAGTATTATCGGCAATGGCACGACGAGACGCCGGACGACTTCGTGTTCGCGCTGAAGGGCTCGCGCTTCATCACGCACATGAAGAAGCTGCGCGACATCGAGGCGCCGCTCGCCAACTACTTCGCCTCGGGCGTCTTCAATCTGCGCGCCAAGCTCGGGCCGATTCTGTGGCAGTTCCCGCCGAACTTCCGCTACCAGCGCGAGCGCATGGCGCGCTTCTTCGACCTGCTCCCTCATGACACGAGCGCGGCCTTGCGCCTGGCACGCAAGCGCGACGCACGCCTGAAAGGCCGTGCGCGCCTGGCGATCGACGAGCAGCGTCCGCTGCGGCACGCAGTGGAGATCCGCCACGAGAGTTTCGTCGACGCTTCCTTTTTCGAGCTGCTCCGCGAGCGCAACATCGCGCTGGTGATCGCGGAGACTGCGAAGCGCTGGCCGATGCCGCTGGATATCACGGCCGACTTCGTCTACATGCGACTGCACGGCGACAAGGAGCTGTACAGGAGTGGCTACAGCAGCAAGGCGCTGGATCGCTGGGCGGACCGCCTCAGGAAATGGTCGCGCTTGCGCGAGGTCTACTGCTACTTCGACAACACCGACGTGAAGCTGCGGGCGCCTGTCGATGCCCAGACGCTGATGCGCAAGCTCGGCCTCCCTCGCGGGTCGGGGATCAGCCTGACAGCATCGCGGCAAGCCGCTGCATATCGTCGAACGTCCGATGCGCACCGGCCGCCTTGAGCTTCTGCTCCGGCGTGTGCGCGCAAAAACCGAATACAGTCATCCCTGCTGCGACGCCGGCCTGTACTCCGGGCGGCGTGTCCTCGACGACCACGCACGCGCCCGGCTCCGCACCGAGCTGTCGTGCCGCGAGCAGGTATACGTCCGGCGCCGGCTTGCCGCGTGCGACCTGCGTGACGCTGAAGATGCGTCCTGCAAATCGAGGCAGCAGGCCGGTGAGGCCGAGCGTCGTGTTCATCTTCGCATGGTCGCCGCTGGAAGCGACGCAGAACGGCACGCGCGCAGCATCCAACGCCTCGAGCACTTGCTGAATACCAGGCATGGCTCGTAGTTCGGTCTTGAATGCAGCGAACGTGCGAGCCTGCAGATCGCGCAGGAAATTTTCGGGCGGCGGTCGGCCCAGCATGCCTTCAATCACGCGCAGACAGTGCGGCAACGAATAGCCGACGAAGTTCTCGAAGACCTGCTCTTGCGTGAGGTCGAGTCCCAACTCGCGCAGCATCTGTCCGAGGATGCGATTGGCGACGGGCTCACTGTCCACGAGCACGCCGTCGCAATCGAAGATCACCAGCTGCGGTCGGCTCATTCGCGGACCCAGCGACGTTCGAGCAAGCCGAAGCCGGTCTGCACCAGCAACGCGAGGATCGCGGCCGGAATCGCTCCTTCCAGGATCAGGCCGAGGTCGTCGAGCCTGATGCCGGTGAGGATCGGCTGGCCGTAGCCGCCCGCGCCGATCAGCGCGCCGAGCGTCGCTGTGCCGACGTTGATCACGGCAGCGGTCTTGATCCCGGCGATGATCGAGCGTGCTGCCAGCGGCAGCTCGACGTGGCGCAAGCGCGCAGCGCGAGGCAGACCGAGCGCCGCGGCAGATTCGCGCAACTCTTGCGGGATGTCGGCGAGACCTGCGTGCGTGTTACGCAGGACCGGCAGCACGCTGTACAGGAACAGCGCGAAGATCGCCGGCGCGTAGCCGATGCCGAGCCACGGAATGAGGAATACCAGCAGCGCCAGCGCAGGCATCGTCTGCAGCACGTCGGCAACCGCGAAGACGACGCGACCGATGCCGCGTCGGTAGAACGCGAGCACGCCGAGCGGAATGGCGAGCAGGATCGCTGCACCGAGCGAGATTGCGACCATCGCGAGATGCTCGCGCGTGCGCTGCCAGATGCGCCCGGCGCGGCTGCGCTCGTGCGGATGCGAATCGACGCCGAACTGCTCGCGCAGGAAATCAGCCGCGATCTGCGTCTCCGGCTCGCGGTCCAGTTTCGCGCGCGCGTTCATGCGCGTCATCGCTGGTGCATCGATGCGACCCGCCAGCCGGTCCAGAATCTCGCGCACGCGCGGCTCTACGTCGTCGCGGCAGACGAACAAGGCGTCGTAAACGGGAAAGTAGTGTGCATCGTCCGCCAGTGCGATGAGGTTGTACTGCACGATCTCCGCGTCGGTCGAGTACAGATCGGTCACGTCCAGCGCGCCGTCGGCGAGCGCGCGATAAGCCAGATCGTGATTGAGACCGCGAACATTTTCGTGCGGTAGCTGGTAGCGCGCGCGCAAGCCGGGCCAGCCGTCCGCACGCTCGAGGAACTCGTTGCTGAATCCCAGCCGCAGCTGCGGATGCGCGGCGAGCTGCGACATGCGCTGGATTCCGAGCTGATTCGAGCGGTAGCGGCGCATGCCGAGGATGTACGTATTGTTGAAGCCCAGCGGCTGCGAAGCCCAGGCGTGCTCGCGCGTCAAAGCAGCACGCAACTGCGCATCGTCAGCGATGGACTGCTGCGCGAAGATCTCGGCGCGCAAAGTACCGCTGTACTCCGGATAGCAATCGATATCGCCGCGCGCGAGCGCGCTCCACAGCACGCGCGTGCCTCCGAGCTCACGACGGTGCTTCGCCGCCTCGCCGGAGTCGCGCGCCAGCTGCACGCCGATCTCGCCGAGAATGACGGATTCCGTGAACACCTTCGAGCCGATCACCAGCTCGGCCGCGATGACACCCGGAGCAGTCATCAAGGCGATCAGGGCAATTGCGGCGGCCTTAAGCATTGCCAGGCATCCCGTGCACGCCGCGTTGCGCGCGCACGAACTCGCTGACGAATTCCTCCGCCGGCGTCGTCGCCAGATCGCGATAGGTCCCTTCCTGCACGACGCGGCCGGCGCGCATGAGCACCAGTCGGCTGGCAAAGAACGCGGCCTCCGCCATGTCGTGCGTGACGAGCACGACGGTCTTGCCCAAGCGCTCGAACAGCGCGCGCAGCTCCTCCTGCAAGCCATGACGCACCATCGGGTCGAGCGCGCCGAGCGGCTCGTCGAGCAGCAGCACGGCGGGGTCGAGCATCAGCGCACGCATCAGGCCGACGCGCTGGCTTTGGCCGCCGGAAAGATTGGTGGGAAATCGCTGCAGAACCTCGCGCCGCAGCTGCACGAGCTCGGCGAGCTCATCGACGCGCGCATTGATCCATTGCGGCTCGCGCCGCAAGTAGCGCGCTGCGAGCGTGATGTTCTCCACCGAAGACAGATGCGGAAACAATCCGCCGGACTGAATGACGTAACCGACCCGACGCCGCAGCTCGAGCGCGTTGCCCGGGTGCAGCTGGACGCCGTCGATGGCGACGCGGCCGCGACTCGGCAGCACCAGCCCGATCACCGCTTTCAGCAGCGTCGATTTGCCGCAGCCGCTCGGGCCGATGAGCGCGACGGTCTCGCCGGAGGCCACACGCAGACTCACGTCGTCGAGCGACACTGCGTCCGGATAGGAATGACTGACGTGCTCGAGCTCGATCACGCGGTTTTCTTGCGCGAGGTCTTTCGCTCCAGCACGGGCGAAATCGCTCGCTCCTGCTCGCAGCAAGCGATCAGTTGCTGCAGTCGACGCAGCCGCGTCTCTTCCTGCTTCGCGCTCATGACCCAGTGGGTCGTGACACGCTGATACCACGGCGCCTGCTGCCGATAGTACGAGTGCGCTTTGCTGTTCGCCGTGAGTTGCGCGCCATAACCCCGGCTGAGAGCAACCGGCCTGGATTCGAACGAATAGCCGGTCGCCTGCTTGGATGCGGCCCGCCACGCGGCAAGCCCCGGCGGCGCGACCAGCCCTGCCGCCTGCAGCTCACGCATCCGGCGGCGATTGACCAGGCTCCACTTGCTGCCGCGACGCCGCGGCGAGAATCGTTGCGTAAAGCTGTCTGCGTCGTACGCGCGCCGCACGCCGTCGATCCAGCCGAAGCAGAGTGCTTCATCGAGCGCCTCGCGATAGGTCACGCCGCGCTCCTGGGCGTGCACCTTGAACAAGCGCAGGTTCAGTTCCTCGACGCTCGCATGATTGCGGTGGAGCCAGGCGCGCAGCTTGGCGCGCGAACCGAAGCTCCTCGGCTTGTTCTCCCGCTTTTTCACGGCAGCTAGTATAGGTCGACTCGACCTTGCCGCGGTCAACTCTCGGTCATGCGCTTCATGTAGTCGTCGAAGCGCCGGCCCGGCTCTTCGGGAAACTCCTGCTCGCACACCTGCAGCGTGACGAAGCGGTCGAGGCGGAAGTTGCGGAAGTCGCGACGCAGCTCGCACCACGCACCGAGCGTCCACGTGCCGCCCCAGAAGAACACGGCGAACGGCCGCACGCGGCGCTGCGAATCCTGCGCGTGACCGTCGCGGTATTCGAATTCGACATAGCGATGCTTGACGATCGCCGCGCGCAGCGAATCGAGCCGCGCGCCCCACTGCGGATCGACGAAGAAGCCGGGCGCGAACAGCCGCGACTCGTGGACCGCTGCTCGCTTCTGCTCCGGCAGCGCCGCAGCAATCTTCGCGAGCGCGCCGCGCGCGGCAGTCGCCAGCTTCGGGCCGCCCCACGATTCGACGAAGCGCGCGCCCATCACCAGCGCGTCGATCTCTTCATAGGTGAACATGAGCGGCGGCAGGTCGAAATGCGGGTGCAAGCGGTAGCCGACGCCCGCTTCGCCGTCGATCGGGACGCCCGACGCACAGAGATCGGCGATGTCCCGATAGATCGTGCGCTCGCTGACTTCCAGCCATTGCGCGAGTTGCGCGGCCGTCGTCAAGCGGCGGCCGCGCAGGTATTGAACGATCTCGAAGAGTCGATCGGCGCGCCGCATGGGGATGCACGCTCCAGCCACCCGCTGTCAGTTGCCCCATACTGCCAGCTCGTTGCCGTTCGGATCGAGAAAGTGGAAGCGCCGGCCGCCCGGAAAGCTGAAGATTTCGCGCACGATGCGACCGCGCTGGGTTTTCACGGCGGCGAAGATCTCCTCCAGCTTGGTGGCATACAGCACCACCAGCGGCGCGCCACCGGGCTTCGACTCCGTGGTGAAGCCGCCGGTCAGCCGGCCATCTTCGAACGCGACGTAGTCCGGGCCATAGTCCGTGAACTTCCAGCCGAAGCAGGCAGAGTAGAAGCGCTTGGTCGCCTCGATGTCGGTCGCGCCGAACTCGATGTAGTCGATGGTGCGGTTGTGCTCGGGTTTGCTCATGGATCATCCTCCAGTGGTCGATTCAGTCGAGCGCGTGCAGGCCGACGCGATTGCCTTCGCAATCGACGATATGAGCGAACGCGCCCATGCCGTCCGGCAGCGCGGTCTTGTCGAGCACGACGCGGCCACCCGCGCGCGTCACGCGCTCCAGGGTCTCGTCCAGCCGCTGTGTGCGAAGGTAAATAACGCTGCCGTCCGCGGCGGGTTTCAGGTTCGGGGCATGGGTGAGCGCGCCGCCGATGCCGGGATTCTGGTACGGGAAAACTGCCATGGCGGTTGGCCCCAGCGTTTCCCGCCGCAGCTCCTGCTGCAGAACGGATTCGTAGAACCACACGGCGCGCTCGAGATCCTTGGCAGGAATTTCGAACCAGGCGATTGCTGTCGTGGCTTGCATGCTTGTGCTCCGGAAGAGTGAATAAGTGTCAGGCTGAAGCCTGACCCACGAGCATCGTGCGCTCCGGCTGCTGACAACGTTCTGTCAGGAGAGCACGTCAGTCTCGTACGTGCAGCGCACCGGGAGATCCGCTATACATAGCCCCACAATTCTATTAAGCGGGACCCACGTGAACACGACCTTCGGTCTGGACGGGCACAGCCGCCCGCGTCCTCCCAGAATTTTTGCGTCCATCCTGTTGCTGATCGGCCTGGTACTCGCCGCCGGCGGCGTCCGCCTGGCAACGCTCGGCGGATCGCTGTACTACGTGATCGCAGGCGTGGCTCTCATTACCTCAGCAGTCATGCTCTGGCGCGGCCACCGTTGGGGCGCATACCTGTACGGTCTGCTGACACTCGGCACGATTGTGTGGGCGATCATGGAATCGGGCTTCGACGGCTGGGCCCTCGCGCCGCGAGTGCTCCCGTTCCTCGTGCTTGGGTTGTTGCTGCTGCGTCCGAAGACGCGGCGTGCGCTGGGCATGTCAGTTGAGCGACCGCTGCTCGCGTCGCCGATCAGCTGGATTGCCATCGTCGGAGTAGTAGCAATCTATATTGCTGTCGCGATGCGCCAGCCGTATCCGACGCTGCCGTTTGCGGCGAGCTCCGAGCAGTCGGAGATCGCTGCGCGCGATTGGCAACACTGGGGCGGCAACGCCGCCGGCACTCGCTACGTGCCGTTCGATCAGATCAACGCAACGAACGTCGACAAGCTGCAGATCGCGTGGAGCTATCGCACCGGCGTGGGCGGCGCGTTCAAAGCAACGCCGCTGCAGATCGGCGATACGCTCTATGTCTGCCTCGCGCGCAACATCATTTCCGCGCTGGACGCAGATACGGGCACGGAGCGCTGGCGCTTCGATCCAGAGCTGAAAGATTCGAAGGTCGGCTTCACGACGACCTGTCGCGGTCTCACGTACTTCAAGGCACCCTCGCCGCCCGCCGACTGTCCGGAGAGAATCCTCACGGCCACGACCGACGCGCGTCTGATCGCCGTCGACTCGAAGACAGGCAAGCGCTGCACCGACTTCGGCACGAACGGCGAAGTGACGCTGCTCACCGGCATGGGTGATGTGAAGCCGGGCTTCTACTACGTAACGTCGCCGCCGACCCTCGCGAACGGCGTCGCGGTGCTCGGCGGTTGGGTCGCAGACAACGTCGAGACGCAGGAACCCTCCGGTGTCGTGCGCGGCTTCGATCCGATCAGCGGCAAATTGCTGTGGGCTTGGGACCTCGGACGTCCGGATGTGCTGACCGCGCCGGCGGAAGGACAAACCTACACGCGCGGTACGCCGAACGCTTGGAGCGTATTCAGCGCGGACGATGCGCTCGGCATGGTCTACATCCCGACGGGCAACGCTACGCCTGACTACTACGGTGGTCATCGCAGTCCGGAGTCGGAGCGCTTCGCGAGCTCGGTCGTCGCGCTCGATGCGGCGAGCGGCGCCGTGCGCTGGTCGTTCCAGACGACTCATCACGACATCTGGGACTACGACGTGCCGTCGCAGCCCGTGCTCGTCGATTTACCCGGCGAGAACGGCAGCGTGACGCCCGCGCTCGTCGCACCGACGAAACGCGGCGAGCTGTTCCTGCTCGATCGTCGCGACGGCAAGCCGCTCGCGGCCGTCGAAGAGAAGCCGGTGCCGCAGACCGACCTGCCGAACGAGAAGACCACGCCGACGCAGCCGTTCTCGGTAGGCATGCCGTCGTTCGGCAACGACCTGGTCACGGAAGCGAAGATGTGGGGCATCACGCCGATCGATCAGATGCTCTGCCGCATCCAGTTCCGGAGCCTGCGCTACGAAGGTCCGCTCACTCCGCCTTCATTGCGCGGCAGCCTGCAGTATCCGGGGTTCGCCGGCGGCATGAACTGGGGAAGCGTCGCAATCGATGAGCCGGACAGCGTGATGATCGTGAACGCTCTGCACATCGGCAATCACGTCAAGCTCTATCCGCGCGAGAGCGTGACCGACAAGACCGTCCTCGGTTTCGGCGGCGGCTACCAGCACGGGACGCCCTACGCTGCCTTCACGACGCCGTTCCTCTCGCCGCTGTTCGCGCCTTGCCAGCAGCCGCCGTACGGCGAGGTCGCCGCGATCGATCTCAAGTCGCGCCAGACGCTGTGGCGTCGGCCGCTCGGCACCGCGAACGAAATGGGCCCGCTCGGGCTGAAGGTCAAACTGCCTCTGCCGATGGGTATTCCTTACAGCGCCGGCACGATCGTGACCAAGGGCGGTCTGATCTTCGTCGGTGGCACGATGGATCGGCACATGCGCGCGCTGGACATCAAGACGGGCGAAGAAAGGTGGAGCGACTTCCTGCCGAACAGCGCGCAGGCGACGCCGATGAGCTACGTCGCGCCGCAGAGCGGACGGCAGTTCGTGGTGATCACTGTCCCCGCGACCGGCAGAGAGCAGGAAAGCCACGTGGCGGAACCGCGCGCCGGCGGGGCGCAGGAGCAGCCCAAGCAGCACGACGACGGCGGCTGGGTGATCGCGTACGCGCTGCCGAAGTAGGTGGCAGAATGGCGCCATGGTCAACCATGCCGAGATCGCCGCCTCCGTCGGTTCGCTGCAGCAGCACCTGGAGACCCATCGCTACATCTGTTCCACGCAGATCGCGACGGCGGTCTATCTCGCCTATCACCTGCGCAAGCCGGTACTGATCGAGGGACCGCCGGGCGTCGGCAAAACCGAGCTGGCGAAGACGACGGCGGAGATGTTCGCGCTGCCGCTGATCCGCTTGCAGTGCTACGAAGGCCTGGACGAAGCGAAGGCGCTGTACGAATGGAAATACGGCAAGCAGCTGCTGTACACGCAGGTGCTGAAGCAGACGCTCGATGAGGTGCTGCAAGGCGCGAAGGGTTTCGCCGAGTCGGTCAAGCGGCTGCACGAGTTCGGCGACATCTTTTTCTCGGAGGAGTTTCTCGAAGCGCGGCCATTGCTGAAGGCGCTGCAGGAGGAGCACGGCTGCGTGCTGCTCATCGACGAAGTGGACAAGTCCGATCACGAGTTCGAGTCGCTCCTGCTCGAGCTCCTGTCCGACTTCCAGGTCTCGATTCCCGAGATCGGCACGGTGCGCGCGCGGCGCGAGCCGCCGCTCGTCTTCCTGACGAGCAACAACACGCGCGAGATCTCCGATGCGCTGAAGCGGCGCTGCCTGCACCTGTACATTCCGTTTCCGGACATCGAGCTCGAGCAACGGATCATCAACGCGCGCGTGCCGGCGATTCCTCCGCAGCTGCGCACGCAGCTGGTGCGCTTCATTCACGGCCTGCGCGATCTGGATCTGAAGAAGGTGCCGTCGATCAGCGAGACGATCGACTGGGCGCGCACGCTGCTGCTGCTGCACGCCGATCGGCTCGACGCCGAGCTGGTGAGCAACACGATGAACGTCATCCTGAAATTCCAGGAGGACATCGAAAACGTGCAGCCCGAGGTGCGCGAGCTGACCAACAAGGCGACCAAAGAGTCGGGCTGAAGCCCGACCTGCAGCGTATGGACCAGCTTCTTACGCAGTTCATAGGCGCGCTGCGGAATGCCGACGTTCGCATCTCGACGGCCGAAACGCTCGATGCGCTGAGCACCGTCGAGCTGGTGGGCTACGGCGACCGGCGCCTGCTCAAGGACAGCCTCGCGCTCGTGCTGCCGAAGACGCTCGACGAGAAGGCTGCGTTCGACACGTGCTTCGACCAATTCTTCTCCTTCGGCGATCGTGGATCGCGCCCGCCGCCGACAACTGCGCTCGACGCCGAGCCGAGCGGCGATGCCGCCGGCCAGGCGGGCGACGGGCAGGCCGGCACCGGCGGCGATGCGCAGGATCAACGCACGGGCAACGCGCGCCCGAGCGCCACTCGCGAGCAGAACACCTCGGTCTCGACAGACGAGCGCGACGCACCAGCCGCAGCACCCGGCAGCGGCGAGATGTCTGCGCCGCAATCCGCACTCGGACAGCTCCTGGTGCGCGGCAATCAGATGGAGATCACGATCGCCATCAACACTGCCGGCCGGCAGGTGAACGTTCACGAGATCGAAGTGTTCACGCAGAAGGGCGTGTACACGCGGCGAATCATGGACGCGATGGGTCAAGCCGAGTTGCAGCAGGAAATCACGCGGCTCGCGGACAGCGGACTGATTCCCGACCGGCGCCGCGCCGTCGATCTCACGCACCGCCGTGATTGGCTGCGCGAGCGCGTGCGCGACTACGTCGAGCATCAGTTTCTGCTGCATGCCGATGTTACTGGACGTCGCCTGCGCGAAGACATGCTGCGCGACGTGCGGCTGTCGGCGCTCGAACAGCGCCATCATCGGATGCTGCACGATCTGGTCCTGCGCATGGCGCGGCGACTCGTGTCCGAGCATTCACGCCGCAGAAAAGTCTTCCGGCGCGGCCAGCTGCACGTGCCGCGGACGCTGCGCCGGAACATGAAATACGACGACGCCGTATTCGACCTGCAGTGGAAGTCCGTCAAGGTGGACCGGCCGAAGGTCTTCGCCGTGTGCGACGTCAGCGGCTCGGTCGCCGCGTACGCGCGCTTCATGCTGATGTTCCTGTACAGCCTCGAGGAAGTGTTGCCGAAGGTGCGCTCCTTCGCGTTCTCTTCGGATCTCGGCGAGGTGTCGCAGCTGTTCGCGCGCAACACGATCGACGACGGCATCGCGATCGCACTCAAGCAGTACGGCGGCGGCTCTACCGATTACGGTCAGGCGCTTGCGGACTTTCGCCGCCTGTGCCTGGAAGAGATCGACAATCGCGCGACGCTCATCATTCTTGGCGATGCGCGCAATAACTATGGTGACGCCCGCACAGATGTGTTGAAGGAGCTGTACGATCGCAGCAAGCGCGTGATCTGGCTCAACCCCGAGCCGCGCACGATGTGGAACACCGGCGATTCAGAAATGCGCCACTACTCACCGTACTGCCACCAGGTCGACGAGTGCAGCACACTCGCGCACCTCGAACGGATCGTTGGCAGGTTGCTCCGCGCGGTCGTCTAGCTCTTCGCCTGCTGCTGCTTCACGACGCTGGTAGCCATTGCGATCATCGACGAGATGTCGCTCAGGTTCGCCGGCACGATCAGCGTGCTCGAAGCCTCGTCGGCCAGGTGGCCGAACTGCTTGACGTACTCTTCCGCGACACGCAGCTGCATGGCCTCCATGCCGCCGCGGCCGGACAGCGCTTCGCCGACACGGCGCAGGCCTTCGGCCGTGGCCGTGGCCACCGCGAGGATCGCTTCGGCCTGGCCTTCGGCCTGATTGATCTGCAGCTGTTTGTTCGCCTCGGACTCCTTGATCACGCGCTGTTTCTCGCCTTCCGCCTGATTGATCTTCGCATCCCGCTCGCCTTCCGACGTCAACACGACTGCGCGCTTCTCGCGCTCTGCGCGCATCTGCTTCTCCATCGCGTGCAGCACGTCCTTGGGCGGATTGATGTTCTTGATCTCGTAGCGCAGCACCTTCACGCCCCACGCGGCGGAAGCGTGGTCGAGCTCGCTGACGACGTTGGCGTTGATGGTCGCGCGCGCCTCGAAAGTGCGGTCGAGGTCGATCTTGCCGATCTCGCTGCGCAGGGTCGTCTGCGCGAGCTGGATGATCGCGAACTTGTAGTTGGTGATGCCGTACGAGGCGCTGCGCGCATCCAGCACCTGCATGTACAGCACGCCGTCGACGCCGACCTGCACGTTGTCCTTGGTGATACAGACCTGCTCGGGAATGTCGAGCGCCTCTTCCTTCAAGTTGTGCTTGTACGCGATGCGCTCCACGAACGGGACCAGGATATGAAACCCGGCCTGGATCGTGCGGCTGTAACGGCCGAGCGTCTCGACCACGAATGCGCTCTGCTGCGGGACCACGATGGCCGTTTTCATCAGCACGATGAAGACGAGCACGACGATGGCGAGAACGACGTACATAGTACTCATGCAGCTAGTCTCCTAAGCGATCCCACGGACATGCAGAGTGAGGCCGTCGACGTGCGCGATCACGGCTTCCTTGCCGGCATCGATGGCCTGCTGGTCGATGTTGCGCGCGGTCCAGGACGAGCCGCGATATTCGGCGCGGCAGCTCTGGCCCGGTTCGAGGCGCACTGGAATGAGGACGCGGTCGCCGAGCGTCAGCCGCTGCTCGACGTGCCCGGTGCGCTTGCGCACGAGTTGATAAACGCGATCACGGAACGCCAGCATCGTCACGATCGAAAGGCCGGCGAAGGCGAGCCATAGCTGCCACGCCGGCATCGAGCCGTCCGCGAGATCGATGAGACCGACCAGAGCGGCGGAAACGCCGAGGAAGACCAGGTAGAACTGCGCGTCGATGACGAACAGTTCCACGGAAAGCAGCACCGCCGCCAGCACGAACCATCCCCACCACGGCATGCATCCTCCTCGTCCGAGTGGACCGCAATGTCGGGCGCTATGTTAGCAGGCACCTCCTGTCACAACGGACGCGACCGGAGCAGTTGGCCGGTTGCCGCCCGCAATTGGCCGGTGTCTTTCGCCATCGAGCAGGGCAAGATTTTCGGCGAAGTAGCGGCGCACGGCGGCAGCATCCACGACACCTCCGCAGAGGCCGATATGACCGTCCGGACGCAGCAGGAAGAACGCCGAACGCGGCACATGCGCACGCGCCTGCTCGGCCTCGTTGCCAGCGGTGATCGGAATCGCATGAACCTCGAGCAGCCCGTCCATGTCCGGCAGCGGCGGCGCGGCCTGCCCGAAAACGAGCAAATTGCAACGCGTGTCGTCGAGCCTCTGGAACAGGTCCGCGACAGCGCCACCCGCCTCGAGCTGCAGCTTCATCCAGGGAAATCGATCGCCAGCCTGCGGCGCCTCTTTGGGCAGCGCATCGGCCATCACCGCGAGCGGGCCGCGACGATAGTGAATTCCGGTTTGCGAGACGGTGCGGAATGCGAGCTTCTGCACGCGCTTGCGGTTGATCGCGAAGGCCATGATGCGCGCGAGGACCTGCGTCCGAAGCAGCCCGGCCAGTGGATTGTCCGAAACGATGAGCCGGAACCCGCGATCGGTCGTGTCGAGCAATCGTTGCGCGACCGGCTGACGCTCCGCTGCGTACGAGTCGAGCAATGCAGCGTCCGCCTTGCCCTGGATCACCAGCGCGAGCTTCCACGCGAGGTTGTACGCATCCTGCAAACCTGTGTTCATGCCTTGCGCGCCAACTGGGCTGTGCACGTGTGCCGCATCGCCGAGCAGGAAGCAGCGGCGATCGCGGAAGCGAGCGGCCGCCCGATGATGAATGCGATACGTCGAGAACCAGGAGCACGCCTCGATCGACAGACCTGCGCCAGCCTCGCTGCGCAGCGAGGGCATCACAGCCGCGAAGTCCAAGTCCTGCCGCTCGCGTAAGGCGTCGACTTGCCGCCGACGTCAGTACGTCTGTGTCCACGAAGATTCCTCCTGGTTGGATGGCTGCATCGTAGAGACGACCGACCTATTTATCGGCTACTTATTCGCCGCGTGTGACCGAAGGGTCATTCCGGCGCAGTTTGCTACGGGGTAGTCTGCACAAACTTCGGGGGACCACGGATATGCGCACGATCATCGTCGCAACCTTCATCGCAACCTTGTGCAGCAGTCCGAGCCTCAGCGCTGCGGAAGATCCGACTGAGGGCGACGACCGCTGGACTTCGTATGTCGCACTCGGCGCACAGCTGCTGCCCGACTACGATGAAAACGGCCGCGGTTCCGGCCTGAACAAGCAGGAATTCTTCGCGCTGGTCACAGCCGACGGCCGATTCGGCGAAGACTGCACCGGATCGTCCATGTCGTCAGGATTCAAGACATGCGCGAACCCGCTGACTGGTCCGTGGCATACCGGTGTCGCGCTCACGCTGCTTGGGACACCGGTCCAGCGCGAGGACAAGCCCTCGATCTCGCCGACCGAGTTCAACGACGTGGCACGCACGGCGGTCATCTCGGGCTACTTCTTCTTGCCGATGGTCCAGTCCAACGACAGAGTCGACAACTTCGGTCCGCTGGTGCGCGCGTCGGCGATTTCGCGCGAGAACCTCGACACGAACATGGATTCGGTCACCTGGACCTACGGCTTGGGCGTGCAATACACCAGCGAGCTGTTCCGCAAGGATCCGAAACCCGAGAACAATCAGTTGAACGGCCCGCCGCGCGGCTTTCTGCGTCTTTACGCTGCACGCTACGAGGACTATGCGGGGTTCGGTAAAAGTACGCGCTTGATCACGGATGCCGCGTTCCGCGTTTCCGAAAAGATGGGTCTGTATTTCGGATTCCAGGGCAACTTCGGCAGCGGGCCGGACGAAATGGCCGTCGTCATCTCGTTCCTGCGCACGCCCGATCAGATCGCCAGCCTGTTCACGCTCGGCAAGTAACACCCGCGCAAAAGAAAAGCCCCGCGCAAGCGGGGCTTTTCGGGACATGCGCGGTCAGGCCGAGGCCTGACCCACAGGCATTACATGTCCATGCCGCCCATTCCACCCATGCCGCCCGGGGCGCCATGTGCGTGATCGGCCTCGTCCTTCGGAGCCTCGGCGACCATCACTTCCGTCGTCAGCAGCAGGCCGGCGACCGAAGCTGCGTTCTGCAGCGCCAGGCGCGTGACCTTGGTCGGATCCAGGATGCCGAGCTCGAGCATGTCGCCGTACTCGCTGGTTGCAGCGTTGTAGCCGAACGTGCCCTTGCCTTCCTTCACCTTCGCCAGCACCACCGCGGCGTCTTCGCCGGCGTTGGCAACGATCTGACGCAGCGGCTCTTCGATCGAGCGCACCAGGATCCTGATGCCGAAGTTCTGGTCCTCGTTCTTGCCCTGCAGCTTCTCGATGGCCTTCTGGGCGCGGATCAGCGCCACGCCGCCACCGGGAACCACACCTTCTTCGACGGCCGCACGCGTGGCATGCAGCGCGTCTTCGACGCGGGCCTTCTTCTCCTTCATCTCGACCTCGGTCGCAGCGCCGACCTTGATCACGGCGACGCCGCCGGAGAGCTTGGCAACGCGCTCCTGCAGCTTCTCCTTGT
>Ga0134127_10001088_pt1 | contig 20947 bp, 14 predicted proteins | sample KB31753_FD_96459 | JGI IMG/M metagenome (GOLD analysis project Ga0134127, IMG submission 96459) | Terrestrial soil microbial communities with excess Nitrogen fertilizer from Kellogg Biological Station, Michigan, USA - KB3-175-3 | ecosystem: Environmental > Terrestrial > Soil > Unclassified ... | reverse complement strand
GTGCCGAAGACCATGCAGAGGCCGATCAGATGTTCACCACACTGATGGGCGATCAGGTCGAACCACGGCGCAAATTCATCGAGGATAACGCTCTCGACGTCCGCAATCTGGATGTTTAACCACTCAGGCGGGTCCGCACCGCGGCACGACGCATCGCGACACGGCACCCGCTCCACTGCTGAATGAATCCACCGAACATTCCGCCGAACAGAGTCCCGGTCAACATCGAAGACGAAATGAAGCGTTCGTACATGGATTACGCCATGAGCGTAATCATTGGACGAGCGCTGCCCGACGTTCGCGACGGCCTCAAGCCCGCACATCGTCGCGTGCTCTACGGCATGAAGACGATGGGCCTGAGCGCGACGCGCGGCTATCGCAAGTGCGCCAAGATCGTCGGCGAGGTGATGGGCAATTTCCATCCCCACGGCGACGCCTCGATCTACGACACGCTCGTTCGGCTCGCTCAGGACTTCAACATGCGGTCGCCGCTCATCGACGGCCAGGGGAACTTCGGCTCGATCGACGGCGATCCTCCGGCGGCGATGCGATACACGGAGGCGCGGCTCGAGTCTCTCGGCGACGAGATGATGACGGATCTCGACAAAGAGACCGTCGACTTCGTCCCGAACTACGACGAGACCACCGAGGAGCCGACCGTACTGCCGGCGCCATTTCCCAACCTGCTCGTCAATGGTTCGGCAGGTATCGCGGTCGGCATGGCGACCAACATCCCGCCGCACAACATGGGCGAGGTGATCGAGGCGGCCATCTGGACGATCGAATCGGCGCAAGCCGACAATCCGCCGACGCTCCCCGAGAAGCAGCGCAAGCTCCTCGAGCTGGTTCCCGGGCCCGACTTCCCCACCGGCGGCTACATCGTTGGACGCCAGGGGATCCAGCAGGCCTACCTGACCGGGCGCGGCACGGTCATCATGCGCGCGAAAGCGGAGATCGAGGTGGCGAAGAAAGGCGATCGTTCTTCGATCGTCATCACCGCGATCCCGTTTCAGGTCAACAAGGCCAAGTTGATCGAGCGGATTGCGGAGCTCGTCCGCGAGAAGACCATCGAAGGCATCTCGGACATCCGCGACGAGTCCGATCGTGACGGACTGCGCGTCGTCATCGATCTCAAACGCGGCGAGGTCGGCGACGTCATTCTGAACAACCTGTACAAGCACACAGCCCTGCAAAGCAGCTTCGGCATCATCATGCTCGCGATCGTCGGCGGGCGGCCAAAAGTGCTGCCGCTCGTGGAGTTGCTCGACAGCTTTATCGAGTTCCGCCGGGAAGTCGTCCGCCGGCGGACCGAGTTCGAGCTGCGCAAGGCGGAGGCTCGACGGCACGTTCTCGAAGGTTTGAAGATCGCCCTCGACCATCTCGACGCGGTGATTGCGCTGATTCGCGCCGCCAAGAATCCGGGCGAGGCGCGAGACGGTCTGATGACGCAGTTTTCGCTGTCGCAGATTCAGGCGCAGGCGATTCTCGACATGCAGCTGCAGCGGCTGACGGGCCTCGAACGGCAGAAGATCCTCGACGAGCTCGCCGAACTACTCAAGCTGATCGAACGGCTGCTGGCGATTCTCTCGAGCGACAAGCTCGTGATGCAGATTGTCGTCGACGAGCTCCGGAAGATTCAGGAGAAGTACAGCGACGCGCGCCGCACGGAAATCCTCGCCGAAGAAGGCGAGTTCCGCATCGAAGACCTGATTGCCGAAGAAGACATGGCGATCACGGTCAGCAACACCGGCTACATCAAGCGCACCGCGATTACCAACTACCGCAACCAGCGCCGGGGCGGCAAAGGGCGCATCGGCATGCGGACACGCGAGGAAGATTTCGTCTCGCATCTGTTCGTCGCGTCGACGCATGCCTACATCATGATCTTCTCGGACCGCGGCCGCGCCTACTGGCTCAAGGTCCACGAGATCCCCGATGTGGGTCCGGACGGCCGCGGCAAGGCAATCGCGAATCTGGTCTCGATGGAGGAAGGCGAACGCATTGCGGCGCTCCTCGCGGTCAAGGAATTCGCCGCGGATAAGTTCATCGTGATGGGAACGCGCAAGGGCGTCGTCAAGAAGACGGAGCTGAGCGCGTTCAGCAACCCGCGCGCCGGCGGCATCATCGCGATGGGCGTCGAACAAGACGACGCGGTCATCGCGGCCAACGTGTCGGACGGCAATCACGAGATCTTCATCGGCACCCGCGACGGCATGGCGATTCGGTTTCCGGAAAACGACGTTCGCGCCATGGGACGTGGCGCGTACGGCGTCCGTGGCATCTCCTTGCGTGACGGGGATGCGGTCGTCGCCATGGAGGTGCTGACCCCGGGCGGAACGATCCTGTCGGTCACCGAACAGGGATATGGCAAGCGGACCGAGCTCGACGAGTACCGCGTTCAGTCGCGCGGCGGCATTGGCATCATCAACATCCAGACGTCCGAACGTAACGGCAAGGTCATTGGCATCGCGCAGGTGTCCGACGACGCAGAGCTGATGCTGATCACGCAGCAGGGCAAGATTCTCCGAATGGCGGCAAAAGACATCCGAACCATCGGGCGCGCCACGCAGGGCGTGAAGCTGATTGACATCGAAGGCGACGATCGCGCCGTCTCCATTGCGCGGCTTGCCGAGAAGGATGAAGAAGAGTAGGCTCCTGGCGAACCTGTGAAGGTTCGCCCACTGACAGCTGAAGGAGGAGTCCCGATGTCGCGTCGAGTGTTCTTTGGCTGTGCCCTTCTCTTGCTCGTCGCGTGCGGTTCGACGCCCGTCGAGCAGCAGATTCTCACCCAGTTCTTCCGTGCGGCCCGCGTCCGCGACAACACGACGCTTGCCGGCATGTCGGCTGTGAACTTCGACCCGCGCACCGATGGAACGGTGGAAGACTTCAAGATCGACAGCATCGGCGAACCGCAGCGTCGGAAACTGCAGCTGCAGGAGTTCGCCGACGAGCAGGAGAAGATTCGCAACGACCAGATCGAATTTACGAAGAAGATGCGCGACTTCTACCAGTCGAATTCGATTGCCATTGACCGTGCGGCAAAGGCGGACCAGGCCAACCAGCCGGTGCGTGGCACCGATGCCCAGCTGCTGGCCGAATGGAAGAAGTGGGACGCCGACAGCCGCGAGCTCGAACGGAAACTGTCGCAGGCGCGCCAGAAGCTTGCCAGGGAACGTTCGACGGCGGTCGCGAGCCTGACGACCCCCGGCCGTGCCGACGTCGACGTGACCGGCATGGACGTCGACATCATCAGCGAGCCCGTCACGGTCAACGCGCAGGTGCAGACGCCCGACGGCAAGACCGCGCCGAAAACGATGATTGTGACGCTTCAGCGCGCGTCCGGCACGAAGGACGGCCAGACGCTGGACGGGCGGTGGATCATCATGTCGATCCAGCCGCAGGGCGGCGCTGCACCCCAGACTAACTGACCATTTCGAGCTTCGCGTACTTGGCGCGGAGCGTCTTCTGACCAACCGTATTGAACCGCACGAGCAGCTTGATGTCGTCATCAAGCTGCTCCACGGACAACACCGTTCCGACACCAAAGTGCGGATGACGAACACGAACGCCGGGATGCAGGCCCGAGGGTATCGACTGATCCTCGTCCGCATAGGCGTAATCGGTCCCTTCGCGCACGCGGCCGCCGCGATAACCGCGCCCATAGGGATTCGCGCGAAAATGCGAAAACGACATCTGAGGAGCGACCGACGACGAGGGAACTTCCTCGATCAGTTCCGAGGGAATTTCGTCGACGAATCGCGACGGATCGGTCGACTGGTACTCGCCGAACACGCGCCGCCGCGCGGCCGAGGTCAGCACCAGACGTCGCTGCGCGCGCGTGATACCGACGTAACACAGCCGCCGCTCTTCCTCCAGCTCGGCCTCGTCCTCCGCCGAACGCGAGTGTGGAAAAAGTCCTTCCTCGAGTCCCGCAATCGTCACCACCGGAAACTCGAGACCTTTGGCGCTGTGCAGGGTCATCATCAGCACACGCGCGTCGCGCGCGCCGGCTTCCTCGTCTACATCCGACAGCAGGGATAACTGGTCGACGAAACCGGCCAGCGACGGCTCCGGATTTCGCGTTTCATACTCACGCGCCGCCGACACCAGTTCGGCCAGGTTTTCGATTCGGCTTTCCGCCTCTTCGCTGCGTTCCTCTCGGAGATCCTGCAGGTAGCCGCTCTGGTCGAGAGCCTTGCCGAGGGCAATAGAGACGGACTCACGCGACGCCATTTCGGTGAGCGTGAGAATCAGGTCGCGAAACGCCCCCAACGATTGTGTCGCGCGCGCCGCCAGCACGCGGCGGTCGACAGCGTGGACCAGCCGCGCCCATAGTGAGTTGTTCGTGGCGACCGGTTGAAGGCCTGCGAGCAGCGGCGGCGCGTCCGCGTCCGTCGGAAGTTCCACCGACTCGAGCGACTCCATGACGCCTTTGCCGATGCCGCGCGGCGGAACGTTGATCACCCGTCTCAAGCTCACATCATCGTGAGGATTCAGCACCAGCTTCAAGTACGCGAGCGCATCCTTGATTTCCTTACGCTCGTAGAAACGGACGCCGCCGATGATCTTGTACGCAATACCGGCGCGCCTCAAGGCGTCTTCCAGGGTCCGTGACTGCGCGTTGGTCCGGTAGAGCACCGCAACGGTGTTCTCCAGATCGTCCTGCAGCGCCGTCCGCGCCGTCCTGGCGATGAACTCGGCCTCGTCGAGATCGTCGCCGGCTCGGAAATACAGGATCTTCGCGCCGCCTTTCCGCTCGGTGTAGAGCCGCTTGTCCTTCCGATTGCGGTTCTGCGAGATCACCGAGGAGGCCGCGTCGAGGATGACCTGCGTCGAGCGGTAGTTTCGTTCGAGCTTGACGATGCGCGCCTCTGGAAAGTCGTGCTCGAAGTCGAGGATATTGCGCAAATCCGCGCCGCGCCACTTGTAGATTGACTGATCCGGATCGCCGACGACGCAGAGGTTCCGATGGCGGCCGGCGAGCCGCTGAATGAGCAGGTACTGCGGCCGGTTCGTGTCCTGGTACTCGTCCACCATGACGTGAACGAATTTCTTGCTATAGCGCTCCTGCACGACCTCGGCCTTCTCAAACAGTTCGACCGTCTTCAGCAGCAGATCGTCGAAATCGAGAGCGTTGGCATCGCGCAGCGCCTTTGCGTAGAGCTCGTAGAGCTTTCCGATTTGCGCGTCGCGCGGATGCCACGAGTTCGCGGTAAAGACCTCCGGCCCCTCCATCCGATTTTTGGCGTGACTGATTCGCGACAACGCGAGCCGCGGCTGCACCGCGCTGTCGTCGGCCCCAATCTGACGCAGCGCCTGCTTCATCACCGTGAGCTGGTCGGCCGAGTCGTAGATCACAAAATCGCGCGAGAGACCGATATGAGGCGCCTCTCGCCGAAGCAGACGCGCGCACAGTGCATGGAACGTCGAGATCCACATGCCTCGGCAGTCAACACCGAGCAGCGTTTCGACGCGCGTGCGCATCTCCTCGGCCGCCTTGTTGGTGAAGGTGACGGCCAGCAACCGGTCGGACTCGCACAATCCTTCGCCGACCAGGTAGGCGATGCGGTGAGCGATCACACGCGTCTTCCCGGATCCGGCGCCGGCGAGAATCAGCAGCGGCCCGGTGGTCTGGAGAACGGCTTCCTTTTGTTCAGGGTTGAGCGCGGAGAGCGAATCGGAGATCACACATCACCGATCACCAATTTACTCGACGGTGACGCTCTTCGCGAGGTTTCTCGGCTGATCGACGTCGCAGCCGCGCCGGACCGCGATGTGGTAGGCGAGCAGCTGCAGCGGCACCGTCATGACAACAGGTGTGAGCAGGGCCGTCGTTGCGGGAAGCGGCACCACCACGTCGGTGTGACCGTCGAGCACCGCCGCCATTCGCGGGTCGCCGTCCGTCGTCAAGGCGATGACCGAACCGCCGCGTGCTTTTGCTTCCTGCACGTTTCCGATCATTTTTTCGAACACGTGGTCGTTGGGTGCGATGGCGACGACCGGCATTTGTTCGTCGATGAGCGCGATCGGCCCGTGTTTCATCTCGCCCGCCGGGTAGCCCTCGGCGTGGATGTACGAGATTTCCTTCAGCTTCAGCGCGCCCTCGAGGGCAATCGGGTAGTTGATGCCGCGCCCGAGGAACAGGAAATCGGATCTGTTGTAGAACCGCTCGGCAACCTTCTCCATGACCGCCGAAGCCTTGAGCGTCTGCTCGATTGTCTGGGGCATCTGCAGCAGTTCGGCAATGTGGCTGCGGATCTGCGCGGACGTCAGGGTGCCTCGAACCTGCGCCATGTAGAGCGCAAGGAGCTGTAGCGCAACGAGCTGCGACGTAAAGGCCTTCGTCGAGGCGACCCCGATTTCCGGCCCGGCATGCGTGTAGACGGTACCTTCCGCCTCTCTGGTGGCCATGCTGCCGACGACATTGCAGATGGCGATGCTGTGCGCGCCTTTTCGCTTCGCCTCACGAAGCGCGGCGAGCGTGTCTGCCGTTTCGCCCGACTGGGTGATGACAACCGCCAGCTCGTTCGACGCGACAATCGGATTGCGATAGCGGTATTCCGAGCCGTAGTCGACTTCGACCGGAACCTGCCCGAGCGCCTCGATGAGGTACTTCCCGACCAGACCTGCATGCCATGAGGTGCCGCAGGCAATGATGCTGACCTTGTGGACGGCCCGGAGCGTCTCGTCCGAGATATTCAGGTCCGCCAGAAAGATCTGGCCTCGATCCAGAGACACCCGTCCAAGAATCGTGTCGCGCGCGGCCGTCGGCTGCTCATAGATTTCTTTGAGCATGAAGTGCTTGTGGCCGCCCTTCTCCGCCGCAATCGGATCCCACATCACACGCTGTGTCGTCTTCGACACCGCGCGACCGTGGTAATCGGTGAACTGAACACCCGAGCGCGTGATCACGGCCATTTCTTCGTCGCCAAGAAACACCACGTCGCGTGTGTGCGCAAGAATCGCCGGAATATCCGAGGCAACGAAGAATTCGTCCTTGCCCAGACCGATGACAATCGGCGGCCCGTTGCGAACGGCCACAATCTTTTCCGGGTCCTCAACCGAGACGAGCACGATGGCGAACATGCCGCGCATGTAAGTTAGCGCCCGGCGAACCGCGTTCTCCAGCCCGTCGTCTCGCATCTCGCGCTCGACGAGGTGGGCAACAATTTCCGTATCAGTCTCGGTCTTGAATTCGTGCCCCTGCGACTGAAGCTCTTTCTTCAACTCCAGGTAGTTCTCGATGATTCCGTTGTGGACCACGACGATGCGTCCGGTGCAGTCTCGGTGCGGGTGGGCGTTCTCCTCGGTCGGCCGGCCGTGTGTCGCCCATCGGGTGTGGCCGACGCCGTACAGCCCTTCGACGGGTTCCACGCGAATCGCCTGCTCGAGGTTCGCGAGTTTCCCCGCGGAGCGACGCAGCGTGATTCCTTCCGGACTAACGACCGCCACGCCGGCGGAGTCGTAGCCGCGGTATTCCATCCGCCGCAGGCCTTCCAGCAGGACGGGGACAACAGGCTTCGAACCGATGTAGCCGATGATTCCGCACATGACCTAATCCTTGGGTTTTGTTTTCTTCCGCTGCACCCAGCCGGCAACATTCGTCTGACGCCCACGCGCAATTCCGAGGGCGCCGGGAGGAACATCTTCGGTAATCGACGAGCCTGCCGCCACGTATGCCCCCTTGCCGACGCGCACCGGGGCGATCAGCTGACTGTCGCTGCCAATGAAGGCTTCATCCTCGATGACCGTCGGGTGTTTCGAGGTTCCGTCGTAATTGCACGTGATCGTGCCGGCTCCCACATTCACCCCGGCGCCGATGGTCGCGTCGCCCAGGTAAGCGAGATGGTTGGCTTTCGACCCCGGCCCCAGCGTTGTCTTCTTCAGCTCCACGAAATTGCCGATTTTTGCCCTCTCCCCCACCACGCTCTCGGGCCGCAGATGAGCGAACGGGCCGACCGAGGCGCTCTCTGCAATACGCGAACCGAGGATGAGGCAAAAGTCCTGGATGACGACTTTGTCGCCAATTTCCGAGTCAACAATCCGGACGTTGCTGTGAATTTCGCAGGCCGCACCAATGCGGGTTTGTCCCTGGATGGCCACACCGGGATGAATGACCGTATCGGCGCCAACCTGAACGTTCGGGTCGATATACGTTGTTGCCGGGTCGATGATCGTGACGCCGGCGGCCATGAGTTCTTCATTCTTTGTCTGTCTCACGATTCGACTCACTTCCGCGAGTTCCGTGCGGCTGTTGATGCCACGAATTTCCTGGGGATTCTCGACAAGCAGTGTCTCAACGCGCAGCTTGCGACGACGATAGATTGCGACCAGATCGGTCAGGTAGTACTCGCCCTGGGCGTTCTGCGACGCGATGCCGCGTAGCGCCTCAAACAACGGCGCGAGGTCAAAGGCATAGATGCCTCCGTTAATCTCCCGAATTTGCCGGACCTCCGGAGAGGCATCCCGCTCTTCGACGATCCGCGCGATTCGGCCACGGGTCTTGACGATCCGGCCGTAGCCGTAAGGCCTTTCGACGATAGCGGTCACCACTGTCGCCGCTGCGCGAGCCGACAGATGGGTGTCAACAAGCCGCTGGAGCGTCGCCGCCCTCAGCATGGGGACATCGCCCGAAAGGAGGATGAGCGTACCGTGTTTTCCAGCGAGACAGGGTTCCGCCTGCTGCAGGGCGTGGGCGGTGCCTAACTGCGGCTCCTGCACGACCCAACCCATATTCGGTTGTTCGCCCACAAACGATCGAACTGAGTCCGCCTCGTGTCCGACAACCAGGGTCACAGTCGTGGGGTTGACGGCCTTCGCGACCCCGAGGACATGCTCGATGAGTGGCTTTCCCGCGAGGGAATGGAGCACCTTGGGCATGCGGGACTTCATTCGCGTCCCTTGCCCGGCCGCGAGAATGACGACATGGATGTCAGAGGCGCCAGGATGTGTCATTGGCCCAATTTCTTGGCGCGCTCGATCGCGGAGTACACATCCCGCGAGCTCCGACCAGAGCCCTGCGCCACGAGTCGCACGGCTTCACGTCTCGACGCCCGGCCAGATTCTGTTAAACGCCAGAATTCACTCACGACTTCGGCGTCCGATACGCGTAAATCGTTCTCGTCTTGGATGTTCGTCGGCGGACCAACGATGAGTGTGAACTCGCCGCGAGGGTCGCGAAGGCTTTCAAAAAGCTCCGAAGCGGTGCCTCGGAGAAGCTCCTGATGGACTTTCGTCACTTCTCTCGCCACCATGATTGGTCTATTACCCAAATAAACCGCGATCTCGCGTAACGTGCGTCGGATTCGATGCGGCGCTTCAAAGAATGAAAATACGTGTGGTGTTGAGCAAATCAGGTCAAACCACTCGTTTCTGGCTTTTAACCTAGCAGATGGGAATCCAAAGATGGTGAACGGCACTACGGGGAAGCCGGAAGCAACGAGCGCCGTCAGGGGGGCGCTGGCGCCCGGCACTGGATCGACAGAAATTCCGTTAGAAATGGCCGCCTGGACCAATTCAAGGCCCGGATCGGACACGCCGGGTGTTCCGGCGTCCGACACAACCGCGATGCTCGAACCCGCCTGCAGTCGGCTCACCAGCTGCGGCACACGAGAGCGGACGTTATGAGCGTGGAAGCTGACAGTCCGCGTCGAAATCGCGTGGTGATTCAGCAACCGGGCTGTTCTCCGTGTGTCTTCGGCAGCGATGAGGTCAACCTCGCGCAGAACGCGAAGGGCCCGCAGGGTGATGTCTTCGAGATTTCCGATAGGGGTCGCGACCACGTACAACGTGCCGGACATCGGGAGGGACAGCCGGATTATTGTACCATTGCGGGATGTGCGCTCACCGAGTGGAGCAGCAGAGCGCCGTCATGATCAGGCATGTACCCATCGGAGCCCTTTCCCCACTTTGTGGACGACTACCTCGCCTATTTATACGAGGTGTGCCCAACTCAGGCGACGCTCGACGGCACCCATCTCCACGACGACCATCTCGAGGATTTAAGCCGACCGGCCATTGACGCCCACGTCCGGGCACTATCGGGGTTTGGCCGGCGGTTGCACCAGATCGACGCCACGACGCTGCCGTCGACCGAGGCCGTTGAGCACCCAATCGTCGCCTCCAACATCGAAGCGCGCATGTTCGAGTTCGAGGAGGCCCGCACCTGGGAGCGGAATCCGCAGTTGTATGCGGACATCGTTGGCGCGAGCCTCGCCGGCCAAGCGCTGTTCGCGTACGCACCCGAAGCGGACCGGGCACGGCGCATCGTGTCGAAGCTCCGTCAGGTGCCGCGGCTGGTCCAGGCGGCCCGCGACAACATCAAGGAGAGCGCCGGCATCTTCGTGAAGATGGGGCTTGAAAGCTGGCGCGGCATCCTGAAGTTCGTCGACGTCGATCTGCCGCGGGCGTTTGTCTCCCTCGACGATCTCCACATCCTTGGGGACCTCGCCGACACCTCCGCCGAGGCTTCGACCGCGATCAAGGCGTACATCGACTATCTCGAAACCGAGCTGGCTCCTCGCGCGAAGGCGTCATTTCGCCTTGGACGCGACAAGTTCGAAAAAAAACTTCGCCTCGAGGAGGCGATTAGCTTTCCTGCCGACCGCCTTCTCAGCATCGCGCTTCGAGAGCTCCATGAGGTGCAGGAGGAGTTTCGATCCATAGCTGGACGTCTGCCCGGCGGCGAAGTCCAGGCGGTCTGGCGCGCCGCGACCGAGCAGCATCCAGCCGCCGGTGAGGTCGCGAAAGCAGCGCAGGAGCAGGTGAAGGAGCTCGAACAGTTCCTCCGGAAGCAGTCGATTGTGACGCTGCCCGACGGCGAGCCGGTGGTCGTGGCACCGACGCCGGACTTCTATCGCTGGACGTTTGCGTCGATGTGGACACCCGGCCCGTTCGAGGCCAAGCCAAGCCGCGCCTACTACTACCTGACCGATGTGGACCGGAGTTGGCCGCCGGAGCGGCAGGAAGAGCACCTGCGGTATTTCAATTTCCCGACGCTCTGGCATATCTCCATTCACGAGGTCTATCCAGGGCATTTTCTGCAGTTCCAGCATCTGCGGCAGGTCGACTCCAAGGTGCGCAAATCGATCTTCTTTGCGCCGGCCTCGTTCGTCGAAGGGTGGGCCCACTACTGTGAGCAGATGATGGTGGAAGCGGGGTTCCATCGGAACGAACCGGCCGTCAAGCTCGGACAGCTCGCGGAAGCGCTCGTCCGCCTGGCGCGTTTCGTGGTCTGCATCCGTCTGCATTGTGAGGACATGTCAGTCGAGCAAGGCATGCGATTCTTCCGCGACGAGGCCTTTCTCGAAGAAGCGACGGCACGGCGCGAAGCCGAGCGCGGAACCTTTGATCCCACGTATCTGGTCTACTCGGTGGGAAAGCTGATGATGCTGAAGCTGCGTCACGACTACAAGGAGCAGCAGGGCAACAAGTATTCGCTGCGGTCGTTTCACGATGCGCTGCTTGGCCAGGGATGCGCGCCGTTTCTGGCGATGCGCCGCCTGCTGCTCGCCGATGGATTCGACGCGGTGCTGGAGTAACGACGTGCCTTTGTACGAGTACCAGTGCGACGCGTGCGGATGCCGCTTCGAGGTGATTCAGAAGTTCTCGGATGCGGCCGTCGAAGCGTGCAAGGAGTGCGGCAAGGGTCCGGTTCGCCGCCTGCCCTCCTCGCCCGCGATTCAGTTCAAAGGCACCGGTTGGTACATCACCGACTATGCGCAGAAAGGGAAGTCCGACAGCTCCACGGGTGCGCCGGCAAAGAGCGACGCGGCGAAGGCGGAGACCCCGGCGACCGACAGCACGCCATCCAAGAGCGATGCGGCAAAGAGCGACAAGTCCTCCGCCTCGTCTACCGCGAAGGAGTCGAAAGGCTGAACATCTCCTCGAGGTACTTGCGGAACGGTTCTGCGAGATCGGGCCGACGCAGCGCGAAGTAAACGAGCGCCTTCAAGAATCCCAGCTTGTTGCCGGTATCGTGTCGCACGCCGTCGATTTCGTACGCGTAGATCGGGCGCAAGCGAAGCAGATCGCGGAGACCATTGGTCAGTTGAATCTCTCCCGTGCGGTCGCGTGCCGTCGCCGTGAGTGAGGCAAAGATATCCGGCGTGAGAATGTAACGTCCGATGATCGCCAGATTCGACGGCGCGTCCTCGCGCCGCGGTTTCTCGACCAGGTCGGCGACACGATAGACGCCGCGGCCAAGATTGCCGGCCGACTCGTCGATTTTCACCACGCCATAGTTCGAAACCTGATCGACCGGAACGCGTTCCACCGCCAGCACGGGTCCATCCACCCGCGCAAACACGTCGATCATCTGCTTCAAGGCCGGCGGCGTCGCATCGATCACGTCGTCGCCAAGGATCACCGCGAACGGCTCGTCGCCAATCAGATTCTGCGTGACGAGGACCGCATGACCGAGCCCGAGCGGCTCTCCCTGGCGGACGTACGCCACGTTAATCAACTGCGTGATCTTGCGGATCTCCTCGAGCAGTGACGTTTTTCCGCGCTGTTCCAGATAGCTCTCGAGTTCGACCGCGACATCGAAATGATCTTCGATCGCGTTCTTGCCGCGACCGGTTACGATGACGATGTTGCTGACCCCGGACTGGACGGCTTCCTCGACGCCGTACTGAATGACCGGCTTGTCGACGAGCACGAGCATCTCTTTCGGCTGCGCTTTGGTCGCGGGAAGAAATCGCGTGCCGAGACCTGCAGCGGGAAAGACCGCCTTGCGAATCGTGCCAGCCATGGCGCTGATCGTATCGCACGGCAGCCGTTGTTGTACGATGTCAACGCGAGCGCGCGCGTGATCGATCCCGCCCTTTTCAGAGACAACCTCGAAGCTGTCCGAACCGCACTCGCCAATCGCGGCGTCGACATGACGCACGAGCTCGAGGAGCTTGCCGCGCTCGAGTCACGCCGCCGTCGGCTGCTGCCGGAGCTCGAAGGGCTGAAACGCGACCAGAACACCGCCGGCGACGAGGTGGCGAGGGCGAAGCGTCAGGGGCAGGACACCACGAAAATCCAGGAGGCGAATCGCCAGCGCTCCGCGCAGATCAAGCAGTTGGGGGCGGAGCTCGATCTACTCGAGCAGCGGCGCAATCGCGGACTGCTGGTCGTCCCGAACATTCCGCATCCGAGTGTCCCGGCCGGGAAGAGCGCCGAGGACAACAAAGAGGTTCGTCGCGTCGGCACGCCTCGAGCGTTCACGTTTCCGCCGCAGCCGCACTGGGATCTTGGTCCCGCCCTCGGCATCATCGATTTCGAACGCGGGACGAAGATCGCCGGGGCGCGGTTTACGGTGCTGCTGGGCGCGGGCGCGCGTCTCGCCCGCGCGCTGATCAACTTCATGCTCGACCTCCACACGAAAGAGCACGGATACACGGAGGTCGAACCGCCGTTCATGGCGAACACGGCGACGCTCACCGGAACCGGCAATCTGCCTAAGTTCGAGGCGGATCTGTTCAAGATTGCCGGCGATTGGGATCTCTACCTGGTGCCCACGGCCGAAGTGCCACTCACCAACATGCATCGAGGTGAGATTCTCGATGGCCGCTCGCTGCCGATCCGCTACACGGCCTACACGCCATGTTTCCGCAGCGAAGCGGGATCCTACGGTGCCGACGTGCGCGGCCTGATCCGCCAGCATCAGTTCGACAAGGTCGAACTCATGGCGTTTGCACGTCCCGAGGATTCGTACGAGGAACTGGAACGGCTGACGAGCAGCGCCGAGGAAGTGCTGAAGCGGCTCGAGCTTCCATACCGTACGGTGCTGCTGTGCACCGGCGACATGGGATTCGCGTCTGCGAAGACGTACGATCTCGAGGTCTGGCTGCCAAGCCAGCAGACGTACCGCGAAATCTCATCCTGCAGCAATACCGAGGCGTTTCAGGCGCGCCGGGCCAACATCAAGTTCAGGCCTGAAGCGGCTGGCCGCGCCGAATTCGTGCACACGCTCAACGGATCCGGTCTTGCCGTCGGCCGCACGCTGATTGCGATTCTGGAAAATTACCAGCAGGAAGATGGTTCCGTGACGATCCCGACGGCCCTGCGGCCGTACATGGACGGCCGCGAGACGATCACCCGCGCGTAACCGTTCTCAGACCGCTTTCAGTTCAGGGACTGGCCGCCGCGCCGTGCTGCGCGACCGTCGGCCGGCCTTGTCGCGATACATCCGTTCGTCCGCCGCTGCCAGCAGCTCCTGGAACGTCGTGCCGTCGTCGGGGAACCGTGCCGGGCCAGCGCTGATCGAGAGCGCCATTCGCACGCCCGGACGCGGCTCGAACGGATGCGCGCTGACGGCATTCTGCATCGCCAGAACGCGCCGCGTTTCGTGCTCCGGGCGGTGGTCCCACAGAATCACGACGAACTCGTCGCCGGCGAATCGAGCGCAGATGTCCGTCTGACGGACCGTCGAGCGAAGCACGTTGCCGACGGTCTGAATGGCGAGATCGCCCGCTTCGTGCCCGAAGGTGTCGTTGATCTCCTTCAGCCGATCGAGGTCGAGCACCACGACACTGAAACCGGTTCTGGCGCGGACGGCGTGAGCAAGGCCGGCCTCGACCTGGCGATCCAGCGAACGACGATTCGCCAGGCCGGTCAACGGATCCGTATGCGACTCGTGTTGCGTCTGTTCGAAGCGCGTCGAGTTGTAAATGACAGCGGCGACCTGGTCGCTTACGCGACCGACGATGCGGAGGTGCTCCTCGGTGAAGCACCGATCGACCGAGTGATAGATGACGAGGCCGCCAATCAGCCGGCCGCCGAATCGCAGCGGACAGGCGAGCACGGACGCGAGGTCCTCGCCATGCCCGGCGCGCCCATCCGCGCAGACCGGAATCTGCAGGGACAGTTCGTTCCACGACTTGGGAGTCGATTTGAATAGCGCTTCCGTGCCGGGGCCGTGCGCGTACCGACACGTGTAGCCATGTTCGTCGTCTCCGAGGAAGAGCGCGCAGGTCACGAACGGGACGAGCCGGCTCATTTTCTGCTGGATGAGCGCCATCGCCTCCGCGACCCCGAGGCTCGAGCCGAGCGCTTCCGCAATCTCGTACAGCGTTTGCGCCTCGCGGTGGGCGCCGGCGATGTCTTGTAACGCCAGCTCACCGCTCGTCGTCGAACTGTTCTCCGCAATCGGAGTGGCGACCTGAACGCGGTTGGTGAGCAGTTCGACGAGCGACGGATCGTAGGCTGTGCCCGAATGCTCCCGAATGACGGCGAGCGCATCGGCTTCACTGCGCTTCGGCCGGTACGGGCGATCGGACTGGAGCGCGCTGAAACAATCGGCGATCGCAAGGACTCGTGCCCCAAGCGGGATCTCGGTGCCGCGCAGGCCGCTCGGATACCCGAGACCGTCCCAGCGCTCGTGATGGGAAAGCACCAGCTCGTTGACGGGGCCGGCGAACGGAACGTTGCGGAGGATCTCGGCGCCGATACGTGGATGAATTTTGACGCGCTCGAACTCCTGAGCGGTCAGCGCGGCCGGCTTCGCCAGGATGTGCTCCGGAACCGCCAGGTTGCCGACGTCGTGCAGGAGCGCCGCCGTTCGCACCGTTTGCACGTCCGTATCCGACATGCCGGCGGCTTCGGCGAGCGTCGCCGCGTACTGCTGAATTGAACGCACGTGCTCGGGAGTACAGCCCGCCTTCGCTTCGATCGCGAGCGCGAGCGCCTCGATCGTCGCCAGCTGCACCTCCATTGCGCGGCGCGTGTCGTCCTGCTCCTTGCGGAGGCGCGCGACCACCGTGTCATAGCTCCGGAACACGAGATACAGCGGCAATGCGAGCAGCGCCAGCCACACGAACCAGCCTCGCGTCCACGCGACGTGCGCGAGCGCCGCAAGCGCTGCCCCCGCGAAATAGCTCGGCGCGCTCCACAGGAAATTCTGTTGCCACGTGGCGCCGATGCGCTGTCGCGTCGACAGCGAAATAGCCCCGGCGACGAGCAGGCTGTTCACCAGGAAATAGAACGGCGCGACGAGCGCGGCGGCGCGAACCAGAGCGGCAGTCTCAGCGTCGGCCGCGAGACCCGACCATAAGAGCGGCATTCCGGCCAGCGACACCGTCACGACCAGCGATGAAATGTTGAAGAAGACCCGGTGCAGCGGATTGCGTCCCGATGCGTACACCGTGGACTGCGCCCACGCGCTCACGGCCGCGATGCAGATCGCGTCGGCCGGCGGCATCGCAAACAGTGCCCAGAAGTTCACGGCGTGCGACAGCGACAGATTCGATTGGCTGCGCCCGAGCGGAAGTTCGATCTTGGCTGCAGACGTGGCGACACCGGTGGTGAGCAACGTCACAAACAGCAGGACGTTCTCGACGTTGAGCCGAACGCGAAGCATCGCTGACACCAGGCACAACGCGCCTGTGGCGATCACGGCTGCAACGTAGCCACGAGCGACCGGCGGCAGCCCCCCGAATTTGGAGCTGCCGGATTTCGGTCTCTTCATGTGACCGGACCGACTCCGAAGGACTTCAGAAGCATCGAGCGGCACTATCGCAACGACGGTGCCTGCCTCGTTTTCGGTCACTATCCTCTGGATGTTTGGCTCCAATATGTTGATGACACTAGTTTTAATCCACATACACGTCGAACCGGCGGGAGTTACTCAATTGAGCACGAGACCTCCAGAATGTCCCCTTTTGAACCATAGCTGACGACGCTGTCAGGAGGAGGCTGGAGGTTACACTTCCGATCACGCGCGGAGAGGTGGCCGAGTGGTTTAAGGCGGCGGTCTTGAAAACCGTTGAAGCCGAAAGGCTTCCAGGGGTTCGAATCCCTTCCTCTCCGCCAACCTTCTCTCGCTTCGCGAGCTACGGTTGGCAAGCCACCCCGGAGCGCTTATCCGCCGTAGCTTCAGCGGAGGCGAACGGAGGTGGACCAGACCGAGATCTTCGAGCTACGGTTGGCAAGCGACAGTGGCCTCAACGCTCACTCATCTTGAATGTTCGCGGCCGGGATGCGGCACCACCGTCCCGCATACGCAGCCTCAGAACCTCTGTCCGGTCTGCCGCGCGCCGCTGCTCGCGCGTTATGACCTCGCTGCCGCACGACGCACCCTGACGCGCGCCGCGCTGCGCAACCGCGAACGGTCGATGTGGCGTTACGACGAAGTGATGCCGGCCGCCGAACCGGTGACGCTCGGCGAAGGGATGACGCCGCTGCTCCACGCAGGTCGACTTGGTGAGCAGCTCGATCTCGAACAGCTTTTCATCAAGGACGAAGGGCAGAATCCAACCAATTCATTCAAAGCGCGGGGGCTCTCCGCGGCTGTGACGATGGCAAGGGCACTCGGCATCGAGACGATTGCGCTTCCCACGGCGGGAAACGCAGGCGGCGCTGCTGCGGCGTATGCGGCGCGCGCGGACATGCGATGCGTCATTGCGATGCCGCGCGACACGCCAGGCGCGATTGTTCTCGAATGTCGCGCCTTCGGCGCCGAAGTTCATCTCATTGACGGACTGATCTCCGATTGCGGCGCGTTCATCGCGAGCAACGCCCCTGTGAACGGATGGTTCGAAGTTTCGACGTTGAAGGAGCCGTACCGCATCGAGGGCAAGAAAACGATGGGCTACGAGCTGTGGGAGCAATTCGATGGTACGTTGCCCGACGTCATCGTCTATCCCACCGGAGGCGGCGTTGGTCTGATCGGAATGTGGAAGGCGTTCGACGAACTCGAAGCAATGGGACTGACCGGCAGCAAGCGCCCACGCATGATCGCGGCGCAAGCGGAAGGGTGTGCGCCGATCGTTCGCGCGTTCGATCGACACGAGTCCGGAGCCGTGATGTGGGAGAACGCCGCGACGGTTGCCGCCGGTCTGCGAGTCCCCAAGCCGCTCGGCGATTTTCTAATTCTGGCGGACGTCTATGCGAGCCGTGGCGAAGCGGTCGCCATCAGCGACGAGAGCCTGATGGGGGCATGCGTCGAGATGGCGCGACTCGAAGGCATCCTTGCCGCACCCGAAGGCGGCGCAGGCCTTGCGGCGATCCGGCAACTTGTTACTCGAAAGAAGATTGAACGCTCGGAATCCGTCGTGTTGTTCAACACCGGCAGCGGGTACAAATATCTGGAAGCCTGGCAGTCAGCGCTGCACGACTGACGTTAGCGACGGGAGCGGGCCACGCGACTCTTATGACCTGCGCGATCGGTGGGGCGCGGAGTCGTCGCGATAATCGAACGGTTGATTTCATCGCGCAGACGCTGTGCCTTGTCGATCAACGTCTTCAGCTGACGTGAAAAGTCGACCAGCCGAACGGTTGTCAGTCGGCGACCAGCGGGCATACGAGCCTGCAGGATAACAGACCGAATTCCGTGTTTTACCTCGACCTTTGGGCCGAAATTCGATCGCTCAGTTAGAACTTGAACAGATCGTCGAACGCTTTCCGTGCATCGTCGCTGCGCGGTGTCGTCGTTTCCCGCTCGACAGTGGTGCGTGGTGAAAAAAGCGTACACGCGTTGCGCGTGTTCTTCGGCGATATGCGCGCGGTGAGTGCCTGGTCCATGCACTCGAAGCGGCTGCCCGGATCGAACGACACGCACTGCGAGCACGCGTGGAGATCTGTTCCGCATCGCGGGCACCGCGAATCGAGTCCAACCTCCGACGAAACCGGATTCCCGCACTGCGAGCAGCGGACGACCTCACGAAAGCCGGGCATGTTGATGTTCTTCGGCCCGTCCTGCGAGATCCGACGCGCGCCGGCGGGTGCGCCCGGCTCAGGTGGTTTGCGCGCTGCAGGTTTCGGCGCGCGCTCCCGTTCATCGTCCTGGTAGCCCCGCTGCCGGTACTTACGGTCGTCGCTCATTCGAGGGGTTCTCCTTGCTTGATCCTTTTTTCACAAATGTAGTACAACCCTGAATTGGTTACCGGCACGAGGTTCGCACAGCAAGCCGGCTCGACTGCACGCAAGCGTCGCGGCCGAACAACGTAGATGCCCCAGATTTTTCGTCGAAGCGCGAATACACTCTCCAAAGTCAGCATTTTCGGCCTTCTATCTCTCGTCGGTGGCTTGATTTTACTGGCGATCGTGCTCGCGCGATCGAGCTACGTCACCAGGCAGCAGATCTTCGTTGAGCAGCCCCTTCAATTCAGTCACATGCACCACGTCACCGACGACGGTATTGACTGCCGGTACTGTCACACGTCGGTTGAGACCTCTTCGTTCGCGGGAATTCCGCCCACGAAGACTTGCATGAATTGTCATTCGGTTCTGTTCGCCAACGCTGCGTTCCTCGAGCCGGTGCGCGCAAGCTTCCGGGACAACCGTCCGCTGCATTGGGTGCGCGTCCACGATCTGCCGGACTTCGTCTACTTCAACCACAGCATCCACATCAAGAAGGGCGTCGGCTGCGAGACGTGCCACGGGCGCGTCGACCAGATGCCGTTGACCTACCAGCAGAACTCGCTGCTGATGGAGTGGTGCATCGACTGCCATAAGAACCCGGCGCCGAATCTTCGTCCGCGGGAAGAGATCACGACGATGGGGTACCGGCCGGCCAAGGACCAGGCCGAGCTCGGACCGGAATTGATGAAAGCCTACAACGTCAATCCGCCCACGAGCTGCTCGACGTGTCATCGATGACTGACGGGACCATGAACGAACGTAACGATCTCGCGGTACTGCGCGGCAAGCTTGAAGCGACGCGTGGCCGCGAATACTGGCGCAGCCTCGAATCACTTTCTGAGACCCCCGAATTCAAGGAATTCCTTCATCGAGAATTTCCGCAGAACGCTTCCGAATGGCTCGATCCCGTCGGCCGACGCAGCTTTCTGAAGTTGATGGGCGCATCGCTGGCGTTGGCGGGCGTCAGCGCCTGCACACGGCAGCCGGACGAGGAAATCATTCCGTACGTGCGCCAGCCGGAAGAAGAGGTCCCCGGCAAGCCGCTCTTTTTTGCGACCGCGATGCCGATGAACGGCGCGGGCATCGGTTTGCTGGTCGAGAGCCACGAGGGACGTCCGACGAAAGTTGAAGGCAACCCCGACCATCCGTCGAGCCGCGGTGCGACGGACGTGTTCGCGCAAGCCTCCATCCTCGGCCTGTACGATCCGGATCGATCGCGAAACATCACCAACCTCGGCGACATCCGTCCGTTCAGCGCGTTTGTCACCGCGCTCCAGGAGCCACTCAAGGCGCAGGAAGCCAGCCAGGGCGCGGGCATCAGGATCCTCACCGAGACGGTCGCATCGCCGACGCTTGGCGCGCAGATGCGCGACTTCCTGACGCGATTTCCGCAGGCCAAGTGGATTCAGTGGGAGCCTGCCGGCCCTCATAACGCGCGCGCGGGCAGCCAGCTCGCCTTCGGCGAATACGTCGATGCGCAGTACGCGATCGAGAAGGCCGACGTCATACTTTCGCTCGACGCCGACTTCCTCTGTACGGGAGCGTCGGGCGTCCGTCATTCGCGTGCGTTCGCCTCGCGCCGTCGGCTCGAGGGCGATCAGGCGCAGCTCAATCGTCTTTTCGCGGTCGAGAGCGACCCTACGAATACCGGCTCACGCGCCGATCATCGGCTGGCGTTGAAGGCGAGCGAGATCGAGGCCTTCGCGCGCGCAGTCGCATCGCGCGTCGGCGTCGCGGGCGTGAGTAACGCCACCATCCCTGGAGCGGCGATGCGCTGGCTCGATCCGCTTGTCGCGGATCTCCAGGCCAGCAAAGGACGCAGCCTGGTGATTGCGGGTGACGGCCAGCCAGGTGTCGTTCATGCGCTCGCGCATGCAATGAACAACGCGCTCGGCAATGTCGGGACGACCGTCACCTACACACAGACGGCCGAAGTACAGCCGATCGATCAGCGCGCGGCGCTTCGCACGCTGGTCAACGACATGAACGCCGGGACGGTCACGCTGCTGATCATCATGAGCGCCAATCCGGTCTACAGCGCGCCGGTGGATTTGAAGTTCGCCGAGGCGATGCAGAAAGTCGCGCTCCGCGTCCACCTGGG